>JACCDN010118076.1_pt1 | contig 20439 bp, 20 predicted proteins | sample 7441691 | NCBI WGS metagenome assembly JACCDN01 (sample SAMN15323439, study PRJNA562643) | freshwater metagenome | isolation source: river surface water | place: USA:Blue River Watershed | collected 2017-08-16 | reverse complement strand
GGACGAGTAATTGCGGTTGGAACTACATCAGTACGTGTTTTAGAGTCATTTTTACAAAGTGGTAAACCAGAAGGGGAAACTCATATTTTTATTTATCCTGGTTTTAAATTTCAGATGGTAGATGCGCTTATTACCAATTTTCATTTGCCTAAGTCTTCTCTATTAATGCTGGTGTCGGCACTTGCTTCACGAGAGTTGATTTTTAAGGCGTATGCTCTAGCTATTGCAGAAAAATATCGTTTTTTTAGCTATGGCGATGCGATGTTGATTATTTAGTTTTGCAAAGGTTTAGAATTTCATGTGTTACAAAAAGTGGGGCTGAGAGTATTTGCATAATATTATCGAGAAATGCTGGTTTTTTCCCCTCAAAACCATGTCCAATAAATTGAATGATCCAGCCGCCAATGAATAAGGCCAAAAATATTAACCAACCCCGATGATTTGGGAGCGGAGCAATTTTTTCAGCCAAAAGACCAAGCAAAACAAATACAATAAGAAGGACTATTCCAAGCCTGCGTGATAAATACAAGTAATAAATACAGATAACCCCAATTAAAGGCCAAAGGAGATAAATCCAGCCTACAGCAATCATCACCGAAAGAACAATAAGCGGAACCCCAATAACGTGGGTTATTTTATTAATCCTATTTTGATGATAATCGCCGTAACTTTGTAAAATCTGTTCAAGCGTTTTCACGGAAAGAACTTAGAGAGGAGCAACCTCTTCAGCTTGCAAGCCTTTGGGCCCTTTGCTGATGATCAACTCAACTTTTTGGCCTTCTTTCAAAGTACGAAAACCACCATCATTTTTAATGCTGCGGTAGTGAACAAATACATCTTCGCTGCCTTCTACTTCAATAAAACCAAACCCCTTTTTATCGTTAAACCACTTAACGACACCAGTTTTTTTATCTGACATAACCATCCTTTAATCAATTTAAACAAATGAAAATCAAATTTATAGTGATTTTCGTGAAATAGTGTAAAGGGGTTTTGAATGAATGTAAAGGGGAAAATTACAGGTCAAGCTAGTTTTTGTTTCATCTGATAAAGGAGGTCCAAGGCAGTTTTTGGAGTTAACTCGTCTATATTCAATGATTTAATGTCTTCGATGACTGGGTGAGAGGGGAGAGGTAAATTGCTAAACAGATCAGGAAAAGTAGGGTCAGGAATCTTAAATTTTTTAGTTTTGGTTGACGCTAAATGAGCAGTTTGCTCTAATTTTTTTAAATGGACTTTGGCGCGATCAATTACGGGGAGAGGTACACCAGCCAAACTTGCCACTTGTAAACCAAAGCTACGTGAAGCAGGCCCTTGTTTAATTTCATGCATAAAAATAATTTCATCTTGATGTTCTATTGCATTGAGATGCACATTATGGATTTTACTATTTTCATTAGGAAGGTCTGTCAATTCGAAATAATGTGTGGCAAACAGGGTATAAGAATGATTGTGATTGGCCAGGTGCTCTGCCACAGCCATAGCAAGTGATAAACCATCATAAGTGCTGGTGCCTCGGCCAATTTCATCAACTAAAACCAGGCTGTTTTCCGTGGCATGGCGCAGAATATTTGCAGTTTCGGTCATTTCTACCATAAAAGTTGAGCGGCCGCTTGCCAGATCATCGCTTGCACCAATACGAGTAAAAATGCGGTCGATCGGGCCCACGTCACAAGCTCTAGCAGGAACGTACGAACCTACATAAGTAAGTAGAGCGATTAGAGCTGTTTGTCGCATATAGGTAGATTTACCACCCATATTAGGGCCTGTGATGATGAGCATCTTACGTTCGCGGCTTAAATCACAATCATTGGGAATGAAATGACCATCTAAGACAGCTTCTACCACGGGATGGCGGCCTTTTGTAATATGAATATGTGGTTCGTCAATAAGTTTAGGCTGACAAAGCTTTAGTGTTTTGGCTCGTTCAGCGAAATTGGCTAGAGCATCTAAAGTCGCTAAGTGTCCGGCAAGTGTTTGTAGGCTAGGGAGTTGGGTCGCAATTTCATCTAATAAGGCGTCATATAATTGCTTTTCTCGAGCTAAGGCACGCTCGCGCGCACTTAAAATTTTATCTTCAAAACTTTTAAGCTCTGGTGTAATGAAGCGTTCGGAGTTTTTAATAGTTTGTCTACGAATATAGTCTGCAGGGACATGCACCGCTTCAGCCTTTGAAATTTCGATATAAAAACCACTGACTTTGTTATAGGCAACTTTCAAGTGGTTTAGCCCAGTACGAATGCGTTCACGGGTTTCTAGGTCTAATAAGAATTGGTCAAGGTTTGCGCTTAAGTTACGTAGAGTATCTAGTTCTTCATCAAAGCCAGAGGCAATCACGTTGCCATCACGAATTAGCATGGGTGGGTTTTCAATAATTGCACGTTTTAGTAGGGTCAAGAGTTCAGGATGTTCTTCAAGTGGAGTTGCTAAATTTTGTAGGGTTTTTTGTCCGGTTTGAGCGAGGATAGTTTTAATAACAGGAAGTCCAAGCAGACTTAAGCTCAATTGTGCTAAGTCTCGTGGGCGGGCGCTTTTTAAACCAATACGCATGAGAATACGCTCTAGATCTGCAATTTCACGAAGATGTTCATGGATAGTAGTAAAACTATTGCTTGTTAGAAAAGCTGCGATGATATTTTGGCGTTCTTGCAAGATTTTTTTATCTCGTGTCGGACCATTCAGCCAACGCTTGATCAAGCGAGAGCCCATCGGAGTTGCAGTGCGATCCATAATGGCCGCTAGAGTAAAATCAGAGCCTCCTTGAAGATTGATGCTAATTTCTAGGTTACGGCGGGTGGCTGCATCCATCAATACCGTATTGCTGCACTCTTCGATTAATAGATGTTGGATCGGATTATGGGCTTTTTTCTGGGTAAGCTGTAAGTAATTCAATAACAGTCCGGCGGCAATGATGTCTGTCTCTTCGCTGAGTCCTAAATTGTGTGCACTTTGGACTTTGAATTGGTCCACAATAAGTTTGTTATTGCTAATAGGAGAAAATTCTAGATTCGAACGTAAATTTAAATGATATTGATTTAGAGTGTTCTTAATCTCAGCCTCTTCAAAGATAAGGATTTCTACGGGTTTGAGACGTTCTAACTCAGATAAAAGATTTTCTGTGGAAAGTTTTGGAATTACGCCAATTTTACCACGGGATAAATCTAAATAGGCCAAGACATAATCATTTTTACCTTCGATGACTGTAGCTAATAAATTATCTTGGCGCTCACTTAAAAAGGCCTCATCACTCAAGGTTCCTGGGGTGATAATACGGGTGACTTCACGTTTTACAGGGCCTTTTGCTGGAACTTCTCCGATTTGCTCACAGATAGCAATTGATTCACCGAGTTTTAATAGTTTTGCCAAATAAGATTCAGCAGCATGGTAAGGGACGCCTGCCATTGGAATAGGGGCGCCCCCTGATTCACCACGATGTGTCAAAGTGATATCTAAAAGTTTGGCAGCTTTATGGGCATCTTCAAAAAAGAGTTCGTAGAAATCACCCATGCGATAAAAGAGCAGCATGGTGGGATATTCAGCTTTAATGCTGAGGTATTGTTGCATCATTGGTGTTTGTTTAATGAGCGTTTTTTCCACGTTGCGATAAAGATTTTCAAACTTAGGCATGATACTATATCGTACTTGTTTCAAGTTGCAAATTCAGATGACAAAATTAGTTGTGGGCCTCGGGGAAACTGGCCAAAGTGTGTTGCGCTATTTTGAGCGTAAGGGTGTTTCTGCAATTAGTTTTGATACGCGGACACCCAGTTTATTCTCATGGGAAGGAGTGGATGAAGTTATTGTCAGCCCAGGATTAGCTTTGGATACGGAAATTTTGGTCGAAGCGCGCAAACGTAAATTGCCAATCATCGGGGATATCGAACTTTTTTATCGTGAAACGAAAATACCAATTATTGCAATTACCGGAACGAATGCTAAAAGCACTGTCACAACATTAGTTACAGAAATGATTAATGCCACGGGTAAAAAAGCCTTAATGGGTGGCAATATTGGGATTCCTGCTCTTGATTTATTAACGAAGCCTATGCCAGATTATTACGTACTAGAACTTTCAAGTTTTCAGTTAGACTTAGTTGATCACTTTGAAGCATTTGTGGCAATTGTTCTTAACGTAACACCAGATCATCTGGATCGTCATGGGTCGATGGAAGCTTATCGTGCTGCTAAAATGCGTATTTATAAAAACTGCCCTTATCCTATTAAAAATCAAGGAGTTGGTCGTATTCCTTGTCAATTGTCGCCAGGGTTATCAGGAGAACATAATCTTGAAAATGCAAGAAATGCATTAGCCATATTAGCACCCCTTAATTTACCTTTAGAACCCCAATTAGAGGTGTTGCGTACTTTTAAAGGTTTGCCACATCGTTGTGAATTTGTGCGGGAGTTAGATGATGTGACATGGATTAATGATTCGAAAGGAACCAACGTGGGTGCAACCTTAGCTGCGATTGAAGGAATTAAAGGTTCTATTATTTTACTGTTAGGAGGGGTGGCCAAAGATCAAGATTTTGCACCATTAATTCCTGCGATTAAGAAATATGTAAAGCAGGTTTTGATTTATGGTCAAGATCGTTTGCAGATTGCGCAAGATTTGCAAGGTATGCCTTTTGAAGTTTTAACAAGTGATTTTAAATCTATATTGGAACGAGCTAAAGCCGTTGCTCAGTCTGGGGATGTAGTGTTGTTATCCCCGGCATGTGCGAGCTTGGATATGTTTAAAAATTTTGCAGATCGAGGTGATCAATTTGCAAGAATTGTGCAGGCGTTCTAATAAAACTGAATGAATCCTTGTGCCCAATAGTCAGGTGAAACAATACAAGTAAAGTTACAGCTCGTTAGATAACGCATGGTCAGTTCGGGTAAACCAAAAATAAGCGGCAATGCAGCAAATAATAGAGTGGCAACGCTAATGACTACAATTCCCATAATACAACTTGCAAATGATGCAGAGGCAAGCGAAAGAATTTCTTTGTTTTGTTTCCCGTAGAAAAGATAAAAAGCTAAACCCAAGGTGACTGCTAACATGATTTGTCCGGGAGGCATTAAAATTAAACCATCAATTGTAGCCATGAGCCCTCCGCCCATTAGTGCGCTCAAAACTCCCATAACGAGGTAAGGAGGGTCTAATTGATTTACTGTTTTGACAAACTGCCAAAAAGATGAGATGGCAAGAATAAGAACGATGGCTAGGGCAGGAAGTCCCCATTCGGCTGCTAAGACTAATAAAGCGCTATGCGGGTGTGCGGCTGTATTTTCTATCGGAAAAGCATATACCCCAAAATGCAAAGGCCCAACCCCCAGAAAAAGATGAAACTTAATAAGATGTAATGCAATGTGCCAAAGAAGTAGGCGATTATCCATACCGGTGAGTCCCATGTTGGACCAACGGGCAAGACCAAACTGACTGCTAGTATAAGTGGCTGTTGCACTGATATGACTCAGTGCCCAATGGTAGAGTAAGAAATACAAAATAAAACCGACAACAATGCCGCAGCATAATACTCCGAGAAAGGGCAATGCTTTTTTACGAAAAAGAATGAGGAGAACAACAAAACTCAGCAATGGTGCATAAAAATAAATACGAGAGCCATCTAAGATGCCTCGGGCAAAAGAGAAGGCGATCAGAGCAAAAATTAAAGCTTTTATTCCTTTATTGGGGGTTAGGCAAAAAAAACTAATTAAAAGAGGTATGAGAAAAACTTGAGCATCGTCAAAAAAACGGGGGTTCATATAGCCCGGGCTTGGCAAAAACGAAAAGCTGGCACCTAAAACTTGGGGGTTGTTGACTGCAAAGACTAGGGCGATAAGCGCAGTAAAAGCATTGAGGGTAAGACAACAAATAAGAAAGGAACCGAAATCCCGTAAAAATTGTTGGCCTTTTAGTGCGTACCATCCGGCAATAGAACAGGCAAAAATAAATAATAAGATAAAGGTTGCTATTTCCATAAATGCATATAAAGAATAACGTGCTGCTAAAGAAGAAATTGCCCCTAAGAGTAATAACAAAAACAAAAGGGCTTTTTTAGAGGTACAGAGATTTTCAATGAATTGTATGCTTTGAGCACGAAATTCATTATCAAGACATAAGTGTAAGCTCATCGATATTAATAAAAGTAACTCGGTAATACGTTGTAAATCATAGGTGGTAAAAGCTGGAAAAAGAAAAGACAGGAATATTGGGTTTAAGAGCAAAGCCAATAAAATCCATTGGAAGGCAAAAAAGAATGAACGGTTAATCATAAAGAAGCATTAATATTTTTGCACTATCTTAACGTAGCTTATGCTTGCAAGCAAACTTAAGAGCCCACATCCTTCTATAAGCAATATGAGACTCAGGAGACCATTGTGGTGGATTAGTAAAAAGGTAGCAACCATAGGAGCAAAGCTAGCCAAGGCATAACAGCCAGCGTAACTTAAAGCAACTGAAAAATAACGCTTTTCTGGGGGGAATAATTCAGTCAGCATAACGGGGTAGTTTCCAGCCAGGATTACAATTAAAAAATAGTAACTGACAGTAAAGATAAAAAGATGGCCATGGTTTAATAATTTGAACAAAAAAGGTAAAGTAAACATGGTTAGAACAACCCCTGTTAGAAAGACTTTTCCACGGCCATAGTAATCTCCCAAGGCGCCGAAAATTGGTAAGAGAAAAGCTGTAAGAATAAAAGCCATCATAATGGCAAAAAAAACTTTGTTAGCAGCAAAGTGATATTGTGTGGTTAAAAAAGCCGGCCAATAAAGCCCCATTGATACCATAGTTGCGCCTAAAAAAACTAAGCCAAAGCCAAGAGTCAGACGAAAAAGCCAATATTCTTTGTCATTTTGGTGTAGGCGGGAATTCAGAGGGGAATTTTTGTTTGTTGAATCTTTCTTGTTACGGGAATGATAAGCTAAGAAGATAGGTGTTTCAGTTGCATTTTTACGTAAGATGAACCCTACAAGTCCTAATAACACAGCAGCAAAGAAAGGGATGCGCCAACCAAATTCGAGCATTTGGTTAAAGGTTAGCATTTTGGCTAGTATCACGTTAATTGAAGTCGCAAGACCTGCCCCTAATCCTACGCCTAAAAACATAAAGCCGCATAGCTTGCCTTTGTTGTGGTCTTCGGCGTGTTCGACAATAAAAGTAATAGCCCCGGGAAGTTCAGCGCCTTGGGAAATTCCTTGTAAGATTCGCAAAATAATTAGTAAGCTTAGGCTTAGCATTCCTAAATGGACTGGTAGTACTGCAATTCCAAGGCTGGCAAGGCTCATAAGTAAAACAGCATAGAGAAACATGGTTTTACGCCCGAATTGATCTCCAAGGCGGCCAAAGATACAGCCACCGATGACGGTGACAAAAGAGCCAACAGCAAAAATGAAAAAGATATTAAAAATGCCGTCTATGTGTGAATCGTTCGGAAAGAATAACAGGCTAATGTATTGCGCTTGTAGTGCAAAGGTAATAAAAGAAAAATATTCAAGACCCGAGCCAAGAGAGGCTACCAGCGCATTAAAATAAGAACGGTTCATAGGGTACCTGTCAAAATGATCAAGTCCAAGAGAAGGTGGTAGTGTAAGGGACGGCCTATTTAATTGTCAATATTCACTTTAGGAATATAGTACTTACATTGAGCAATTTGGTCACGATATTGATTTGCATGATTTTGTACCGATTGTGCTACTTGGATGAGCCAGGGTTTATCTAAATAAGTTTGATTCGCATATCCCCCTAAACCTTCATGATATGCCAAATAAAGATCATACGCATTATTAAGAGGAATGCCTAATTGTTTGTGCGCTTTACTGCAGTACCAACCAATAAAGTCAGATGCATCACCAAACTGATCGCGTTGACCATCGTATTGTTTGGTTTCACGCTGATAATCTTGCCAGGTACCATTGATTGCCTGTGCATAGCCATATGCAGAAGTGACATTTCCCCAGGGAATGAAACCAAATAATTGTTTGGTGGGAGGGCGTGCACCTGCTTGGAAGTCAGACTCGCGTTGCATAATTGCCATTTGTACACTTACGGGCACTCCCCAGCGGTTATAAGTATCTAAAGCTTCCCAATACCAATCCGGGTTTTTCTGGAAAAGTGTACAAGCATTGCTACTGGCTGAGGTTTTTGCTCTTGAAGCGTTAGAACCTGTAGAAGAATAGTATCTGGTGGGTACAGATGAAGAACAAGCGGTCAAAACAAAAATTAGTAAAAAAATAAATGCACGCCAAGCTTTCATAATCAGTATGAGATTTTTTGACGGATGACCAAACGTTCACCCACATGAATTAGTTGAGATTTTAAATCATTCCATTGCATTAAATAGAAGAGACTGACATGATATCTCAAAGCGATGCTGGATAAAGTATCGCCAGGCCTTACAGTATAAGTGATGTATTGATAAGCTGCAGTTGTGTCAATTGGATAGTGTAATACCTGTCCGGCAAATAAAGCGCTGTTGTGAAGATGGTTATAAGACTCCAATGTTGCGACAGAAACACCAGTAAAGCGACTGACAGCATCCAGGGTATCTCCTCTATGGACTTTATATGTGCCATAGCCACTTGCGTTAGCTGTAGCAAGAGTATAGCGTTCTAGTCCCGTTACTCCAGGGTTGGCGGCACAATTTTCTTCAAAGGTTTCAACTTTGCTGATAGGTAGGTTCAAAGTATAGGTGCCTAAATATTTAGGAGGGGTGACATTACGTGTAAAAGCGGGGTTAAGTTCTTTCAACTCATCTTCGTTGATTCCAGCAAATTTAGCTGCTTGTGCCAAAGACATTTGCTGTGGAATAGTTGCAGTTCCAATTAAGGGATGGTTTGGGATAGGAGGGAGAGTAATATTGTAACGAGCAGGATCATTAATAATAATTGCCAAGGCTAATAATTTTGGAACATAGCTTTCTGTTTGAGAAGGCAAGCGTAGATCCCAAAAGTCAGTGGGGCGTCCACGTGCAGAATTATAGCCCATAGCATTTTGCACTGTTCCTGGTCCGGAATTGTAGGCTGCTAATGCAAGCATCCAGTCACCGTTAAAATAGTTATAAAGATATTTCAAGTAATTTAAAGCTGCCGTAGTAGAGTCATCAATGCTTTCGCGAGCATTATAAAAGCGGTTTTCTTCGCCAGTGTCTAAGTCTCGAGCTGTTTGGGGCATGAGTTGCCATAATCCCAAAGCACCGCACCAAGAACGCCCTTTGGGTTGGAAACCACTTTCTACAATGGGAAGCAGGGCGATTTCAGTAGGGATGTTACGCTCTTGAATTTGATCGACAATGAAGTAAAGATAAGGTGTTGCTTGTACAGCAATATTTTCAATGAGATTTGGATCTTTGGTATAGAAGTTTACCCAATATTGCACAGTAGGGTTATCATAGTAATGGTTCAAGGTAAACCCAACACGAATGACATCCCATAACGAGGTATATTGGCCATCGACCGTTTCACCAGGTGTTTGGATGGGTTCATCATTATTGCTTGTATTGGATGAGTTATTTGTATTTGCCGTGTTGTCAGGCGTAGCTGCAGTAGTTGTTTGTACCGGAGTTGTGCTTGTAGTAGCAGTCGATGCTGAACTTACAGTGGCAGTTGGTGTTGAATTTGTTGTAGGTGTAGTTACAGATTGCATTTGTAAGCTGGCACAACCTGTCAAGGTTATAATAAGGAAGAATGTACCAAAAAGCTTAAATTTGTGCATTGTGAACTGTTCTCGTATAATGATCATTCTAAACCTAAAAATCATACTGGAAGAAGCATGAAGAGGCAAGAGCGGTTAGCCTTATTTTTAGAGCGAGAAAAATCGTTCTTTGACGAGATGCTACAAACAATTTCAGGATACACGGGCTTATATTTCGGTGCCCGGTGTATAGGGGATTATCGTTCTATATCGCATATCTTTTTTGCAGGGCCTAGAAGTTTTTCGGGGGTTGATGCTGTTTTCAATGATCATGAATGGCCTTTATTACACGATTATTTTGACATGGTATTGTTAGATCATCCTTTGGATTTAGGTTGTGACTTATCATCAACTTTGGCCGAAGCTATACGTGTTTTACGTCGTGATGGAACATTAATAATCACAGGATTTAATAAAACACGGTTATGTTCTTGGCCGATCCAAAATACTTTTGCTAAAGTACAGGCTTGCCCTTTGAAAAAACGATATTCTGCTTTATCACTTTTGAGTCTTCTAGATGAGGCTGGGTTTGTTACAGAAATTCGTTATTTTGATTTTTGTCGTTTTCGCTGGCTTAATAAGATTTTTGCCAAAATTCTTCCCTTCTTAGGGATTGGGTTTTTTATCATAGCAAAACGTAAAACTATTGATTTACAACCGCTTGGAGAATTAAATTGGAAATTCGAGCCTAAGAAAATTTTAGCAGGGACCTTACAACCTGAGCCTGAATGTTGTGGTGAAAAACGCGATGTACGTCATTAATATTTTTACGGATGGTGCTTGTTTAGGGAACCCTGGTCCTGGAGGGTGGGCTTATCTTTTAAGATATGGCGAACATGAAAAATTAGGTAGCGGTGGTGAGAAGGCTACAACCAATAATCGCATGGAGTTGAAGGCTGTGATAGAAGCCTTACGTGCGCTAAAAAAATCTTGTAAAATTGTTTTATATACAGATTCGCAATATGTGCGTAAGGGTATTACAGAATGGATTCATGCTTGGCATAAAAATGGCTGGAAGACGGCACAAAAAGATCCCGTGAAAAACCAAGATTTGTGGCAAGCATTGCATCAGTTGACGCATACGCATGAAGTTGAGTGGCATTGGGTGAAAGGCCACAGTGGGCACCCTGAAAACGACCGTGTTGACGAGGCGGCAAGATTGGCAGCGGAGAAAATGAGATGACACGACAAATTGTACTTGATACCGAAACTACAGGTCTTGATTATAAAACTGGAGACCGTATTATTGAGATAGGTTGTGTTGAACTTGTTGATCGACGCTTGACTGGCAGCATGTTACACTTTTATCTTAACCCAGATCGTATTGTTGAAGAAGATGCTTTGAAAGTTCATGGGATTACCAATGAATTTCTACAGAATAAACCACGTTTTTTTGATAAAGTCGATGAGTTAATGGAGTTTGTTACAGGCGCAGAACTGATTATTCATAATGCTGAGTTTGATGTTGGATTTATCAACGCTGAGTTATCTCTACTGAGGCGAAATGTGTATGGAACAATCCAAGAACATTGTGAAGTTATTGATACTCTCGCATTGGCGCGACAAATGCATCCTGGGCAAAGGAATTCTTTGGATGCTTTGTGTAAACGCTATCAGATTAATAATAGTCATCGCAAACTCCATGGGGCTTTACTTGATGCAGAAATTTTAGCGCATTTGTATTTAGCCATGACCGGCGGTCAAAAAGTATTATTTGCAGAAGACCAAGTTGAAAACAAAGTAGAAGAATCACAACAATTTACATCTCCTCGAGTTGCGAAAGTCTATGAACTACGCTTGGTTGCAGCAAATGCAGATGAATTGGCTCTGCATGAAGCTTATTTGCAAAAAATCTGCAAATAAGAAATCTATCCTAAATCCTTCTTTTAAAAAAGGAAGGACTTTAAAGCCGTTCTTTTCATAAAGGAGAGGTTTGGGGTGGATTTTTATTGCGGATATTCTTTCATGAGTGCGTTAAACTGATCGGTTGTTAAGCGATACCACATTTGTGTACGGCCTAAGAGTGGGATGCCAATGTAGCCATGGACTTTCAAGCTTTGATTGTCAGCCGAAGGTGTCAGCATTACCCGGTAAATATTGCCAGAATCTGGATCAAGAATTTGTCCGCCATCGTAATCTTTATCGTTAGCATTGTAACTAACCCCCCACATAATCTGCATATTGGTAACAGGCTGATTGGTGAAAGGTGATGGGCATTTACTACAAATATTATGAGGCACCACACCATTCACTGGGTAGCCGCCACGAACAATAGCATAAATAATATTGTCTTTCGTAATGATTTCTACAAAGGCTTTAGGTTTTCCAGTTTTATCATCTATGGTGCTCCAGTAACCGTCGATTGCACTAGCGTTTGCTGTGGCAGAAGCAGAGGTTGTGGCTGTAGCTGTAGCTGTAGCTGCAGCTGCAGTCGTAGGGGCAGTTGTGTTGGTGTTAGCAAATGCCACTAAATTTAAGCTTAATAAAAAAGTTGCGCAAATTTTTTTCATTGAGATGTTCCTTTTTCTATTTTAATCATTTCATTCTTCATCCATTCATATACTTGTGTATGTAATTCATCGGTGCTGAGAGTTTTTGAATCGATGGCAGATCCAATGACAACACTAATGGTTCCCGGGTATTTTAAAAAACTATTACGGCGCCAGCAGGATCCTGAATTATGAGCAATGGGAATTACAGGTACGCCTGCATCTTTGGCAAGCATCATTGCAGTTTTGTGGAATTTCGGATGTTCGCCAGGAGGTGTGCGCGTTCCCTCTGGGTAAATGATAATAGATAAGCCCTCCGCAATTCGACTTTTACCGGTATTTAGGACTTTTTTAAAGGCACTAATGCTTGCTTGACGATTGATTGGAATGGCTTTGGTCATGCGCATACCCCAACCAAAAAGAGGAATATTCAGAAGAGATTCCTTGGCTACCGAGCAGCTGGGGGGGAGAATTCCAGTCATAATCATGGTTTCCCAAGCAGATTGATGCTTGATAACATAAACAGCAGGCGCATTGGAGATATTGTCTTTACCAATAATACGATAGTGCATTCCACAAACAAATGCACCAATATATAAAATGAGTTTAGACCATATTTTACTGATTTGCATACGGCCTTTTTGAAAGGGGAAAGGCAACATTACCACTAAAGCAACGGTAAAAATGAGAACAAGAATGGCGAGGATTATATAAAATAAAGCGGCCCGTAGAGCGAAGATGACTTTCATTAATAATTCGATTAAACTTTTAACCATTTTTCAAAAAATCACATGATGTGTCAATTGTGGCATAGTCTTGAAATTTTACCCTAATGTCACCAATATAGAGTATTATTATAGATATTAAGGAGTTTAAATATGACCGAAAAAACATTTAGCTTTCAAACTGAGGTTAAGTCACTTTTACATTTGATGATTCACTCTTTGTATAGTAATCGTGACATTTTCTTGCGTGAATTGATTTCCAATGCTTCTGATGCTTGTGATAAATTGCGATTTTTGAGTGTTGCAAATTCGAAGCTCATTGAGGGGGAGGCTGACTTAAAAATTACTATCGATTTTAATGAGCAGAAAGGTGAAATATCTATTAAAGATAACGGTATTGGTATGAGTTATGATGAGGTAATGGAAAACTTAGGAACCATTGCTAAATCTGGAACTAAAGCATTCGTAGATGCATTGAGTAAAGATGAAACGCGGGATGCAAATCTTATTGGTCAGTTTGGTGTGGGTTTTTATTCGGCGTTTATGGTGGCTTCAAATGTCACGGTATTGACACGCAAAGCTGGATTAAGTGCGAAAGAAGGAGTGAAATGGAGTTCCAAAGGTGAAGGTGAGTTTCATATTGAGCATGCTGAAGTTGATTTCCGGGGCACTGAGGTTATATTAAAACTGCGTTCAGATGCTAAAGACTATGCCAATTACTGGCGTTTGCAGACAATTATTCATCAATATTCCGATCATATTCTCTTTCCGGTTTTATTGAAAAATGATAGTGCTGAAGAAGGTAAGGTTGGCGAATTTAAACAAATTAATAGTGCAGCAGCAATCTGGACACGTAATAAAAATGATATTACGCCGGAGCAATATCAGGAGTTTTATCACCATATTAGTCACGATTATCAAAATGCATTGGATTGGTTGCATTTTCGCGTGGAGGGCAAACAGGAATATACAGCGTTGTTATACTTGCCGAAAGTGCGTAGCCAAAACCTATTCATGCGCGATGCTGCTCATGGTTTAAAACTGTTTATCAAGCGTGTTTTTATTATGGATAATGCAGAGCTTTTACCAAACTATTTACGTTTTGTTAAAGGGGTGGTAGATTCAAGTGATCTTCCATTAAATATCTCTCGGGAGATTTTGCAGACTAATCCTTTGAGCGATAAAATTAAGTCAGGATTGACAAAAAAGATTTTGCAGTTTATAACCAAAATGGCGGAGTCTGATACAGATAAGTATTTAGAATTCTGGAATCAGTTTGGAGTGGTGTTAAAAGAAGGTTTTGCTGAAGATTTAGAACATCATAAAGAATTAGGTGTGTTACTGCGGTTTCATTCAACGCATCAAGATAGTTTAATTAGTCTGCAAGATTATCTCTCACGTATGCAGGTTGATCAAAAAAGCATATATTATTTAATTGCAGATGGTTTAGATACTGCAGAGAATAGCCCTCATTTAGAAATATTTAAGAAGAAAGGGATTGAGGTGCTATTACTGACAGATCGAGTTGATGAATGGATGATGAGTTATTTTAATGAATTTGAAGGTAAAAAGTTTGCCTCCATTAACAAAGGGGATGTCGATTTAGGTGAAACGCCAGAAGAAAAAAAAGCCGAAGAAGCTCAAGATACTAAATTTTCTTCTTTATTAGCCCAACTTAATAAAATTCTCGAGGAGCAGGTAAAAGGGGTGAGATTATCCAGACGTTTAACTGATTCACCTGTTTGTTTAGTTGCTGAGGAAGGCGGATTTTCTTTACATTTGCAAAGAATGATGCAGGAGGCGGGGCAAATGTTGCCTGCAGTAAAACCGACGATGGAAATTAATGCAGAGCATCCCTTGATTCAAAAGCTTTTGGCGGAGCAAAGTGAGGAACAAGTAAATGAATGGGCTATGTTCTTGTATGATCAGGCATTACTTGCAGAGGGTGGAAATATTAAGAATCCAGGGTTGTTTGTTAAGCGGATGAATACCTTTATTTTACAGTAACCATGTTTTTTCATGTTAAAAACAACGCTGTAATGCACCATTGTAAAGAACGTTACAGGGCATTTTTGTTATGATTATAATCAAAAAAAACATTTTTTCAGACTTATATTTAAATTAAAACAATAAAAGCACCAGTTTTCTTGCCTTTGCATTTTAAATCTGTAAAATAGGCGACATGAAAATAATCAAAAATAACGGAGCGACATATGGCAACATATATTTATAATTCCCAAGATCAAGCTGCGCGTGTAAGCTTGGTAAGTTTTGCTAAAAATGTGAAAGGTGCAAAAGTAGTTACTGAAACTACGAGTATGATGACGGATTGGTCAGAGCGTATGTTAGGTGAAACCCTTGCAAGTGCATCGCATGGAGATACCATTGTTGTGCTTGATGCTGTAAACTGCGCTCGTTCACATAGTCAAGTGATTAGCTTTTTAGAAGCTTGCTTAGAAAAAGGTGTACGTGTTGAGTTTGTAAAATATGGTATGGTTTTTAGAGCTGAAGCCAATAGTAATTTTATGGATTTGTTAAATTTAAGTCGTAAGATTGAAAGCGATTTTGTTGCGCGCCGTAATCAAGAGGCAATTGCCAAACGGCAAGAGTTTGGTATTGTATTGGGACGTCCCAAGGGCCGCAAAAACAAAGCGCTCAAGCTCGACAAATACAAGAAAGATATTATGCGTTATTTAGAGCTTTCTATCAGCAAAGCTTCAATTGCCAAGTTGGTTGATTGCCATCCCCAAACGCTTTATGATTGGATCGAACGGAATGAGGTTAATGAGGTTAAGCCCCGCCGTCGGAAGACAGAAGATGAGTTGGTTTAAGTAAACTCTTCACAAAAGCCCGCAAAATCTGCGGGCTTTTTATTTGTGCGCACTTAGCCTTTGTTAGAATTTCTGCTAGAATTGAAAAATCATGAAGTTATTTGATGTTAAAATGAACAGATTTTTGTGGGAGATTGTAGTTTTATTAGGAGTTTCGTTGACTGTTCCAACATATGCGTGGACTACGATTACAGTTCAGTCTGGACAAAGTATAGATGGGATTGCCGAAAAGTATCGTCCTGCAGGTGTTAGTGAAATGGACATGATCATTGCAGTACGAAGTGCCAATCCTGGAGTTGAATATAAAGGGTTACGTCCCGGAGTAAAGCTGAAAATTCCGACCACAACAACAGAGGTGCGTCAAGCTATTATAGGTGACTCAAGGAGTAGTCATGTAGCTACTAAAGTAGCGATTCAAAAGGCTGCTCCGACAAAAGCAACGGCAGAGAAGAATAAGAATACAGTTATGGTTAAAGCGAACAAACCTATATCTAAGCCACCTATAAAACCAATTGTAAAAACGCCCCCAGCTGCGAAACCTAAGGTTGTTGCAGCTCCTGTATCTATAATGAATCAGTCTGCAAATGATAAAACGACTATTGCAAATTTACAGCAGATGATTGCGAACCAAAATCAGAGTATAGAAGCATATCAAGCACAAATCGCGAATTTGACACAACAGTTAAGTAATGGCAGTGGCGGCGCATCAGTGCCAGTTGTTAAGTCTTCAGGTTTTTTCTCTTTTGCGGATCTATGGTTCTTTTTATGGTTGGTGACTCTTATTTTCTTATGGCGAGCACGATCTAGAAATCAAACAAGTGATACCAAGCATGAAGAACGGCATGTTCCGGTACATGAACCTATTGTACCCAGCATGAAAGCCAATATTTCGAAGGATGTTGTCATTGAAAAAACTAAAACGGCAAAAACAACAGAGCGTATAGAACCTAAATTACATGAAATCAATGAAGAAGAATGGCGTCAGGTAGAATTAGATATTCCTGCGGCGGATGCTCCAGCACAAACACATATGTCACTTGTGCCTACTTTTACACCTGAAGAAGAGAGAGAGCTTAACGGTGAGCAGGAAAATATTATTGAAGCGATTGCCAAAGATCATGATAATCTGGAATGGCATATGGCGTTGTTAGAATTTTATATTAAGACCATGAATGATGCTGCCTTTAAGCGTCATATGGATACGATGATCCATACGGGCTTAATGACAGAAGGTGATACTTTGTGGGAAAAAGTTCGTAAAATGTACTTGAATGGTTGGATTTATAAAGAGGAGGCCGTTTAATGCAATACCTTGATTTTGAAAGACCCATCGCCGATTTAGAAGCGCAAATTGCTTCTTTGCAGAAAACTGCCGAAGAAAGTGGGGGCAAACTCAATTTCACTAAAGAGATTGTAGAAATTAATAAAAAGATTGAAAAAGTCACACGTGAAATTTGCGCTAATTTAAGTGATTGGCAGACTATTCAATTGGCACGGCATCCTGATCGTCCTTATACTTTAGATTATATTAATGCAGTCTTTAGTGAATTTGATGAGTTGCATGGTGATCGTAATTTTGGTGATGATCCTGCAATTGTTGGAGGTTTTGCACGCTTGAATGGTGAGGTAGTGATGGTCATTGGGCAACAAAAAGGGCGCACCACGAAAGAAAAGCTCTATCGCAATTTTGGGATGCCGCATCCAGAAGGCTACCGTAAAGCCTTACGCTTGATGAAAACAGCGGAGCAGTTTGATATTCCTGTGATTACGTTAATTGATACTCCTGGCGCTTACCCAGGAGTGAATGCAGAAGCGCGAGGCCAGAGTGAAGCTATCGCACGTAATCTGCGGGAAATGGCTGTATTAAAGGTTCCTATCTTGTGTGTAGTTATTGGTGAGGGTTGTTCGGGAGGAGCCCTTGGTATTGGGGTTGGGGATCAGTTGCTAATGCAGGAATACAGCTATTTTGCCACGATTTCGCCAGAAGGTTGTGCCTCTATCTTATGGAAAAGTGCTGAATTTGCACCTAAAGCAGCCGATATTATGGGGATTACTGCTAAGAAACTTTTAAAACTGAAAATTGTTGATCAAATTATCAAAGAGCCTTTAGGGGGGGCACATCGTAATCATGCGGATGCGGGAGCTTTGATGCAAAAAGCATTAGCATCTGAATTGCAGCGTTTGCAGAAACTGCCCGTTGAAGAACTTTTACAAAAGCGTTATGACAAGCTGATGAGTTATGGACAATTTGAAGTGCGTGCTTGAAATACAGCAACCAAGCCCTAAGCGAATTTTTGTTGGTGTCAGCGGGGGTTTAGATTCAATTGTGCTTTTACATATGTTATTTATGTTGGATTCTCATCCTCCTGGAAATGATATTAAGGTATTGCATATAAACCACCATTTACAAGCCCAAGCGGATGAATGGGAAGGCTTCGTCCGGAAGCTGGCTGCGCAGTATCAATTTCCAATTGAAGTGTTCCATTTAGACCCACATAGTTTCATCGGGGAAAATATAGAAGCCAAAGCACGAGAGGGGCGCTATGCTTTTTTCAAAGAACATATGACAGAGCCTACAGATTATCTATTATTAGCGCAGCATCAACAGGACCAAGTTGAAACCTTTTTTTTTAATTTGCAAAGGGGGGCTGGATTAGCAGGGCTATGTGCCATGCCAATGCTACGGTCTTTTGGTGCAGGCCATTTATTACGGCCACTTCTTCATACGTCACGTAAAGAGTTAGAGGCATATGCTAAAATACATCAACTCCTCTGGGTGGAAGATCCGAGTAACCAAAATACAATGTTAAACCGCAATTTTCTACGCCATGAAATTATGCCAAAGCTAGAAAAACGGTTTTCACATTTTCAAAAACATACTGCACAAGCAATTCAGCGTTTACAAGAGACAAGATCAGTATTAGAGTCCTATTTACAAGAAGATGTAGAAAAGCTCGATAATCCTTTGGACTTAAAAAAATGGTTGGTTATTCCAAAAGTACGTCAACCACTTTTATTGCAGCTATGGGTTAAGACATACAGTGGAAAAATTTTAAGCGATAAGCAGCTTGAGATTGTCATAAAAGAGGTCATTGGTGCTTCGCCAGATTGTTCTCCTTTATTTGCTATTCCTGGTTTAAAAATCATGCGAGAAAAGGACCAACTGATCCTTGCATGAAATGAATTTATTTTATACAATAGATTAAAATATAATTCAAATTCTTTTGTGAAACGATCCATACAACTACGTTTATTAAGTGATCACCACCACGTACGATTAGAGCAATTTATAAATGATACGAAAACTTGGAGTTTATTGAGCGAAACGAGACTAGAATATGTAAATGAACAAGCATTAGTTCGATGGCTCAAGACCTGCAAGATACCGAAAAAAGCGACATGTAGCCTGATATTGAATGATGATTGTTTTATGTGGCGAAGTTTTCCTATGTGTCAAGAAAGGACGCAGTCAGATCTAATATTTTTAGAAACTGTAAAACAAGAAGTAAAATGGGGCCCACATCTTTTTATTGATGCTTGTATTCAAAATAACGAAATTCAGGCAGTTACCATAGAGCGAGCTGCTGTTCAGCCTTATTTAGCGGCATTAAAAATTTATAAAATTAAGCCTAAATGCATTGCTCCTGCTGGTTTATTAGCGTTAAATGTTTTGCCTTGGCGTGAAATGCAGATTCGCAAACTTAAGTTGTATCAAACCTTAAAGTTGGTAGCATTGCCATTGACATTTGGGGCTATCTTCTGGAGTATTCAATACTGGCAAAATAACCTGTTAATTGAGGCTCAGCTACAAAATCAACGTTTAGTTAAGCAGCTTGGAGCATTACGGCAAGAACAATCTGCGCTAGAGATTCAACAAATATTGCCTATGCTACAGGAAGCTTTACAACAACCAGCTATTACAGGCATAAATATCTTTGATGATGGGAGCGTTCAGTTTCAGGGCGTTGTCACAAACGATATGGCTATGGATGCAATTTTAGGTAGATTAAAGGCATTGCCACTTTTGGCCCCTCAATCTTTGCATGATTTAAATGTGCAAAGCAGTAATAAAAATCAAACTTGGCGTGTTACTTTTGAGTTACAGGGAGCAAGGACGTGAAAAAACAGTTATTTTTCAGTATTGTTTTTGCTGTTTTCGTTTTGATCTATGGCCTTATCCAAAGTATATCAACGCATAATGCATTAAATGCGTTAAGGACACAAAATCAAAGCTTAAAAATGCAAATAGGTAAAATGCATTCACAATTAAATCAAACCTTAGGAATGGGAAGTGATGCTTTTTATGCATGGTTTGATGCGCAACACTTGGTAAATATCCACTTGCTAGCCATTTCTGGAAAGCGACAAAATATACATACTGAATGGTCTGGAGAAGCTACTGCTACTTTGGAGTTACTGCATTTATTGTCAGATAGCCGTTTTAGTCATTTAACAATGGTTAGAGTAGAGGATAACTTAACGACTACGATCGATTTTAGCCAGCTTGCGTTGGTGAAGAATATAACTAAAACAGTGCAAGTGCCAGTTAATACTAAACCAAATAATACAACTGTCACTATAGTAAATAAGAGAGCTTCACTTAACTAACGTTACAGGTTATACTATCCAAGGTTTCAAACAAAATGGAGATCTTGGAAATGTCAAAATGTTTAAAGTGCGCATGTGAAGCAGTGATCAAGAGTGGGAAGATTTGG
>JACCDN010677362.1_pt1 | contig 20442 bp, 15 predicted proteins | sample 7441691 | NCBI WGS metagenome assembly JACCDN01 (sample SAMN15323439, study PRJNA562643) | freshwater metagenome | isolation source: river surface water | place: USA:Blue River Watershed | collected 2017-08-16 | reverse complement strand
GTTAGTAAGTGCAACAAATAGGGCTGAGTTTTCTTACCCAGGAGCAAAAACTAGTGATATTTTATATGGGGGTACTATCCCTGCAATTACTATTACAAAGATTCATACTGAAAATGGCAAAGATAGGGTGCTCTCTGCTCCAACTCCTATTGTTGGAGGGAGTGATAATCCGGTTCTTCAGGGAATGAAGGGTGGTCAAGTTGAAGGGTGGATTCAGTTGCGTGATGTTGAGTTGCCTCTTGCTGGCGATGCTATAAAAAGCCTTTCTATCGGTGTTGCAAAATCTGTTAATGCTATACATAATAATGGCAGTTCTTATCCTCCGAAAACAATTTTTCGTGGTTCAAAATCTGTCTCTGGTGACCAAGTTCTTGATTTGGAAGGAAAAGTTACTTTTTTTGCTGTCGATTCAAAAGGTGCTCAGTTAAAAGGCGGTGCGGGTAAGCTTAATCCAGCAACTATTGATTTTAGCAAATTTAAGGGCAGCGGAATTGACGGGGGTAAACCAACGGTTTCAGAATTAATAGCAGAGATTAACCAAAAATTAAGTAAAACACCTTCGGCAGATCGCGTAGCAATAGGTGAAATATCATCATCTGGGGGGCAGGTCGATGGCCAGTATTTAGTGAATAATATACAACTTGCTGGTATGGGAGATATAGATACTAACGGGCGTTGGACGTTTGATCTTGATTTACAAGGTAATTCCTATTTTGGTAGCAGAGTTGAAGTTTTACAGGTTGACCCTCCAATAGCACCACCTGGGCCAGCTCGTATTTTACCGCCAGCATTTAGGCTAGATGCAAGCACTGATACTAGAACTGGTGGCGGCATTACTGTAGATTTAAGTGGTGGTGCTGTTGATGTGACCGTAAAAATAAGAGTCACAGGAGATAATGGTGTTGTCCAGGATGGTGATGTGACTTTTCACCTTGACCCAGCTTTGGCAAGGTTGAATCAACGCATTCCTTTTTCAAGCGCCATAGCTCCAACTGGAGGGTTTGTTACTGATGGATTACTTTCGCATTCTGGTGTTGCAACGGCAATGTTAGTTGATGCTAATGGCGATGAAATCAGCAATTTAGCCACTAATGTACCAGGATATTTAGTAATAAAAACTAACAGTTCTGATTATCGTCTTGCTATACAAAATGGTGATATTTCTACAAGTTTGGCAGATGACGGTAATTTTTCAACTTTATTTGAGTTAAATAATTTTTTTGATTTTGATGAAATAACTGGTAAAATTACCGTTAATAAATCAGTTAATGAAGATCCGATGCAGCTTGCAACTGGTATGGTTAGTCTAAATAGAAGCACTCCAACAACTGTTAAAGTAGGTGATGTGGCAGCTAAAGCTAGCCTTGCTTTTGGGGTGAATTTTACAGATGGTGATGTTGTAGAGATTGATGGACAAATATTTACCTTTCGTAATGCACCAGCTGGAGTTGGTCAGGTACAAATAGATCCGCTGAGTTTGGATAGTTCATTACGAAATTTGATGGCGCAGATAAATGCTAATCCCGCTAGTAGATTTACCGCTGAAGTAAACGGTGGCAAGATATCTCTTGCAGCAAAAGTTAAGGGTGTATTTGGTAACAGCCTGCAAATGAGAGCCAATTTGGCGCAACCAGGGGGGCAAACTCTTGCAATGAATAATGGTGAAGCGCTTGTAGTTCTAGCTGGAGCAGATAATAATGCTAACTTTACTGGTGGTACTGATAAAGATGGTTCAATTGAAATAGCTGATTATACTATAGGATCTGGTTCTTATGAAATATTTACAAATCTGCAACAATTATCATCTATTAATTTAGATTTTATTGGCCTTGGTAGTGCAAGTGGAGAATTTTCATCAACTATAGAACAGTTTGCAACGTTAGTTTCAGGAGCAGTAAGCGGACAGTATAATCAAGCAAAATCAGAGGATGATGTATTGCAAACTGCATTTGAATCTTTAAATCAAGAAATGACAAAACTTTTTGGCCCTGATCTTTATGAACAATATTTTTATTCTTTGGAATTAAAAGAATTTATGACAGCAGTTGCTAATTACGGAAAAATGGTGCAAAATATAACAGATAGAGTTTTAGATATATTGTTTTAATATTTAAGAAATTTGAAATTTAATTAAGGGTATGAGTTTATTATGAGTGTAGGTGATGTGTTAAATAGGACTCCTTCTAGTATATTAAACGGTGGTATAGGGAGTAATGTTCAAAAATTGACTAAAGATTTAAGAACTTCAACTTCTGGGGTTTTAGATGATTCTAGGTTTTACTCCAGAGCTGAACTTGAAAAATCTGGTCTTGATAGGCAATATGATGCTTTGCAAGCTCGTATTGTAAGAGGAGAGGTATATAATACAACAATTAGTACAGCAAGTTCAAAGCTTAGCGCTAAACAAGTAGCTCTTGACGATATTCGTGCTGTAATGAGTGATTTCCAACATGCTGGTTCTAATACCTCGCCAAGTGCGCCAACGCGTAATGAAGTTGCAAATAAAGCCTTGTCGCAATTAGCAGCTATTTTAAATAAGAAGGAATCTGGTAAATATATTTTTGGTGGCAAAACAGATAATGTTGCGCCAATTCAAGGTGATATTACTAGTCTAGATGAGAATAATTTTACAACTGTTAAAGAAGGAGTCATGGTAGTTGATATATCAGAGACTAGATCTGTGGATATTAACATGGTTACAGCTCTTGATATTAAACCATTTGTCAAAGCGTTAAATCTGTATAAAACTAACAAGCCTTCAGATCCAAATAGTACTTCTGCTCTTACTATTGCAATGACAGAAGCTACTAAAAGCCATCAGGCTTTACAAGTAAAAGTTGGGGATGCGCTGGAAGATGTAAAAGCTGCCAAAACTGAAAATGTTACGAATGTCTCTGATGCAAAAGAAACTTTGGCTACCGATTTTGCCGTGAACGTTGTTGATAGAACAGAAAAAATGTCTGGGGCTATGCAAAGCCTGCTAATAAATTTTAGCATATCAGTAGGAACGCGTAATTTGCTTGAAAAAATAATGTCTGCTTAGACTAAGCTATAGCAAAAACAGTAGCAATTCTGGCTTTGAGTTAATTTTAAAGTGAGCCTCGCAGAGCCTATGGAAATAGGTGAGTATGACGAGTCTTGCAAAATTGATGTACCACATTGCTACTGCTGAAACTATATATTACCATGGAGAATAAAAATGAGTTACTGTAATCATTCAAATCAAAAAAACTACCCGTTTATTTTACCAGAATTGCCATATGGTACAAGCGATTTTAAACCCCATTTTACTGACGAGATGTTCGAATATCATTATAATAAGCACCATAATGCTTATGTGACTAATTTGAATAATTTAATTCAGGATAATAAAGAAATGATGGATATGGATTTGGAGGCAATAATACTCGCTTCCAATAATTCAAATGCAGCAATTTTTAACAACGCAGCACAAGTGTGGAATCATACCTTCTTTTGGCACTCAATTAAGCCTAATGGTGGTGGCAAACCAACAGGAGAAATTTTAGCCCAAATTGATAAGGATTTTGGCTCTTATGAAAAATTTGCTGCTGATTTTAAACAAGCTGCTGTAAGTCAATTTGGTAGTGGCTGGGCTTGGCTTGTGTATAAAAACGATAAGCTAAATATAGTAAAAACTTCTAATGCTGAAACCCCTATTACAGAAGGCTACGAACCTATAATTGCATGCGATGTTTGGGAACATGCTTATTATATAGATTACCGCAACAGAAGGGCTGATTATGTTAGTATTTTTATTGATCATATGATTAATTGGGAATTTGCTCAGTTGCACTTAAGCAAAGCCAAGAAGTAGAGTTTTTTATAGCTGGTACAATAGCTGGTACAATGTGGTCTTCTGCTGCGTGTGATCTTCGCATTTGCTTATTGATACTCATTCAATTTGAATTATGTGCGTTGTTACTCGTCGTTTACGTATATTTATATGCCTTGCTCCTTCGCACCTAGTATCTATAACGCTAATAGAAGAGTTGTAATTAGAGGTAAAACGCAGTCTTGTTTGATAGAGTAAGCAACAAGAGCTGCGAGCATATTTATACCAATTCAATTTCATAAGGGTAATATAAAAAAATGAGGCACACCTAGTATCTAATTCAAATTGAATGACTATAAAGGCAAAATAACTATAGTTTTAGGTTAATTAGTTTCTAAATAAATCTTATATTGAATAAATAATTAAATTTTACAATTTATTAGTTGCAAAACCTAATTTATTTGATTATATTTTCGATCAAATTTTAATCGTAGATAGTTAATCAAAAAATATGAAAAAAGCAAACCTCTTAGAAAATCAAGATTTTAGTCAAGCAACCGCAAGATTCGTATCTATTGAATCTAGAACCGCTGCATGTTCACTTCCATCATCATATTGGGATAATATCGCTAGGAATAGTTGTTACGTCCATTGGAAAGATATAGCTATACAAAAGGATTCTTTACAAATAGTAGCTACCCAGCAATTAGTGCAAGAGTTAAAACCAAAAACTATAATCGAGTTTGGTAGTTTTAAAGGTGGTTCAGCTTTATGGCTAGCTGATATACAGGAATCTTGTGTCAAAAATGGCAAAATAATTAGCCTAGACATAGATTTGAATAATGTTGATTCTAGAGTAAAACAAGATCAAAGAATCGAATTTATTCAAGGAGACAGCAATCAAATAGAACAAGCATTACCTATTGAGAAATTTAAGGATTTTTTACATCCAATCCTTGTCATCGAGGATGCGCACATAAACACTATAGGTATTTTAGACTATTTCCACGAAAATCTCTTTAAATCAGGGGATTATTTTATCGTTGAAGATACTAACATTGATTACAATAATGCTTGTTATAAAGTATGGATTGAAGAGCTTGATCGTTCTTATTGCGAGAGTAAACTTGAGAACCTAAATAACAAAATTGTTAACTTAAAAAATTGGTTACAAAATAAAGATGATATGTATTTAGTGGACACAAAATATGTAGACCCATTTGGCATAGTCAATGCTACAAAAAATTGGAATTCAGTGGTTAAAAAAGTTAAATAATTTATTTACAAAAATATGGTTGTATGAGAGTGAATATTTACCTGGATAATTTTAATATAAAGGATTTTTCGGTAGATAAATGCTTTATGAATCCGATATTATTCACAAATAATTCCAGAGAATATTTCGAAAAAAGCTATTTCTCTTCTTCTTATCGTATTGTTCAAGCTGTTAAAAATAATACACCACTAGTGCATATAAAAAATACTGAGAAAAAATCATACAAAGTACCTACTCCCTATTGTGGAAAAGTACAATCAACTATCCCTAAGGATTTATTATATAGAATGTTTTCTCTGATTGGGACTATCGGAACATACCCTATATCATATATAGACGAAAATGAAAGTATTATTCGAGTAGTAGCACCGCGCATCGACTCTCACAACGAGTTCAGTTCCCAATCACCGTTTACAGATTTAGACTGGCATGTTGATGCTGCTTATAGACCAATGTTTAACAATAATATCTTGTCTCCAATGCCTGATTATCTTGTTTTCGGTGTTGTCCATCAAGGTCATGAGAAGTTACCTATAACCTATGTTGCTCTTAAAGATGTTATTGACAAACTAAGTGATGATGACCTCTCTATCGGCCTTAGTTCAGAGTTTAACGTACTGAGCGCAGATTCTTTTGCAAATAAAACTATTAGCAAAAATATTCCACTATTACATAAAGAGAGTGATAATTCATTTTCTAGTCGAATAACACTTCAGAATGCTATTCCTCAGACTCAAAGAGCCGAGTATTTTTTACAAAAAATTAGATCAATATTAGATCAATCTGGCATACAAAATACTGTTAAAGTTGATGATGGAGACATTGTAATATTAAATAACAAAATCACTTTACATAAAAGAGATAGTTACATTCCAAAATGGGATGGTAGAGACCGATATTTTGTAAGAATTTATTCCGTAAAAGACTTAACACAAGGAATATTAGATAACCACAATAAACCATGGCAATGGAAATAGTCACTTCAGACTAAGTGATTGTAACTGCTGTGAGATTTTCAAGGATAAGTATTTTCGGAATTTATCTCGAAGATATATAGTCTCTCCGTCAGAATTGCGCAAAGATCAGCGAGAATAGGATTATAGCGAAAACTATTATTTGCAAAGCAAACTATAGCCTATTGTTAACAGGGATAGGCAGGCAAACCAACCAACATGCCAAAATTGCAATCAAATAATTAGAATTATTGGGTCTTGTTCATGGAAATAAGTTCTCTGGTTTTAGCAAGTCTTGCAAAACGGGCGAATGCAAAAATCACTGAATCAACAAATCCATCAAATCCAAAAACAAAGTATCGACGTATTAAAAAAGCTTTTAAAAAACATAATGGCAATTCGCAAGCTATCCGCAATAGTGATGGTTTTCTGGAAAGTAAAATCATATCTTTAGCTTGTTCAGTAGAATAAAAATTAGCCTTGTCTACTAATTGCTCTATTGAAGTAGCAGATCTATGATAAGCAGGGTTTTGTAGGCTAACCATATTGTTTTTTGCTATGAAGCTATTATTAAAAGTTACTGCATCATGTGTAGTAGTTTTTTTTGTATTGGAAAAACTACAAAATTTACGGTTATATAATCTGATAAAACGGTTAGCTGGGGCTAAAAATCTTGCTGCCTTATCGCAACGATGTAAGATAACAAAATTTATATCATATGCTTTGTAAGTTGTATATTCGGGTGAATTGAGCTTTTGTTTTATTTCATTTTGCAGTTTTGTTGTTAGTTCTTCATCTGCATCAATATTTAAAATCCAGTCATGCTTACATAAGGATTCACCAAAAGATTTTTGCCCTACGTATCCGGGCCATTCGTTAAACACAACTCTAGCACCAAGATTTTGAGCAATAGCTACGGTATCATCTGTGCTACCACTATCTATAACTATTAGCTCATCAACGATATCTTTTACACTATTGATGGCAGTTGCTATTCTATGAGCTTCGTTTTTGGCAATAATAAATCCTGAAATTTGTGTCATATTTTATCCAAGTCCTAAATTTTTAGGTCTAGCATATTTAAGCCATAAATCTATCATTAATTTGGTAATAATTAACGCCCCATACATTGAAGATATAATACCAATTGTCAAAGTAACAGCAAAGCCTTTAGTAGCACCAACGCCGAATGTATACAACAAGAAAGCGGCAATTAGCGTCGTGATATTGGAATCCATGATTGTTGCAAAAGCCGATTCAAACCCAATTTTTACAGCATATAAATTAGAGCAACCTTTGGCAAGTTCTTCTCTAATTCTCTCATAAATCAGTACATTAGCATCAACTGCCATACCAATTGTTAAAATAACACCAGCAATGCCAGGTAATGTCAATGTTGCTTGTAACATTGACAGCAGAGCTAAAATGAAAAACAAATCTATTATAAGAGTAATATTTGCAAAAATACCAAGAACACCGTATGACAAAGCCATAAAAACAACTACCAGCAAAAAGCCTACTAAAGCAGCAACCTTACCAGATTCGATGGAATCTGCGCCAAGGTTTGGTCCTATTGTCCTTTCTTCTATTATTTTCAGTTGCGTTGGTAAAGCTCCAGCGCGAAGTAGAAGAGCAAGCTCAGAAGCCGAATCGATAGTAAAGTTACCAGAAATAATACCATCTCCTCCTAAGATAGGATCATTAATTACCGGGTCACTAAGGATTTTTCCGTCTAAAATAATTGCTAACCTTTTCCCACGATTTTTGCTGGTTACCTCAGCAAACTTTTTTGCCCCTATATGATTGAAGGAAAAACTCACACTAGGCATAGCATCCTTGTTGAATGAAACAAAAGCGTTAGTTAGTTCTTCGCCACTAACTATAACTTTCTTTTTAACAACCATAATACCATTATTTGCCCCTCCTTTATCATAGCTAACAATCATTGAACCATTTGGAACATGTCCATTGGCAGCCTTTTCAATATTTGCTGCTTCATCTATCAAATGAAAGGTAAGTTTCGCGGTTTGACCAAGTAAATTTCTAAGTTTTGAAGGATCTTCCTCTCCTGGAACCTGGAGCAAAATATTCTTGACTCCTTGTCTATGAATTATTGGTTCTTTGGTACCAGTACTATCAACACGCATTCTGACAATTTCAATAGATTGATCTATAACTTTGTCTTGTAATTGATTTAACTGATACTCATCATAACCAACTGTTACCGTATTGTCATTGATGCCAACATCAAGATTTGCATCAATTTTTCTGATAATTGTTTTTATTGCTTTAAAATCATCAATTGATCTTATCTCAAATTTTAGATTAGATTTGCTAGTTACCAAATTTTTGTAACCAATTTTTTCTTGACGTAAATACTTCTTCAAAGCATCAGCGATTGACTGACTAACTCCATCTAGGTAGCCTTCAAAGTCAACATCGAGCAATAAATGTGAACCACCTCGTAAATCCAACCCCAAATTTACTTTATCTCCTGGTAACCAGTCATATTTTCTTTCGGTAAAATTCGGTAGCACATATATCATCGCAATGACACTGAGTAAAATTGTTAATATTACCTTCCAAATAGATATTTTGTTCATTTGATCCTTAAGTTAAGTATTTGACGATGATCCTTTACATATTTTCCAGTGAACCAAGAAGAACAACAAGCATATATAGCTTTATCAGCTAGTGCTTAATAATTCTGCTAATATTTTATTGAATCAAAAAATTACTTGTTGTTTGATTTACCACTCTTCTTTTTTTCTAAAGCTCTAGTATCTTTTTTTGTTTCTTCTTTTTTTGCTCGACTTAATATATCAGTAATAGATGTTTTTAACATTTTGACCTCAACACCCTCAGCAATTGATACAAAAACTGTATTATCGCTATCATTAATTTTGCTAACAATACCAAAAATACCAGAGCTAGTTACCACTTCTTCGCCTTTTTTTACACTTGAGACTAAGTCTTGTTGAGCACGGCGTCGCTTTTCTTGTGGACGAATCAGTAAAAAATAAAACACAGCGAAAATTAAAACCATCGGCACAAGACTAGTCCAGTTACTTCCTGGAGATTCTGGCGCTTTTGGTAAATTTTCACTATCCTGTAAACTAATAGCATCCGTTTGAGTAGTTGCCGATGAACTCTCCTGCGCATAAGCATTATTGATAAACATAAATTCTTCCTAAGATTTAATTTTAATTTTCCTATTATACAGCTTTAACTTTTTCTTTCAATTGCTTATTATACAACTTGTAATATTCTCCTTTTAAATCAATCAATTCCTCATGAGTACCTTGTTCTTCTATTAGACCATTTTTCATAACAATAATTTTATCTACATCTGTAATACTTGCAAGCCTATGAGTTATAATTAGAGTAGTTTTTCCTTTTCGGAGTTTAGTAAGAGAATACACTATTGATTGCTCAGATTCTGGATCAAGAGCACTTGTTGCTTCGTCTAGCAACATGATTGGTGAGTTTTTTAAAAACGCTCTAGCTATTGCAAGCCTTTGCCTTTGTCCACCAGATAAAGTTGAACCGCTTATGCCTACAATAGTATCATAACCATTTGCTAATTTTTGGATAAATTCATCTGCATCTGCTTGTTTTGCAGCGTTGATTACATCTTCACGAGTGGCGGTTAAATTACCATAGGCGATATTTTCAGCAATACTAGTATCAAACAATATAGTATCTTGCGAGACCATAGCTATTTGGCTACGCAGATAACTGACTGAAATATCTTTTATATCGTGTGAATTTATCAATATTCTACCCGTTGTTGGATCATAAAAACGTACTAATAAATTAGCTAGAGAAGTTTTTCCACTACCAGATTTACCAACGATAGCATATGTTTTTGTCTGTTCTATTTCCAGGTCAACAAATTTAACAGCTTCTTTGGAGCCAAATTGAAGAGCAATTTTTTCAAATGTAATTTTAGGATGCTCAAAATCAGGCTTTAGCGCTTTTTCGTTATCTTGAATCGACGGCTTTACATCTAAGATATTGAATATCCTATTTGCAGCAGCAAGCCCTTCTTGTAAATTTACATTCAGCGATACCAAGCTCTTAAAAGGCCTATAAGCAGACACAAAGGCAGCTATAAAGCTAAAGAGCTCGCCAATTGTCATATTACCAGATATTACCTGAAACCCCCCATACCAGAGCACACAAGCTATGGCTAAGCCACATAAAATTTCCATAATTGGAGAAGTTAGAGAATCAAGCATTGCAGCTCTTTTATAAAAGGCCAAAATTTTTGTAGTAATTTCTCTAGCTCTAGCGGATTCTACTCCTTCTGCAGAAAAAGATTTTATTATTTTTATAGATTGAAAGGTTTCATCTAGCCTAGATGTGTAATGACTCAGCTCTTCTTGAGCATCTCCTGTTACTAATCGCATTCTTCTGCCAAGTTTTTGAATAGGATAAATAGCCATCGGAAAAGCCAAAAACACAAAGAGAGATAAGAATGGCTCTAAGCTAAACATTATTATGATCAGAAACAAAACTGACAAGAAATATTTGGCACACCCAACAAGCATGGTAGAAACAGCCCCACGCATTAATATTATATCGTTGGTGAATCTTGAAATAAGACGGCCAGAAGATTGAGATTGGATATAGGCAAGGTCAGCAGATAATAAATGCTCATACATTTCTATTTGCATATCAGTGAGTATCTTCTGACCAACATATTTTATTATGTAACCTTGAAAATATTCTGCTATTCCTTTTATCACGTACACAGCAAATAGTATAAGCGGAATAATAATTAGCATATACGTATCCCGAGCAACTAATATCTTGTCGATTGCAGGCTTAGTTAACCACACTACTGCTGCAGCGCACAAAGCTACTATAACCATGAAGAATATTGCAACAAATATCTGATTTTTGTATGGGCTAACATGATTAGCCAAAAGCCTTTTTACTATTTTCGATGATTTGAGATTTTGTTGCGACATTAAAAATAATTTTTTAATTAATTACATTGCTTAATTATAACTATTTTTTCGATAACGCAATAAATAAAATATTTAAATGACATTAATATAATTAACTAAGACCCATTAATATTTAGAGTTCTTTTTAAACTAGCCACTAAAAAGCAAATACAAAAACATATAGAAGATAAGCACCAGAATGACAACGTGACACTTTTGGTAAGTAGAACGTCGGAAGAACTTCATTTTGTTACCATATTTACTGCTCAAATACTACAGCTTGTCTTTATAGCTCTATTAGTTCAAGCTTGAAGCATCAAATATCGTTATTAAAATTCCCCTTAAAGTCAATTACATTGATAGTCTTTTGGCTTTTTAAACTTCACAAGTTTTAATCTGCTTTATTATTGGAGCTCTCAGTAGCTAGCTTTTGCATATCATAAAAAAGATCATTTAGTAACTTTACTGTGTTTTTATAGTTTATTTCGAAGTGATTACGCTGAAATTCAATAAAATCTGCGGCAGTTTTACATTTTAATACATCCTGGCTTAGTTCCATATTTTGTTCAAAATTGTGTCTAAGATTACCAGATAGTTTCGTCATCATATCGTTTATTACAGTTGTTTTGCAATTATTGTTTTTGCTAGAACCGCATAGAGATCCAATACCATGGTTCAATAGATTTTGCATATTTTCTTTTATACTCTCAGCCGAACAGTTTAGCATACTATCCCATTTTTTATTAGACTCTGCACCAGTTACTTTAGAGGCTTGATCTTTGGTATTTATTTCCTCTGTGCTCGCTGTTTTTGCTGAAGAATTTTTTGTATCATTTATCTTAATTGGTTTTTGATTTTTACTCATTATAGAACTCCACTATTCTCTAATATAGAATTATATCAACCCAGCCATAGATACTATATGATTATTGTCTTATATCGCGAACTTTAATAAGCTCTGTGGTTTTTAGATCCAAAGTTGTCCTAAGAGGGTTAATATCCACGCCGCCTCTTCTGGTATATTTAGCAAAAACTGTTAACTCTTTCGGGTTACAATTTTCCATGATATCAACAAAGATATGTTCTATACAATCTTCATGAAAACCGTTATGATTTCTATAGGAGATTAGATATTTTAACAATGATTGGTGATGTATTTTCCTGCCATTATATTTAATTTGTATTGATGCCCAGTCAGGTTGACCAGTAACAAGACAATTTGATTTCAATAAATTTGAGTATAAAGTTTCTTCTACAACAGATTTAGCAAAATCTGAATCTGTTTTTAACAAACGAGAATTAACTTGATAATCAGAAGTTTCCAGGTCAATTTCATCGAGCAAAATACCATCGAAAAGCTCTAATGGCTGATTTTTGTAATAAGATAATTTATTCATAAAGACTGTAACTGACACTCCAGCAGCTCGGCTAAGATCAGACTGGATAAGATAAAACACCTCCTCATCGCTTGCAAATTTACTATTATTGAAGGAATTTAGATATAATTTAATAGATTTTGATTCAATTAAACATTCAGAATATGCCAGAACAATAAAATGTATAATCCTTACTTCTGGCTTGCCTTTTAAATTCAACCATGAAACCTCATAACAATTCCACAAATCATAGCCATGAAATGGTAGCGTTGAGTGACTAATTATCTTATTTCTAGATAAGCTCCTTTTTATAGGAAATAATAAGGAATTATCATAGCTGCTTTTATATTTAACTTCCTTACCGAGTAATATTTCTGACATTTGCTTAAATATTATTAAAGATTGTTAATTTCTGGTTTGCCTAAATTTTTATAAAAATTCATTATATCAAGTTTACTATATTATAAGATTTTTTCTTTAGCAAAAAACATTAACAACCTATTTCTTACCTCTTCTGCTGCATTTTCAGCTAAATCAGAAATTGCTTCTTCTCGTAAGACAGTGTTGGAATATAATAAGGAATTAACATTATAAGAACTCATTTTAGTAAAACTACCTTCAGTTAGAATTTTCGAAAATTCTTTGTCAATCAACTGGTAGGTTACTTTAATATTTTGGACTTCTCTAAGAATATCAGCATTTGATTGAATTATGTTATATGTTCTTGAAAAGAACAAGCTGGTGTTTAAAATATAGCGAGTATTTTTTTCTGGTGGAAAAATACTCTTTATATGGTCATAGAAGCTCGCTCCTTCAATTGTCGTAATTGGAGTTATTTCTATAGAAGAAAGAAGATGTACATTATCGGTGTTACTTACTCTATAAGCCGGGTTAAAACCGCAAGAACCCTGAAAGAAAAGTAGAAATATCAAACATAAAATTTTGATATTTCTTGATATTAATATGTTGGTGATTATCGTCATCGATTATATCATATGAGCTTGTTAAAAATTAGACACTGCCTTACATTAAGTCTAATAAAAATGCAAAACCATGCCAATTCTACATAAACTCGGTTTGGGCACATTCCTTAATAAAACTATCTCTAGTTCTCATTAACTATATTTTGGGCTTTTTGCGAATTTATCCTTCGTCTGTTAATCCTTTTTCTTGATTTATTATTATGTTTGTTGCTACCTTGTTGTGGCTGATCTGGCTTTGGTTCATCTGTAGAAATTGTATCTTGCGAACTATTTTTATTGTCCAGAACCTCAATGCTAGGAGTAATATCAGCACTTGTCGGTTTTAACGATGCCTCACTTTGCTGATTTTGTCTGGCTGAACGATTTTTTGAAGATTTCTTATTATTAGGTTTTACTTCTTTGTTTTCAGGGATGTCAGTATATATTTCATTAGTATCTTGCAGCACTGGTTGTTTTATTATTGTTTCTGACTTATTTTTTTCCGATAGCTTGATTTTTTCTATTGAATAACTGTCAGCTGTGGAGTCTTTATCAATATAGAAATTAAGCTTTATAGAGTATTTTTTTTCAATGAAAGCTACCTCTTCTCTTTTGTTATTAAGTAAGTATAAAATAGACGAGGCAATGCCGTAGACATTGACTATATCATAATTATTATTGTAAATTTCGTTTTCTATAGTTCTGAGTATCAACATAGAATTTGACTCATCCGCACGAACAACACCCTTACCGCTACAATGTGTGCATATATTAGAGTTAACTTCTAGAAAAGATGGTCTAAGCCTTTGTCTTGACATCTCAACTAATCCAAACATACTGATATGTGATGTTTGTATCCTTGCTTTGTCTCTACTTAAAAACTCTCTTAAAGTTCTTTCGACTATTTTGCGATTCCTGGTGTCTAACATATCTATAAAATCCAGCACTAATAGCCCCGATAAATCTCTAAGTTTTACCTGTCTTGCTACTTCTCTTGCAGCTTCAAGATTTGTTTTTAAAGCCATTTCCTCGATATTACGTTCACTAGTAGCCTTACCAGAGTTTACATCTATTGATATTAATGCTTCAGTAGGATTAATAACAATATAGCCACCAGATGGTAGATGGACAATTGGCTGGTATAATTTTGTCAACTGATCTTCAACGTTAAATTTGGTGAAAATTGGAGTGTTACTTTTATATTCTTTCACTGAATTTAAGGCATGCGGCATAATTTCTTTTATAAATTTTACACAGGCATTAAAAGCCGCAGACCCCTGAACCGTTACCTCTCTTACATTTCGGTCAAACATATCTCTAATAGTTTTTAATATAAGACCTTCTTCCTGATGGATAAAAGAAGGAGCGTTTGCCCGAAGAGTTGCCTCTCTAATTCTGTTCCATAATTTGGCTAGATATTCGTAATCTTTCTTAATATCTAGCGAAGTGTGACCCGCGCCAGCTGTTCTTGCTATTACACTAGAGCTTTCTTTGTTTCTACCAGAAACCAAACTATTTATAATGTCCCTTAATCTTTTGCGCTCGTCATAATTAGAAATCTTGCGTGAAATACCATTTTGCGAAGGTTTGTTAGGCATTAAAACACAATATTTTCCGGCCAGTGATATATAAGTCGTTAAAGAAGCACCTTTATTACCACGCTCCTCTTTCGTAACTTGCACCAAGAGGACTTGACCCTTTTTAATAACTTCCTGAATTTTGCAAGCTTTTCTTGTATCACTATGTACATCTTCTTTGGAAAAACTTTCTATTTCATTATCTTCAGCATCTATGTCAAAATCTGATTGAATCTTTTCATCAACCAATTTTTCTATTTTACTAATGTCAATTTCATCTGCATCTGTAATGTCGTTTATGTTAGATGATCGTTTTTTTTCTGTAAGGTCTTCAGATGTAATTTCTGGCGGGGCAAGTTCGTTCCAAGACGGAGCGGGAATAGTGCTTTCTTTATCTTGCGCTAGTATGTTGTAATAATCAGGGTGTATTTCGTTAAAAGGAAGAAAACCACTTTTTTCATCTCCATAATCGACGAAAGCCGCTTGCAATGCTGGTTCTACTCTTGTTACTTTTGCTAAATAGATGTTACCTTTAACTTGCTTTTTATTGACTGAACTGTACTCAACATCTTCTATTTGGTTATTTTTGTCAAGCAAAACAACCCTGGTTTCGGTAGGGAAATTTGCGTCTATTAAAATTCTTTTTTTCATATTAAATATATTATTTATCAATTCTTTAATTGTGGATATCTACAATGGTTCAATTGATAGCAAACTTGCATCAATTATTTTATAATATACGCTTTATTAGTTGCCAAACACTTTAATTTATCCAACGATTAGTTTAATCTTGCATAGTTGGAAGAGTGAGTTTTGGCTAAAACTACCGTTTATTAAAACGGCCACAACATAATGGAATTTATATACTACCATCTACATTTTAGCAAATAAATTTTATGGATACAAAGATTAATTATAAGGTACTTATTCCTTATTTTATCTGCACAACAACATACTTGTTTGCTGCAATAGTAAATATGCAGCTTGTAGAACAATTTTTAGTGTTTAAAGAAGTTTCCTCTGGTCTTTTAGACAAGATATATTATTACGATATATTAGGCTATGTTATAGCAGGCGTGATACTATTTATTTTTGGCAGTTATTTTGACAGTCAAAGGATTATAATTTTTAACCTATTAATTTATCTTATAAGTGTTTATAATATAGGCTTTTCCGAACCTTCTGAAACGTTCCAGAAAATTTATCCTATGATTTATTCTGGTACAAATTTAATGGTGACTACAGTGTGGTTTTTTTATATTTTTGACAATAAAAAAATAAACTCAGTATATTTCTTTGGATTTTTTATATCTAATATTTTTGTAGCATATTTTTTGGTGCAGTTAGTATTGTCCTATCAATTTTTTGAAACTAATTCAATTGACCAAGCTTTAATACGCGGACTAGTCATAGTCAATATAATACCAATAACGATATTTTTGGTAACTTTTATTGGCAGCTCTTGTTTCCACCCGTTAAATAACAAAACAGTCAATAGTTTAATTATACTCAAAAACGCAGATTTAGAATTATTATCATCATTTACTGTTTTTTATGTCATAATGGCAATCTTTTATGATTATGAAATATATGAATTTACCGATAGTTTATTATCAATATCAGTATCAAAAATTAAATATTATATTCTTAGCATAATGGCTTTTGTTTCAATATTTGCTTCAAAATTTATTTTAAAGTACAACATGCATAAAATAAATATCTCATGTCTTGCTATTTCATTATTTACGTTTCTTTCAATGCCTTTTTGGAGCTTCAATATAGTTCTTAGTACTATGTGCTGGTTTGTTATAGCTATGGCGTTATATTTGTATTTTTGTTCCAATCTCTTGATACTAGCTGCAAAATTCACTCATTCTTACTTACGATTAGCAATTATGATATACATGCTAATTGGTGCTATTGGATATTTTTCTAGTTACGTGATTGCAAAAAATATGGAGGAAGATGATAATGAATATAATTTCTTAATCTCAATTTGTCTGATTATGGCTAATTTACTTGCTTATTATTTATATCGTTATAAGAAAAACAATTTGAGAAAATGGTAAATATAAAAATGTCTAATATTTCTGGAGATACATTTGTAGAAAACATAAGAAAAGCTGGTTTATACTATCAGGAAATAATGATGCAACTAATGCAAAATCAGCCATCTCAATTTGTGTCTGATTTGTACGATAAAGAAAAATCACAAGAAATAGCTACCAAATTGTTTGAACAAATTTTTGAACATCCGGAAAGATTTACTGATATCAATTTGGAATATGTGCATAATTTGCAGAAATTAGTCACCAGTTCAGTGGTGAAATTTGTAGGTAAAAAAGCGGAGGATTTGCAAAATGACAGCTTTTTTTCTGACAAAAGATTTAAAGATCCAGCCTGGCAACAAAGTATTTACTTCGATTTCATCAGAAAATATTACATGATCTCTGCTCAATGGATGAAAAAAACCGTTAGTCAGTATGAATTAGATAATGATACTAAAAGATTTTTGGAATTTACTTCTGGGCAATTTATCGACGCTCTTTCTCCTTCAAATTTTATCTTTAGTAATCCAGAAGTAATTCGTGAATCATTGGAAAGTGGCATGAACAACATTGCTAAAGGAATGGAAAACTTTCTCTTAGATATAAAAAAATCAGGTGGTTTGCTAAATATTTCAACTACTGATACATCTTGCTTTAAAATTGGCAAAAATTTAGCAACAACTAAAGGAAAGGTAATATTCCAAAATGATTTGATGCAATTAATCTGCTACAAACCCAAGAAAAAGACACATTCTATTCCTATATTTATATTACCACCATGGATCAATAAATATTATATAATGGATTTGTCAGAAAAAAACTCATTAATCAAATGGCTAGTAGATAATAATTTTCAGGTTTTTCTTGTATCTTGGGTTAATCCAACAAAGGAACTGGCACACAAAAATTTTGAAGATTATCTACAAGAAGGGGTCGTAGAACCTCTTGAATATATCAAAACAAAAATAGGATTCGAAAAAGTGAATGCTGTTGGCTATTGCATAGGAGGCACTTTACTTGCTATTGCTTTATCCTATTATAAAACTAAAAATAACCCCGTTATAAATAGCGCAAGTTTTCTTACAACTTTAGTAGATTTTTCTAATCCAGGCGAAATAGGTGCATTAATTAATAAATCTACAATTAGTTATATAGAAAACAAAGTATTAGAAACCGGATATCTAGATGGCAAATATTTGTCCAATAGTTTTAGCTTGATTCGAGCTAATGATCTAGTATGGTCTTATTTTGTTAATAACTACCTACTTGGTAAATCTCCCGCTGCTTTTGATATATTATATTGGAATTCGGACTCAACAAATTTACCAGCAACAATGTATATATATTATTTAAAGAATATGTATATCGATAACCTACTTAAAGTTCCAGGTAGCCTTGAAATGCTAGGGGTTAAAATAGACCTTACCGACATAGACATACCAAGTTTTTCTCTAGCTGCAAAAAGTGACCATATAGCTCTTTGGCAATCTGTTTATGATGGTGTAAAACTTTTTAAAGGAAATAGAACTTTTTGTCTTACTGAAGCTGGTCACGTTGCTGGGGTCATAAATCCTGCAACTAGTACAAAATATTGCCATATGATTAGTACTAATATTTTAGATGACCCTGATGCATGGTTAAAAGAAGCAAAAACTCATGAGGGATCATGGTGGAATAGTTGGCAGCGTTGGTTATTTTCGCACGCAGGAGAATTAACGAAATCTATCGACTATGATTCTCTATCCATGATAGACAACGCTCCAGGCAATTATGTAAAATAGACTATTATAACCTTTTAGATTAAATTAACTAGGCCCGAAGGAGCAGGCATATGAAAATAGTTAAGCGACGAGCGGGCGACGTAGCTAGTTGTAATCTAAAAGGTTATATCTGAAACTTCCTCTGCACTACCTACTAAGTTACGTTCACTTACATCGCTTGTATAATCTGAAGCTGTTATAGTAGTTAGCAAACTAGTGCTACCTGAAGTTGACGATACTGTAGAAAGTGAACTCTGGCTACTGATGGTGCTTAAGGAGGAAGAAAATGTACTGCCAAAAGAAGATGAGCTTTGGCTACTAACAAAATCTGTTACAGAATCTGTTTCAGCTATTTCTACTTCCGTTTCTGCTTCAAATTTAGCTCGTTCTTTCGATTCTTCTTTCTCTTTTTTTGGTAAAGGATTTTCATCTATATCAATAACTTTAATAGCTATTAGACTTAAGATTTGATTATAAAATTTTTCTATTGTTTCTATGTTTTTGCCTTTAGCCCCTGTAACACTTGTCAGCTCAAGAAGAGTTTTGCTATGTACTGGAAATAATACTTCATATTCGTCACTATTTATTTTATCTTGGGAGAGCCAATAAATGGCATGCAAAGGGCATATTACCGCTATGCAACTATTTTTCTCTTGTTTTATATAATTGAATATAGAATCGTCATGTTCTTTCGACAAGGGTTTTATTACTTTTTCCAAATATTCCAAACCTAAGCTTTCCCAGCTTGGGCCAGAACCTTCAGTCTCTTGAACCATATCATCTATACCTACTACCTTTATACCAGTTTTTTCCAATTCCGTGGTCATTTTTGTCAATTCATCTGATATTTCATACTTACTAGCTAAAGATGCTAAACTCCCAAGCGCCCCTTCCGATAAAACTCTGATTTCATTATTTTCCTTATATTGCTCGATAATATAATCCCTAATATAATTATTTTGTATGGTATCACTAGGTATACTACATATTAGTACTTTTTTCATCTCCACCTTCAAATTTAGTTACACACAGGTAATTCTACTAATAATTAAAAGTTTTTGAAAGATATTTCTAATTATAATATGGCGATACTAACCAATTATAGTTGTTTTACATTAGAGTTTTTGCAAAATTAGCGTTAGCCAAATCCCGTCATCCCGCAAGCACCGCCATCGTCATCCCGCAAGCACCGCTATCGTCATCCCGCGGCTTCTCGACCGCGGGATTCAGTACTTATACCAATTCGAGTTTACTTTTTCAATTAATTCTAATTTCCACTGAAACCTTGCCATTCTTTTAATCGCTTCTTCTTCGAATGAGCAAATAACGAGGTTGACTTAGATAAAGATTTGGTTAAAATAACAAGCGAAGTAGCTGCAAAGCTATTTTGGGGTGTAGAAACCTCTTGTCAATAAGGTAGTACCAGCCTTAAATGTTACAATCCTCGGCTTTTTAACACATGGTCGGGGAGATGATAGCGTATGTTCAAAGTGTAAACTTAAAGGCTATCATAACTGTTATTGGCGGTTTTTCTAACTCCCCGATCACCAATGGGGAATCTTCTTAAATTAAACTTATTTCCCGTGGTGGTTAAAATATCGAGGCCAGACAAGTTTGGCCTCTTTGTTTAACTTCAATACCAAGTCTCATTTTAAATGATACAAACGAATTTTGCAGATCTCGGCTACTGCTCACGTAGATTACTACGCTGCTCAAGCCCTCGTCTTGAAATTCATTAGTCT
>JACCDN010506699.1_pt1 | contig 20446 bp, 15 predicted proteins | sample 7441691 | NCBI WGS metagenome assembly JACCDN01 (sample SAMN15323439, study PRJNA562643) | freshwater metagenome | isolation source: river surface water | place: USA:Blue River Watershed | collected 2017-08-16 | reverse complement strand
GCCGGCAGTGGTCGCTGTGGTGATTGGTGCCGCGGTGGGCGAAAAGATCGGCCTCATGGAAGTGATGGCGCTGGTGTTGACGCTGGGCGGCGTGGCACTGATCCAACTTGGCGGTGCGCGGGCGCGGGCTCAGTCCTCGTTGCGCCCGTCGGACAGCCGATTGCCCGCGTAACGATGCTTGAGCGGGAACTCCGGCAACCAGCCTTCGCGGCGCACCGTCCATAGCTCATAGGTCGGGCGGAACTGGTCGGGCGCGTCGAAGGCCCCAAGGTTGATGCCGATTTCGTCGCCGAAATGCGCATAGACCGGCGAGCCACAGGTCGGGCAAAAGAAACGGCCCTTATAATCCCGCCTCTCGCCGGAAATGGTGACCGAGGTTTCAGGAAAGATCGCAGAGCCATGGAACAAAGCGCCGTGGTTCTTGCGGCAGTCAAGGCAATGACACACCCCGGTGCGATAGGGTTCGCCCTGTGCCGAAAACCGCAAACCGCCACATAGGCATCCGCCCGTCGTGATCTTGCCCATCCTAGATATCCTCGACCAGCACCACCCCTTGCATCGCCTTGATCGCGCCCTTGATCTGCGGGGTCACAGGATAGGGTTTCGGTAAGGTCACATCAATCTCGCGACCTGTCTCATCGGGCAGGCACAGGGTGATCTGCGCGCGGGTCTTGCCATCCAGCTTTTCAAGCAAACCGGCCAAGGACGGGATGGTTTCCAGCCGATTAAGGTGGATGCGGATCGCCTGCGCTCCGGCCTGATCGGCAACCTGGTCGATCGAGGACACCCCATTGGCCAACAGCTTTACCCCATCGCCATCCGGATCAGCCTTGACCGTCAGAACCACATTCTTGCCCGGTTCAAGCAGATCGCGCGCTGCCTCCAGCACATCGGAAAACACCGTCACCTCATAAAGCCCGGTCGGGTCCGACAAGGAGACAAAGGCAAAGCGGTTGCCCTTGGCGCTTTTGCGTTCCTGCTTTGCCGCCACTGAGCCTGCGATCTTCACCACGCAGGTGCCGCGCGACAGGGCGATCTGCGTGACCTCGGCCAGCGTTTTCACATCCTTGCGCTTCAGCGCCGACATGTAATCGTCCAAGGGGTGGCCCGACAGGTAGAACCCGACGGCCTGATGTTCATGCCCCAGCCGTTCAACCGGCAGCCAATCGTCGCGATAGGCCAAGCGCGGTTCGGGAATATCGGCACCAGAATCGCCAAACAGGCTGACCTGATTGGAGCCTTTCGCCTCATGGATGGCCGCGGAATAGGCGACCAGCCCATCCAGCGCCTCAAACACGCGGGCGCGGTTGGGGTCCATCTGGTCAAAGGCCCCGGCACGGGCCAGCATTTCCAAGGGGCGTTTGCCGACGCGTTTCAGATCCACCCGGCGGGCGAAATCATAAAGCGTGGCAAAGGGTTTTTCGCGCCCCTCGACCTGACGGGCGTCCACGATCATCCGCATCGCCTCGACGCCGACGTTTTTCAAGGCACCAAGGCCGTAGACCAGCGCCTGATCCTTGACCTTGAAAATCGCGTCCGAGGCGTTGACGCAAGGGGCCACCACCTTGACACCCATCTTGTCGAGTTCACGCTTATAGACGGCCAGCTTGTCGGTCAGATGGATATCGCAGTTCATCACGCCGGACATGAATTCAACCGGGTGATTGGCCTTGAGCCAGCCGGTTTGATAGCTGACGACCGCATAGGCGGCGGCGTGGGATTTGTTGAACCCGTAGTTGGCGAATTTCTCCAAGAGGTCAAAGACCTCGCCGGATTTCTTGGCGTCGATGTTGTGAGTGGCCTTGCAGCCGTCGATGAATTTCGGCCGTTCCTTGGCCATTTCTTCAGCGATCTTTTTCCCCATGGCGCGGCGCAAAAGGTCAGCCCCGCCAAGGGAATAGCCGCCCATGACCTGCGCGATCTGCATCACCTGTTCTTGGTAAACGATGATGCCTTGAGTTTCCTTCAGGATATGGTCGATGGTCGGATGGATCGATTCCAGCGGGCGAAGCCCATGCTTCACCTCGCAATAGGTCGGAATGTTTTCCATCGGGCCGGGACGATACAGCGCCACCAGCGCAACGATATCCTCGATGCAGGTCGGCTTCATGCGCCTGAGCGCATCCATCATGCCCGAGCTTTCCACCTGAAACACCGCGACCGTCTTGGCGGCGGCGTAAAGTTCATAGGTTGCCTTATCGTCCAACGGGATATGGCCGATGTCATTTTCGGCCCCCGGTTTCGGCGCATAAAGCTGCCGTCCGTCGGCGGCGATATGCAAGGGGCGGCCCGCCTCGCGGATCTGGCGGATGGCGTCTTGAATGACCGTCAGGGTCTTCAGACCCAGAAAGTCGAACTTCACCAGACCCGCCGCTTCGACCCATTTCATGTTGAACTGCGTCGCGGGCATGTCCGAACGCGGGTCTTGATACAAAGGCACCAATTCGTCCAAGGGACGATCCCCGATCACCACCCCGGCGGCGTGGGTCGAGGCGTTGCGGTACAGCCCTTCGACCTGCTCGGCATAGGTCAGAAGGCGCCCGACGACCTCTTCCTTGGCCGCCTCGCGCAGACGGGGTTCATCGGCCAAGGCTTTGGTGATCGAAACCGGTTTCACCCCTTCGACCGGGATCATCTTCGACAGCCGGTCCACCTGCCCGTAGGACATTTGCAAAACGCGGCCCACATCGCGCACCGCGGCCTTTGACAAGAGCGCCCCAAAGGTGATGATCTGCGCCACCTTCTCGCGGCCGTAATGCTCTTGCACATAGCGGATCACCTCTTCGCGGCGGTCCATGCAAAAGTCGATGTCGAAGTCGGGCATCGAAACCCGTTCGGGGTTCAAAAAGCGTTCAAACAGCAAGGCATAGCGCAAGGGATCAAGGTCGGTGATGGTCAGCACATAGGCGACAAGCGACCCTGCCCCCGACCCCCGGCCCGGCCCGACCGGAATATCGTGCTTTTTCGCCCATTTGATAAAATCGGACACGATCAGGAAGTAGCCGGGAAAGCCCATCTTCTCGATGATCTCGATCTCGAATTTCAGCCGCGCCTCATATTCCTCGCGCGGGGCGGCAAGTTCGATCACAGCAAGGCGTTTTTCCAACCCCTCCCACGCCTGACGGCGCAACTCCTCCACCTCGTCATCGGCAAATTTGGGCAAGATGGGCTTGCGCTTGGCTGCCATGAAGGCGCAGCGCTTGGCGATTTCAACCGTGTTTTCCAAAGCTTCCGGCAGATCGGCAAAAAGCGTGGCCATCTCGGCTTCGGACTTCAGATAATGCTGCGGGGTCAGGCGGCGGCGCGGCTCCAACTGGTCAACATAGGCGCCTTCGGCAATGCAGATCAGCGCGTCATGCGCCTCATACATCTCGGATTTCGGGAAATAGACATCATTGGTCGCCACCAAGGGCAGGCCCATTTCATAGGCAAATTCGATATGGCCGCGCTCTGACCGCGCCTCGGCCTCGGGCAATTTGCCGCCCTCGCCGGGATGGCGCTGAAGTTCGACATAAAGCCGGCTTGGATAGATCGCCGCCAACTGCTGCAAAAGCGCGCGCGCCTTGGCCACCTGCCCGGCCGCCAGAAAACGCCCCAAAGGCCCGTCCGGCCCGCCGGTCAGGCAAATAAGCCCATCGGCATGGGTTGCAAGCTCCTCAACCGTCACCTGCGGCAGCTGCCCATTCTTGCCGATATAAAGGCAAGAGTTCAGCTTCATCAGGTTCATATACCCCGCCTCAGACTGCGCTAAAAGCACGATCGGCGCAGGCGCACGCGGCTTTTCGCCGGGCTGCGCCGGGTCATGCGCCAGATCAACCTGACATCCGACGATGGGCTGTAGCCCGGCATCCTTGGCCAGCACCGAAAATTCCAGCGCCGCAAACATGTTGTTGGTGTCCGTCACCGCAACGGCGGGCATCTGCATGCCAGCGCAGGTCTTGACCAGTTTTTTCACCGGCACCGCGCCTTCCAGCAACGAATGTTCAGTGTGGACGCGAAGGTGAATGAATCGAGGGGCTGACATGCCACCAGCCTAGCGGAGGCAGCCCATGCGCGAAAGGGGCGGGCATTATCAATTCGGATTTGAAGCTGCTTCCAAAGGCTCCCGAAAGATCACGCTTGCCAGACTCGATCCCTGCGTGGCTTCATGCCATGATAACAGAAGGCAAAATGCCACATCGGGCGCATGTTTCGCTTTACGCCGCATCGGGCGAACACGCACAAGGCCTGAACCGGGGAGAAGGCGGCGGGTTGTTACATGTCTGAGATCGCGTTTCTCTTGAACGGAACGCCGATCCGGGTTTCGGGCGACGCCCCGACCCGGACGCTTCTCGACTTTCTGCGCGAGACAAAAGGCCTGACGGGCACCAAAGAGGGGTGCAACGAAGGCGATTGCGGCGCCTGCACGGTAATGGTCACGGACGAGGACGGCGCGAAGGCCCTGAATTCCTGCATCCTGTTCCTGCCGCAACTGAACGGCAAGGCGGTCCGCACGGTTGAGGGTCTCACTGGCCCCGCGGGCGAAATGCATCCTGTGCAGGCCGCGATGGTCGACCATCACGGCAGCCAATGCGGGTTTTGCACGCCGGGGTTCTGCGTTTCCATGGCCGTTGGCCACATGGCTGGCCGCACCGATCACGACACGGTCTTGGCAGGCAACCTCTGCCGCTGCACAGGTTACGCCCCGATCATCCGCGCCGCCAAGGCGGCAGAAGTGGCACCTGTCCCGGCTTGGATGACGACCGATGCCTTCAATGTGGCCCAAATATCCTCGGGGGGCGCGGGGGGCGAAGCGCCCCCGCATGGGTTCCGCCCGCACGACCTTGACGCCTTTGCCGATTGGTATGCCGCCAACCCCGACGCCACGCTGATCGCCGGGGCCACCGATGTCGGGCTTTGGGTGACAAAGCAACTGCGCGACTTGCCAAAACCCGCCTTCCTCGGCGGGCTTGCCGACCTGAAAGGGATTGAACGTCAAGGCGACACCCTGCGCCTAGGCGCTGGCGTCACGATCGAAGCGTTGCGCGCCGCCGTCGCCCCCTTGCACCCGTCCTTTGCCGAACTTTTGCGTCGCTACGCCAGCCTCCAGATCCGCAATGCCGCCACCATCGGCGGCAACATCGCCAATGGCTCGCCAATTGGTGACGGCCCGCCCGCGTTGATCGCCCTTGGCGCCACGCTGCATCTGCGCCGGGGACAAGACCGCCGCGCTATTGCGCTGGAAGATTTCTTTCTGGAGTATCGCAAACAAGACCGCCTGCCGGGCGAGTTTGTCGAGGCGGTGACACTCCCGGCCCATGCCCCGGCCTTTCGGGTCTACAAACTGTCGAAAAGGTTCGATCAGGACATTTCAGCCGTCTGCGGCGGCTTCAATGTGACTGTAATTGACGGAAAAGTGCAAAACGCCCGGATCGCCTTTGGCGGTATGGCCGGCATTCCCAAACGGGCAGCGGCGGTAGAGGCCGCCCTTGTCGGCAGACGGTGGACGCTTGAAACCGTCGCGGCGGCCAAGGCGGCCATGGCGCAGGACTTTGCCCCGATGACGGATATGCGCGCCTCGGCGGATTATCGGCTTATGGCGGCGCAAAACATGCTGACGCGGTATTTCCACGACCTTGCGGGGCGGCCCGTCTCGGTGCTGGAGGTGATGCTATGACCATGGGCAAACCGCTTCCCCATGACTCTGCGCCGCTGCATGTCACGGGCCAAGCCCGCTATGCCGATGACATTCCGCTGCCCGGCACCGCGCTGCATCTGGCCTTTGGTCTGTCGACCTGCGCCCATGGCGTGATTGCCGCCATGGACCTGTCGGCGGTGCGCGCGGCCCCCGGGGTGGTGGCGGTCTATGCGGCGGAAGATTTTCCCGACATGCCCGATTGCAGCCCGTCGGTGCATGACGAGCCGCTTTTGGCCGTGGGCCGCGTGCATTACGTCGGCCAACCGGTGTTTCTGGTGGTCGCCGACAGCCATCTGGCGGCCAGAAAAGCCGCGCGTCTGGGCAAGATCAGCTATGAGGACTTGCCCGCGCTTTTGACGGTGGACGCGGCGCTGGCGGCAAACAGCCGCTTTGAACAAGGCCCGGTGATCTGGACCAAAGGCGACCCGTCGGGCGCCATGGCCCGCGCGCCGCATGTGACCGAGGGCAGCTTCGAGGTTGGCGGCCAAGAGCATTTCTATCTCGAGGGCCAGATCGCGCTGGCCCATCCAACCGATGACGGGGGCGTGTCGGTCATCTCCTCAACCCAGCACCCGACCGAGATCCAGCACAAGGTCGCCCATGCCCTGCACCTGCCGATGAGCGCGGTCCGGGTGGAAACCCGGCGGATGGGCGGCGGGTTCGGGGGCAAGGAATCCCAAGGCAACGCGCTGGCCATTGCTTGCGCCTTGGCCGCGCGGGCCACGGGGCGCGCCTGCAAGATGCGCTATGACCGCGACGATGACATGATGATCACCGGCAAACGGCATGATTTGCGGATCAAATACCGCGTCGGGCATGATGCCGAAGGGCGGATCTTGGGCATTGAATTCACCCATCTGTTCCGCTGCGGCTGGAGCCAAGACTTGTCTTTGCCTGTGGCAGACCGGGCGATGCTGCATGCCGACAACTGCTATCACCTGCCCGACATCCGGATCGAAAGTCACCGCCTGCGCACCAACACCCAAAGCGCCACCGCCTATCGCGGATTTGGCGGCCCGCAGGGGATTATCGGCATTGAGCGGGTGATCGACCATGTCGCCCATGCCGTGGGGCGTGAACCGCTCGACGTGCGGCTTTTGAATTTCTATCGGTCGAACACCACTCCGGCCGTGGCACCGGCGCAAACCACGCCCTTCCACATGGAAATGGAAGATTTCATCGGACATGAGCTGGTGGCGGAATTGGAAAATTCCAGCAATTACCGCGCCAGAAAATCCGAGATTGCCGCTTGGAATAGCGCAAATCCGATCTTGAAGCGCGGCATCGCCCTGACTCCGGTGAAGTTCGGGATTTCCTTCACCCTGACATGGCTCAATCAGGCTGGGGCCTTGGTGCATGTCTATCAAGATGGGTCCGTCATGTTGAACCATGGCGGCACCGAGATGGGTCAGGGGCTGAACCAGAAGGTGGCCCAAGTGGTGGCGGGTGTCTTTGGGCTTGAGACGGACGCGGTGAAAATCACCGCAACCGACACCGCCAAGGTGCCCAACACCAGCGCCACGGCGGCAAGTTCGGGGTCCGACCTGAACGGCATGGCAGCAAAGGCCGCGGCAGAAACCATCCGCAACCGGATGGCCGATTTCATCGCCGACAAGCACCAGACGAAACCCGCCGCGGTGCGGTTCGAAAGCGGGCTGGTCAAGGTGGCGGGCGAACATTATGCCTTTGCCCAAGTGGTAGCCTGGGCCTATCAGGCGCGGATTTCGCTGTCGTCGACCGGGTATTATGCCACGCCAAAGATCACCTGGGACCGGGTGAAGGGGCGCGGGCGGCCCTTCTTGTATTTCGCCTATGGCGCGGCGGTTTCCGAGGTCGTGATTGACACGCTGACCGGGGAAAACCGCATCCTGCGGGTGGACATCCTGCACGATACCGGCACATCGCTGAACCCGGCCTTGGACGCAGGCCAAGTGGAGGGCGCCTTTGTGCAGGGCGCGGGCTGGCTGACGACCGAGGAATTGGTGTGGAATGGCAAGGGGGTGCTAACCACTCATGCGCCCTCGACCTATAAGATTCCGGCCTGTTCGGACCGCCCGCCGGTGTTCAACGTGGCGCTCTGGGGCAAGCCCAACCGCGAAGATACGGTGGGCAAATCCAAGGCCGTGGGCGAGCCACCATTCAACCTTGGTATTTCCGTGCTGATGGCGCTGTCTGATGCGATTGCCGCCTGTGGCGACGGGCAAAGCTATGTGGCGCTGGATGCGCCTGCGACGGCCGAGCGGGTGCTGATGGCCGTCAGAAGGCAGCAAGGCCATGCGTGATTTTTCGACGAAAAATCATCGCGGCCGCGGTTTCGACGAAAACGCGAGGGCGTGCGATGTTTGATCTGACCGCGCTTGCCGAAACCGTCGCCGCCCATGGCCGGGTCGCCCGCGTGGTGATCGCCGGGTTCAAGGGATCCTCCCCGCGCGAGGTGGGGGCGGCGATGCTGGTTTGGGACGACGGGCAATCTGGCACCATTGGCGGCGGGGCGCTGGAATGGCAGGCCGTGCAGCGGGCGCGCCAGATGTTGGCGGCGGGGGGAACCCGGCTTGATCATGAGGCGCTTGGCCCAAAGCTGGGCCAGTGTTGTGGCGGGGCGGTCACGCTTTTGACCGAGGTCTATTGCGCCGACACTCTGCCCGCCGCGACCCCGGTCATCGCCCGCAGTGTGACCGACAGCGCCATGCCTTTGGCCGTCAAACGGCTGATCACCCGTGCGCGCGGACAAGGAGAGGCCCCTGCCCCCCAGCTGTTGCAAGGTTGGATGGTCGAGCCTTTGGCCGCCCCGTCGCGTCAGCTTTGGGTCTGGGGCGCAGGCCATGTCGGGCGGGCTTTGGTGGCTGTTCTGGCCCCATTGCCCGGCGTGGCGATCACGTGGGTCGATACGGCACCAGAGCGATTTCCGGCGGATATGCCGACGAATGTCAAAGCCCTGCCTGTCGCAGACCCTGCCTTGGCCGTGATGCTGGCTCCGAAGACCGCCGAGCATCTGATCCTGACCTATTCGCATGCGCTGGATCTAGATCTTTGCCATCGGCTGCTGACGCATGGGTTTGCGGCCTGTGGCCTGATCGGATCGGCGACAAAATGGGCGCGGTTCCGGGCGCGCCTTGGCGCTTTGGGACATTCCTCGCAAACCATTGCAGGAATTGATTGCCCGATCGGCGATCCATCTTTAGGCAAGCATCCGCAGGCCATCGCCATCGGCGTGGCCCGCCAATTCCTGTCCCGGCCCGCCCGAGGACAGATCAGGGAGAAGACCGGCACATGACCGAAAAGCCATCCTCGGGGCGTCCTTTGCTGCTGACCGTCGAAGGAATTACCAAGGCCTATCCCGGCGTGGTGGCCAATTCCGACGTCAGCTTTGTCATCCGCGAAGGTGAGGTGCATTGCCTTCTGGGAGAGAACGGGGCGGGCAAATCGACCATGGTCAAGATGATCTATGGTCTGGTGAAACCCGACACGGGCCGAATGACCTGGAAAGGGGCCGACTATGCGCCCAGCGCCCCAAGGGTGGCGCGGGCGACGGGCGTGGCGATGGTGTTTCAGCACTTCAGCCTGTTTGAAGCGCTGAATGTGGCCGAAAACGTGGCCCTTGGCATGGAAAACCCGCCGCCGATGAAGGCCTTGGCCGCAAAGATCAAAGAGGTGTCAGAGGCCTATGGCCTGCCGCTGGATCCCGCGCGGATGGTGGGGGATCTGTCGGCAGGCGAGCGGCAAAGGGTCGAGATCATTCGCTGCCTGTTGCAGGATCCAAAGCTTCTGATCATGGACGAGCCGACAAGCGTGCTGACGCCGCAAGAGGTGGAAATCCTGTTCAAGACGCTGCGGCAATTGTCGGCAGAAGGCACGGCGATTTTGTATATTTCCCATAAGCTTGAGGAAATTCGCAGACTTTGCGATGCCGCCACCATCTTGCGGCGCGGAAAGGTTGTGGGAACGGCAGACCCCAAGGCGTCAACCGCGCGGGAATTGGCCGAAATGATGGTTGGCGCGACGCTGACCCCGCCCGAGCGCCCGGCCCCGAAAGATTGGGGCGGCGCCCATGCCGCACTGGAAGTGAAGGGGCTGAACGCCACCTCGCCCATCCCCTTTGGCACCAGCCTGAAAGAGATCAGCTTTACCGTTCGCAAGGGCGAGGTTCTGGGCATCGCCGGGGTGGCTGGAAACGGGCAGGACGAGTTGTTGCTGGCCCTCTCAGGCGAGATCAAATCGGGCGAGGGCATGGTGAAGGCCACGGGCGTTTCGGTGGGGGCCATGGGGCCAGCCGAGCGGCGGAAGATCGGCTTTGTCATGGCGCCCGAAGATCGGCTTGGACATGGCGCCGCCCCTGATATGTCTTTGGTAGAAAATGCTTTCCTGACCGGGGGCGTACGCAAGGGGCTGACCAAGAACGGCTTTATCAACTGGCCCGCGGCCAAAGAATTCGCCGAGGCCGTGATCCAGACCTACGACGTTCGCACGCCCGGCGCGCATGTGGCGGCGCGGGCGCTTTCGGGCGGCAATTTGCAAAAATTCGTGGTGGGCCGCGAGTTGATGCAGCACCCTGATGTGGTGGTCATCAATCAACCGACCTGGGGCGTGGATGCGGCGGCTGCCGCAGCGATCCGGCAGGCCGTTTTGGACCGCGCGGCCGAAGGGGCTGCGGTGGTGGTCATCAGTCAAGACTTGGATGAGCTTTTGGAAATCGCAGATACATTCGCCGTGCTGAATGAGGGCCGCCTGACCGCGCCCCGGCCCGTCAAGGGCCTGACCATTGACCAGATCGGCCTGATGATGGGCGGCGCACATGGCATGGAGGCGGCCCATGCTGAGGCTTGAAAAGCGCCCGAACCCGTCGAAGTTCTGGCTATACGGCACGCCCGTTGTGGCCGTGGTGCTGACGATGATCGTCGGCGGCGCCTTGTTTGCGTTCATGGGCAAAAACCCCGTCGAAGTGATCCGCACCATCTTTTGGGAGCCGCTGTTCGGCGAGTTTGCGTTTTATCTGCGCGGCCAGCTTTTGGTCAAAGCCGGGCCGTTGATCCTGATCGCCATTGGCCTTGCTTTGGGTTTCAAGGCTGGCATCTGGAACATCGGGGCCGAAGGCCAATATATCATGGGCGCCATCTGTGGCGCGGCCGTGGGTCTTGCGGTCTATCCGACCGAAAGCCGCTGGATCTATCCCGCCATGGTGATTGCCGGGGCGTTTGGTGGCTGGGCTTGGGCCATGATCCCCGCTATTTTGAAAACCCGGTTTCAGACCAATGAGATCCTTGTCTCATTAATGCTGGTCTATGTGGCCCAAACCATCCTTGCCAAAGCCTCGACCGGGTTTTTGAAAAACCCCGAAGGCATGGGCTTTCCGGGCAGCCGGAATTTCTCGTCCTATCCGGCGGCCTCAAACCCTGATCTGATTTTCCCCGGCTCGGGTCTGCATTGGGGTGGGGTGACGGCGCTGGTGGTGGCGGTGGTGGCTTGGGTGCTGCTGTCGCGCCATATCATCGGCTTTCAGATCAAACTTTCAGGCCAAGCCCCGCGCGCGGCGCGGTTCCATGGTGTGAACCCGTCGAAACTGGTGGTTCTGTGCATGGGGATTTCGGGCGGTTTGGCGGGTCTTGCCGGATTGTTCGAGGTGACTGGCCCCGCGGGCCAAATCTCAATCGACTTCAACGTCGGCTATGGGTTCACCGCGATCATTGTGGCCTTCCTTGGCCGCTTGAACCCCATCGGTATCGTCTTTGCCGGAGTGCTGATGGCGCTGACCTATGTTGGCGGCGAGATGGCCTCGACCAACCTTGGCCTGCCCTCGGCGGCCATTCAGGTGTTTCAGGGGATGCTGTTGTTCTTCCTGTTGGGCATCGACGTTCTGACAAACTTCCGCATCCGCACCTTCATGGGAGGCAAATGAGATGGACTTTGGCGCAATCAATCCGGCCGTCCTTATCGCCTCTTTGATGATGGCCTCGGTGCCGATCCTTTTGGCGGCACTGGGCGAATTGGTGGTGGAAAAGGCGGGTGTGCTGAACCTTGGGGTGGAAGGCATGATGATCATGGGGGCGATTTGCGGCTTCATGGTGACCATTCACACCGGCAATCCGTTTCTTGGCTTTATCGGCGGGGCCTTGGGCGGCGCGGCGCTAAGCCTGATCTTTGCCTTTCTGACGCAGGTCTTGTTGGCCAATCAGGTCGCCACGGGTCTGGCACTGACCATGTTTGGTCTGGGGCTGTCAGCGCTTTTGGGGCAAGGCTACAACGGGTTGAAACCCGCTGCGACAGGACCGGTGCCGTTTGGCCCGCTGACCGATCTGCCGTTTTTCGGCAAGGTTCTGTTTAGCCATGACTGGGTGGTCTATTTCTCGGTCTTTATGACGGGCGCGCTTTGGTATGTGCTGAAGGCCACGCGACTGGGGCTGATCCTTCGCGCCGTGGGCGAAAGCCATGAGGCCGCCCATGCGCTGGGCTACAAGGTCAACCGCATCCGGCTGGGCGCGATTGCCTTTGGCGGGGCGATGGCGGGGATGGGCGGGGCCTACATCAGCCTTGTTCGGGTGCCGCAATGGGTGGATGGCATCACCGCAGGCGCGGGCTGGATTGCCTTGGCGATTGTGGTTTTCGCCAGCTGGCGGCCGTGGCGGGCGCTGATCGGTGCCTATCTTTTCGGCGGAATCACGGTATTGCAGCTGAACCTGCAAGCCGCAGGCAGTGCCATTCCGGTCGAATACTTGTCGATGTCGCCCTATCTGATAACCATAGCGGCGCTTGTCTGGATGTCGTCGGGCAAAGGCAAGGCGGCGCACAATGCGCCTGCCGCGCTCGGACAGAATTTCCACGCCTCACGTTGAGGCATCGCATCAACCGGGGCGCAGCAAGCGCCCCATCCACGGGGAGAGACTACCAATGTTGAGAAGAACCCTTCTGGCCACCGCGGCCATTGGTTTTGGCCTGATGGCCGCAGGCTCGGCCATGGCGGCGGGCATGGACAAGGTGAAGGCCTGCTTCGTCTATGTCGGCCCGATCGGTGACGGCGGCTGGACCTATCAGCACCATCAGGGTGCCTTGGCCGTGCAGGAAAAGTTCGGCGACAAGGTTGAACTGCAATGGCAGGAATCGGTGCCGGAAGGCGCGGACGCCGAGCGCGTTCTGACCCAAATGGCCATGGGCGGCTGCAACATCATCTTCACCACCTCTTTCGGTTACATGGACGCAACCAACGCCGTTGCCGCCAAGTTCCCGGATGTGAAGTTTGAACACGCCACCGGCTTCAAGCGCGATTCGGCCAACGTGTCGACCTATAACGCCCGCTTCTACGAAGGCCGCGCAGTGGAAGGCGTGATGGCCGGCCGCATGACCAAATCGAACAAGATCGGCTACATCGGTTCCTTCCCGATCCCCGAAGTCGTGATGGGCATCAACTCCTATTATCTCGCCGCCAAAAAGGTGAACCCGAACGTCGAGCTGTCGGTCGTCTGGGCCTTTACCTGGTTCGATCCGGCGAAAGAGGCCGACGCTGCCAAAGCGTTGATCGACCAAGGCGTTGACGTGATCGCCAGCCACACCGATTCGACCGCCCCCTTGGCCGAAGCCGCCAAGACCGGTGGTAAGGTGATCGGCTTCGGTCAGGCCTCTGACATGGCCGAATACAAGGACGGCCCGCGCGTGGCCTCGATCATCGACAACTGGGGCCCCTATTATGTCGAGCGCGTCGGCGCCCTTCTGGATGGCACCTACGAGCAGAAAGACACCTGGGCGGGCATCGCCGGTGGCGAAGTGCTGATCGGTGAGATTTCCGCCTCGGTCCCGGCCGAGGTGAAAGCCGAAGCCGAAGCTCTGCGTGATGGCATCGCGGCAGGCACCGTGCATCCCTTCACTGGCCCGATCAACAAGCAGGATGGCTCGCCTTGGCTGGCCGAAGGCGCCACCGCGCCGGACGGCGATTTGCTGGGCATGAACTTCTTCGTCGAAGGCATCAAGGGCGACATTCCGCAGTGATCTGGCGGCTCTGACACGGTTAAAGGCCCGCTTTTGCGGGCCTTTTTCATTTGATTCGGTCGGCCTATCCGTCTGTGCAAATAATTATCACATTCACGTATTCTGATGTATACTGCCCTTGAGTCGCAATGATGCTGGGGAGGCAACGGATGGCGCATATCGTGGTTTTGGGGGCGGGGCTTGGTGGGTCGATCATGGCCTATGAGCTGCGCGATCAGGTCAGGCCCGAAGACCAGATCACGGTCATCACCAAGGATCCGACCTATCACTTTGTGCCGTCAAACCCGTGGATTGCCGTCGGCTGGCGCAAGCGCGACGACATCACCATCGACCTTGCGCCGACCATGGCCAAAAAGGGCATCGCGTTCAAAACCGTCGCTGCCGAAAAGGTGCATCCTACGGAAAACCGGGTGGAGTTGGTCGACGGCTCCTCGGTGGCCTACGATTATCTGGTGATCGCCACCGGCCCGGCACTCGCCTTTGATGAAATCCCCGGCCTTGGTCCGCATGGGGGTTTCACCCAATCGGTCTGCCATGTTGACCACGCCTTGGCTGCCAAAGAGGTTTTTGAAAAGCTGATTGCCAATCCCGGCCCGGTGATCATCGGCGCGGTGCAAGGCGCAAGCTGCTATGGCCCGGCGTACGAATTCCTGTTCATTCTGGAAACCGCCCTGCGCCGGGCAAAAATCCGCGACAAGGTGCCGATGACCTTTGTCACCTCTGAACCCTATGTCGGTCATTTGGGGCTGGATGGGGTCGGCGACACCAAAGGTCTGTTGGAATCTGAGATGCGCGGAAAGCACATCAAATGGCTGACCTCGACCCGCGTGAAGAAGGTCGAAGACGGCAAGATGACGGTCGAGGAGATCGCCGACGATGGCGCGGTGAAGGCCGAGAAAGAGCTGCCATTTGCGTTTTCGATGATGCTGCCTGCCTTCCGGGGGGTGAAAGCCGTGCGCGACATCGAAGGCCTGTCCAACCCGCGCGGGTTTACGTTGGTAGACAATCACCAGCAAAATCAGACGTATAAGAATATCTTTGCCGTCGGCGTTTGCGTGGCCATTCCGCCGATGGGGCCAACACCGGTGCCTTGTGGGGTGCCGAAGACCGGCTTCATGATCGAATCCATGGTGACGGCCACTGCCCATAACATCGGCAATCTGGTGCGGGGGAAGGAACCTGATCGGGTCGGCACTTGGAACGCGGTGTGTCTGGCCGATTTCGGCGATTCAGGCATTGCCTTTGTCGCCCAACCACAGATTCCACCGCGCAATGTGAACTGGTCTTCCAGCGGCAAATGGGTGCATCTGGCCAAGGTCGGGTTCGAGAAATACTTCATCCGCAAGATCAAGAAGGGCACCTCAGAGCCGTTCTATGAAAAGCTGGCGATGCAAGCGCTTGGCATCGACAAACTGAAAGAAGTGAAAAAGGGCTAAACCCCCGACAGCCCCCCACCACAAAGGGGGCTTGCCGCAGAACATAGGGCTGGGCATGGTGGCGCCATGTCCAGCCCTCTCGCCTTTGGGGCCATGCAATGCGGCGGTCGCGCAGATGCCGCCCAGTCCATGGCCATGTTCGCCGCCTGCTATGATGCAGGTCTTCGCCATTTTGACACCGCTTGGGTCTATACGGATGGTCGGTCGGAAACGCTTCTGGGCCAATTTGCCCAAGGCCGTGACCTGCAAATCGCCACCAAGATCGGCTATGAGGGCGGCGCAGGCCGCGCCAATCTGACCGCGCAGTTTGAGACCAGCCGCCAGCGGCTGAACTGCCCGGTTGATTTGCTGTATCTGCACCGCTTTGATGCGGACACGCCGCTAGAGGAAAGCCTAGAAACCCTTGCCCGCTGGCAAAATGACGGGCTGATCGCCCGTATCGGGGTTTCCAATTTCGCAGCTTGGCAGGTGATGAAGGCGCAAGCCGTTGCCCATCGCCTAGGCACAAAGATCGACGCCATTCAGCCGATGTATTCGTTGGTCAAACGGCAGGCCGAGGTGGAAATTCTGCCAATGGCCGCCGATCAGGGCATCACGGCCTATACCTATTCCCCGCTGGGGGGCGGGCTTTTGTCCGGCAAATACGCCTCTGGCGGCGCGGGGCGGTTGACCGAAGATGCCCGCTATGCCGCGCGCTATGCGCCCGAATACATGAAAACCGCCGCAGCCGATCTGGCTGCGCTGGCGGCAGAATTGGGCACTCATCCTGCGACACTGGCCGTTGCTTGGGCGAAATGTCACCCGACGGGGCCGGTTCCGCTCATTTCTGCCCGCAGCGCCCTACAGCTTGCCCCCTCGCTTGCGGCCGCCGAATATCCTATGACTATGGAAACATACGCCCGGATTTCGGCGCTGGTTCCAGCGCCGGCTCCGGCCACGGACAGGTTGGAAGAAGCATGAACGATTTTCTCATCATCGGTGGCGGCATCGCCGGGATTTCGGCAGCAGCCCGCATGTCGCATCTGGGTCGCGTGACCGTGCTAGAGGCGGAAGAGCATCTGGCGCACCACGCCTCGGGCCGGTCGGCGGCACTTTATGAGCCGTTTTATGGGCTGAAGCCGGTGGTGGATCTGTCGATGGCCTCGGGCGATTTTTTCCGCAGCCAAGACGGTATCCTCAGCCCGCGTGGCCTGATGATCCTTGCCCGTGCGCATGAGCATGAGGCGCTGAAAGAGGAAGCGGCCAGCTTTGAACTGCCGGAAATCAACATGGACGACGCCCGCGCCATGGTGCCTGTCATCAATGACACCATCACCCATGCCGCTTTTGGCAACCATGCTTGGGACATCGACACCGATCTTCTGATGCAGAACTTTGCCCGTGAAGCACGCGGCAATGGGGCCGAGATCGTGACCCGCGCCCGCGTCACCGCCATTGCCAAGACGGCGGGCGGTTGGGCTGTGACCACCACGGCCGGCACCTATGAAGGCCGGGTTCTGGTGAACGCAGGCGGCGCTTGGGTCGACCAGATCGCGCAAATGGCGGGTGTGCAGCCTTTGGGCTTTACCCCTTATCGCCGGTCGATGGCCCGCATCCCGGCCCCCGGCGGCCATGACGTGTCGGGCTGGCCGATGATGTTTGGCGTGGGCGAGTTGTGGTATGCCAAGCCCGATGCGGGTGCGCTGATTGTCAGCCCGGCCGAGGAAGACCCGGCAGAACCGCATGATGCTTGGGCCGATGACATGGTGCTGGCCGAAGGGCTGGCACGCTATGAGGAATTTGTCACCGAACCCGTCACTCGGCTGATTTCCAACTGGGCAGGCCTGCGCACCTTTGCCCCCGACCGCGTGCTGGTGATCGGGCCGGACAAGCACGATCCGTCCTTCTTCTGGTTGGCGGGGCAAGGCGGCTATGGGTTCCAGACCTCGCCGGCGGCAAGCCTGTTGGCGGCGGATCTGATCGGGGGGCGCAGCCCGCATCTTGGGACAGATCTGGTGGCGGCCCTGTCACCTGCCCGCTTCGGATGAGCCTGAAGCTGCCCGACACCGGAGCAGAGGTTTTGGCCGATGGCCGCCGCATGGTGCCATCGGCGGCCCGCAATGCCGGGCCGATCTTGCAGGTTTTGCAGGGGCTTGGTCTTAAAGGCCGATTGTTGGAGATCGCCTCTGGTTCGGGGCTGCATGCCGCCCAGATGGCCGCGCCTTTGGGGTTGGTTTGGCAACCGACGGATGTGGATGAGGCGAATTTCGCGTCGATCAGGGCTTGGTCGGCGACGGCAGGGGCCGAGATCCTGACGCCCATTCTGTTGGATGCCACCCAAGCAGGTTGGGCTGCGCGGCATGGAGTCTGGGATGCCATCCTGATCGTCAACCTTTTGCATCTGATTGCAGCGCCAGCTGCTGAGACGCTTTTGGCCGAACTGTCCGCCGCCCTTTTGCCCGGCGGAACGGCCTGCCTTTACGGCCCCTTCTTGCGGTATGGTCGTGCGACCAGCGACGGCGATGCGGCATTTGATGCGTCGCTGCGCGCGCAAGACCCAACGCTTGGCTACAAGGATCTCGACTGGGTGCTGACCCGCCTGACCGCAGGTGGCTTGCGGGTTGAGATCACCCCAATGCCCGCCAACAATCTTATGTTGATTGCTCGGAAGTCAAATTCCATTATTTGAATATAATTGATCCAAATCAAGGCTCTCTCCCCGCCCGCCTGTCACCAAAGGGCAAAGGAGAGCGCCATGAGCTACAGACAAAAGACCGCCGATATCCGTTCCGAACTCCGCGTGCTGCACAAGCTGAACCCTGAAACCGCCAAAGGGTTTCAGGCGCTTTCGGCTGGGGCGATGGCGGACGGCGCCTTGGACAAGAAGCAGCGCGAGTTTGTGGCACTGGCGATTGCCGTGACACAACGCTGCGAGCCCTGCGTCAATCTCCATGTCGAGGCGCTGATGAAGGCAGGGGCCAGCCGCGAGGAGTTAGGCTCGGTTCTGGCGATGTGTGTGCAGATGGGCGGCGGCCCGGCGATGATGTACGCCGCCCATGCCCTTGCCGCATGGGACGAATTCAGCGGCCCGGCCACCTAAGAGGATTTCCGCCAAACCGTCGAAAGCCCCGGTGACAAGGCGCCGGGGCTTGGGGCAGATTAGCGCGATGAAACATATTCTTTTCAGCGCCCTTTGCCTTTCCCTTGCCGCCTGTGGCAGCCCCCGACATCCCCGTGAGGACCGCGCGCAAAGCGCCCCGATCAGCGCCGAAGTGTCTTACCCGAACTTTTCGGACAGCGATCCCCACCCTTGGGCTGGGCAAGACCCGGCCAAGCACCCGGTGCATGGGGTGGATGTGTCGCGGTTCCAAACCGCCGTCGATTGGCACCAAGCCCGACAAAATGGGGTGAATTTCGCCTTCATCAAAGCGACCGAAGGCGGCGACATGGTGGACCCGATGTTCAAAGATCACTGGCGCGCCGCCGCTGCGGCCGGGGTCAAACGCGGGGCCTATCATTTCTATTACCACTGCCGCGCCCCAGAGGAGCAGGCGCGCTGGTTCTTCAAACATGTGCCGAAAGCACCGGGCAGCCTGCCCCCGGTTCTGGATATGGAATGGACCCCCACCTCGCCCACCTGCACGATCCGGCGCGAAGCCGAGGTGATCCGCCGCGATGCCGCCGTGATCATCGCCATGATGACCGAACACTACGGCACGGCACCGATCCTTTACACCACGGTCGACTTTTTCGAAGACAACGAGATGTGGCGATTGAACGGGGTCGAATTCTGGCTGCGCTCTGTCGCGGCACATCCGTCAGATCGCTATCCGGGCCAGCACTGGGCGTTCTGGCAATACACCTCGACCGGCGAGGTTCCGGGGATGGCCGGTGAAATCGACGTCAATGTGTTTTCCGGCGGCAAGGATAACTGGTCAAGCTGGCTGGCCCGAAGATCCGTGCAATGAAAAAGGCCGCCCCGAAGGGCGGCCTTATTGCGTCCGATACTTGGCAAGGTCAAAAGCCAGCCCTCGCAAGCATGGTTGGGCGTTCGGCGCTGACGGGCTTCCACGGGAAGCCCGTCCGGGCGCACCTCACCCGTCGATGCGAATACGCGCGTTGGACGGGTCGAACGGGCTGTCTTCGACCACAACCGCATCCCACTCTTTCAGCAGCATCTTCACCTTCAGCTTGGTGCCCGGCACGGCCAGTTCGGACGGCACATAGCCCATGCCGATCTGCTTGCCGAACGCCACCGAATAACCACCCGAGGTCAGACGGCCAACTTTGACGCCGTCCTTCAGGATCGCTTCCTTGCCCCACGGATCGGTATCGGACGGGCCGTCGATCAACAGGGTGCAGCACTTCGACCGGATGCCGGTTTCGATCATCTTGGCCTTGCCGCGGAACTCTTTCGACATGTCGACAAAGCGCGGCAGGTCGGCTTCCAGCGGGGTCGCATCGCGGCCAAGTTCGTTGCCGAATGCGCGGTAGGATTTCTCCTGACGCAGCCAGTTCTGCGCGCGGGCGCCAACGCCCTTCAGACCGTGCTTTTCACCAACCGACCAGATCAGATCCCACAGGTAGCGACCGAATTCGATCGGGTAGTGCAGTTCCCAGCCGAGTTCCCCGGTATAGGCCACACGAACCGCGCGCACCGGGCACATGCCCAGTTCGATGTCGCGGTAGGACAGCCACGGGAAGCGCTTGTTGCCCAGAACCGTTGCCGGATCGGCGTCCTTGACGATGTCGTTCAGCAGCGCGCGGGCATTCGGGCCGGCGAGCGCGTAAACGCCCCACTGGGTGGTAACATCATGGATGTCGATATGACCGCCGCCTGCCGCGATGAAGTCTTCGGCCGATTTCATCAGGAAATCAGCGTCATAAGCCGTCCAGGCACCAGCCGAGATCAGGTAGTATTCGTCCTGCTTCAACCGCACGATGGTGTATTCGGTGCGGGTGGTGCCGTGGTCGGTCAGCGCATAGGTCAGGTTGATCCGGCCCACATTCGGCAGCTTGTTGCAGGTGAAGTGGTCAAGGAACGCCGTCGCGCCGGGGCCGCGCACCAGATGCTTGGTGAAGGCCGAAGCGTCGATGATGCCAACGGTATTGCGGACTGCCTCAGCCTCGGCCTTGGCATATTGCCACCATGCGCCGCGACGGAAGGACCGGCTGTCATGGTCGAATTTCGCCGGAGCGTCTTTCGGACCATAGTAGTTCGGGCGCTCCCAGCCGTTCACCTGGCCCATTTGCGCGCCCATTTCTTTTTGGCGGTCGTAGGCCGGGGCGGTACGCAGCGGGCGGCAATCTTCACGCTCTTCGTCCGGGTGGTGCAGGATGAAGACGTGGTTGTAGCACTCTTCGTTCTTGCGCGCGGCGT
>JACCDN010560586.1_pt1 | contig 20453 bp, 22 predicted proteins | sample 7441691 | NCBI WGS metagenome assembly JACCDN01 (sample SAMN15323439, study PRJNA562643) | freshwater metagenome | isolation source: river surface water | place: USA:Blue River Watershed | collected 2017-08-16 | reverse complement strand
GAAAGAAATATGGTCTCCAGCGCTAGAAAACAGTATCTACAGAGACTGTTAATAACAAGGGAATAATTCAGAAAAACGAAGGAATTTTAAGTGAGATTTTGGGTTGGGTTTGCGACAGTCTCATAATTTGTGGCCAGTAATTGGAGAGCTCAATGGTTTGCGCTCAAACTTTTCAATGGCGCAAATTGCCGGTGACGCACAAAGTTTTGGAAACTGCAAAGCTAAAATTCAAAATCGTAAATTTGAGCCAATGGATTTTGATAAAGGAGTTGTGGCCAGAGTTTATTTATACATGGATTTATCTTATCCGAACAAAGGCATTGTGAGCGACAAGAACAAGAAATTGTTTGAGACTTGGGATAAGCTTTATCCAGTAAGCAAATGGGAGTGTGAAAGAGCTAAAATAATTGAATCCATCCAAGGCAACCAGAATCAAATTCTGGCAGTACGTTGTAATTAACCAATTTTTTAAATATGAGAACATTATCAAATCCTGACTTTATTGACTCAAAACAAGCTTTCGATGAAGCAATTGAAAAAGAAATATTATCAGCAAGCGAATCAGATCCAAATTTTGCCGGTAATTTCATGTATATGTACTCAAGGGAAGGCATTCATTACTTCAAAAATATCAATACCAGAAAATATGGCCATGATAAAGAAACGATTCCAAAATCTCTGATATAGCGAATAAATGGGGTTTGAAGTCCAATAATTGTGACCCCATATAATGTCCCTTTCTTTCTTGAATATTGTAACAATAATCAAACTTTATTTAAAAAATTTAATAAGTTTTGATATGCAGATTCAAGAACCAAAGAAGAGGGGTGGAGTAAGAGTTGGCGCTGGCCGCCCTTTAGGAAAAGAAAAAACTAAGCCAGTTCGCTTACCTCTAAGCCTAATTGGCAAGGTTATGGACTTCGTCGAAGGCAAAGAAAATAATTATTCTTATGAATTACCACTTTTTCTCAATGCTGTTTCCGCGGGATTTCCTTCTCCCGCTGATGATTTTATCGAAGCTCGCATCGATCTTAATAAACAATTAGTGAAACACCCTACCGCCACATTTCTCGTTCGAGTTGTCGGTGATTCCATGATTAATGCCGGTATTAGAGCTGACGATATTTTAATTGTTGACCGTAGTATTGAGCCTCGTAGCGGTCAGATTGTAGTTGCTGCAATCAATGGAGAGTTAACGGTAAAAAGATAGGTAAAACTGCATATTTAGGGTAAAATACCCACAGGATTTTGATTAGATCCTTGATTCTAATGGCCTGAAGTCACTTTTTCATTTCCAGAAACGTTAAATCTTATACTATGAAAATACCTTTAATAATTGTATTGGCTTCCACCATCTTATTAGTAAATGCAGATCAGTCTTATGCAAAAGGAGCTTCGTGGGTAGAATGTGTGGTTAATGCCGGCTCAAAAGATCAAGATGTTATAAGATACAAAATTGATCCAGAGAGAGAAACAGCCGAGAGATTTAACTCTAAACTCCAATATAAGGTAAGATCCGTAACTGATGATTACATTGTATTTGGCACAAAAATGAAGATGACAAACAAGAATAATAGTGATCTTGAAATTACAATTGGCAGGAAGGATTTCTCATACCATAGCCGGTATAAGCCCGATGAAAATATGGAAGATGATTACTCTGATGAAGAGTTTATGAAAGCAGCAAGTATAGCACATGGAGAATGTAAAATAATAAAAGCTCCAAAAATACTATTCTAATCCCAAATTAAGCATCCATTTTCTAATAAACTTAGGTAAAACTAATTGGGCAATAAGCTGTTGCACAATTACATCACCAAGCCAATTAGCATTTCAGAATATAAAGCGCCGATGAAATTGAAAATATCAAATAAATATGAGACCAGGCTCAGTAAACCGTGAAAACCTAATCCAAGTTGGAAATATTGAATCGCGAGATCAAATTACCCAATTACTCCCAATATACAATTTTACCCAATTTTACAATCATGTCTAAAAATGATGATTTAAAAGCTTACTGGTCAGAAGATTCCGGAGATGAAGGATCTGGAAAAATTGACAGAGTTATCAGAAGAGATACTTCTTTATATGGAAGAAGGGAAGCAGGAACAATATTTATTCCTGATGATAGTACAACTGGAGATGGAGATCACATAATTGCTCATGCACTTTTGTTGTATATGATAGCAAGTTTTAAAGGTGATACTATTAGAAGTATGCCAGAAACAATGCACAGAACTTTTGCGGGCATTATACCAGACTACAATTCTGAAGCAAAAGATGCAATGTGGCTTCAATTTGACAAATATCGAAGTATTAGAAAAGACACAACTGCCTTAATGAGAGCATCTGCTTTGTCATCAGCGATTGCTAAGGCAGATGAAACAAAATTACGTTTAAAATCCGATACTCAGAATATTATTCAGGAACAATTACTTGCTAGCACAGCAGAAATTTTCAGAGTTCTAAACGTAACTCTCCCAAAAGAAAGGAAGAAAGGTGCAATAATCCCGTCTGATTTAAAAAAGGATGGAAGGGAAAGAGATGCAATGAATAGATTGATAGAATTTGATGATTTATTGACTACTTCGCAAGTAGATGGAAATTTCATCCGAGCTGATGGTCAATCTGGAAACACTAGAGGGAATATTCTTGCTGGTCTTTTTAATGTGGAATTTACATCTAGACAAGGATATCAGGATGCTAGCGGACCTTCTAGAAATTTGCTGATAGAAGCAATCAACGGGTTCAAAACCGGAACAATTTCAGAAAGGGAATATACTTTAACTAAAGTAAGTGAATGTATATTTGATTTATTTGATTATGTGAGAACTGGCAAAGCAGATGTTCTCATTCAATCAAAGAAGAGTGACTCATCTACTCCTTATATCATAGACGACGAACTATTGCTTTATAAAAGTTTAGCTACTCTCACCACAATAGTTTTTTCAGTTTTTAAAAATCTAAAAACATTACCCAGTCCACAACAAAAGTTTATTTATGAAGAACTACTTAAACAGATTGTAGAAAAACAAGGCTGGGGTAAGCAAATTATTAAAGAAGAAGGAAGGGAAGATGTTGTAATTGATGGACGCAAAGTTGTTGATAAAGATGGTACTGAAACTGAATTAACTAAAGAAATTCTCAAAGAAAGAATTGGCCAATTTGCTAAAATAGATTTTGAAGTTAGCGAGGAATCTACTACAATTTCTAGCTCTACTACAGTTGAAATCAGAATGCTAAGGAATGATGAACCTAGAGATGGATCACCATTCCAATATTGTCCAAGTAGAAAAAAATTTATTGATGATATTGAGGCCACGAAAGCTACACCCATTAAATCAGGTGGTGAAAAGCCAAGGCGCTCAAATAGTACTTCTGGAAAGTTACAATCCACTTCATCTAATAAAAAGCTTTCTAAGAAAGAACTTATTGAAGAAAATGATCAAATCGATTTTTTAAATCCGGAAGATCAGGGTGACACTGGTCTTGAAGGGGGAATGGATATGATTTGGCAAAGTCAGTCAAAAAGCACTCCACTAAAAGAAGGTACAACAACAAATGTAGTATCTGAAATTAAGGCACAAAGTTTTGCAAAAGGTGAAACTGTAGAAAAAACACCTAAAAGCCATAAAGATAAAAGTAAAAAAGCTTCTGGCACAATGGGTGTTGGTTTAGTATAAAAAGAGGCACATCAATTTTATCTACCCAAAACTCACTCTAAAACTCGCCGAATCCTTATATTGGGCTTGGTTGTGATTATAACTCATCGTAGTGCGTGGATCATTATGTCCAGCAGTCTGTTGCACATGTTGTAAATCGCATCCAGCTTCAAGCGCCTTAGTAATAAAAGTTGCTCTCGCGCAGTGAGGTCTGGTTCTATCTAAATTTGCTTTATCAGCATATTTTTGCCAGAGTCGCCAGATTGAAGTAGTACTCATCGGCTTAGTAGTATCATTTTGTTTTGGATTATTAGACATCCGCGGAAACACGGGCAAATCATCAATAATCTTTAACTTGATATTGCCCTCACCGTCTTTGGTATAGTAGCCCATCGCTTCAAAGTAATTTTTGAGGTTTGCTTGGATGTGAGAATTTACTGCCACCTGATTTCTTTTGTCACCCTTCAAGTGCATGTCAAATATCATGTAATTATTTTCTTCATAAATATCTCTACCTCGAAGCGCTGCAATTGTCCCTACCCTTGTTCCTAGATTAAATAATATTGAGAGGATCGCTTTATCTCGGAGTCCCACTAATTTTGAGGTATCTGGTTGTTTTAAGATCGCGTCTATTTCTGCGTTAACCATGGCACGACTTTGTACTTTGCGGTAATTCTTCTTCATGGCTTTGACGCCGTATACCGGATTGGCTTTGATGATCTGGCGTTCGATCAGATGTTTAAAAAGTGAAGACAGACCAGAAAGTCGGTTGTTGATGCTGGAGTTCTTTTCTCCAGCTTCTTTCATGGCATCACGAAATTTTATGATGTGAAGCGATGTGATCGATCTTAATTGTTCGATGTTTTGGATTTCGAACATGGCGCAGAATTTTTTTACTGTCGCTTTGTAAGTTTTTTGAGTGGCTTTTGAGGTGAAATTTTCCAGCCAAATAATTTCCTCAGAAATTTCTTCAATTGTAGTGAGTGAGAAATTTTGAGAAGGATTATCGATTTTTCGAATTTCGAATTCTTGGGTCATTTTTGATTTTTCTTTGTTTTGCTTTTTGGATTTTTTTAAAAACCTTAGTAAGTAATATAAAGCTAATTATCTTACTTACTTTAAAGCGAGTTATCGCAAGTAAAAATTTAAAGTAAAGGTAATTGTCAAAAAATAGAATTAGGGTAGGGTGACAATTAGAAAATTGACTTTCTACTTTTGGGGTAGTTAAATAACTTTAAATCCCCACTTTAACTAATTAGGGGTTTTAAAACAGTCCAACCTCACTCTTGAGAAAATAGGATTATTACAGAAAATAAGTATTTATGAAAGAATTTATCGCAACGCTCGGAGAAAATGGCAGATTAATCATTCCTGCATTTATTCGCAAAAGTTTGGAACTAAAAGCTGGTGATCAGGTAATTATCAGATTGTTAGATGATAATAGCATTTCGATTCACAGCCCAAAACATTCACTGAAAAAACTACAAAATCTTGTGAGAAGTAAAGGCGAGGGCAGCCTTGTTGATTTGCTGATTGAAATGCGCCGTAAGGAGGAAATATAATGAGAAAAACTGATAAAAATAAAACATCAAAAAGAGTATTATCCGACTTCCCAGAATTTATCATGGAGAGATTTCCGTTAACTAATGGAAATCCTATTATTATCAGCCTCAAATACATGCTGAATAATTTTGAATTTTCAGAAAATGAAAGCGAAGAAAATGTAGTGAAGGCAATAGAGAACTACTTTGAAGGTTTAGTTAGTTCAGACATTCTTAAGTCGTGGAAAAAAGAATATAAAAACGGAGTAAGTTTTGAGATAGTTTATAGTAAAGAATTCATCTCTGACATTAAAGCAAACAACTTAGCTTTGCGTAAAGAACTAGACAAAGTTGTATTAGATTCTAAAGCAATATTAGCCCTTCTTACAATGGACGAAGGTCATGAAGTTATTGCCCAAAACCTTGAAAACGCATTTGTTTCAAGCGTTAACATCGCTGAAGTGTTAATGATTTTAGTAAAGAAAAGAATAGATCACAAAGAGGCAGCTCAATTATTAAAAGACACCTTTCCTCAAGTTGAGCCTTTTAACGCTAAACAGGCAGTTATTGCGGCATCATTTTTTGAACCTGAACTATCGTTCGGAGATAGAGCTTGTTTAGCTTTGGCAAAATACAAAAATATACCGATTTTAACAGCGAATAAGGCTTGGCAAGAGTTAAAGCTAGAAGAAATTGAACTTAAACTAATTTATAGCTAGTTATGAGTGGTTTTAGAGAAAGGACTAATACCTTAAACGATATTCCCATACATAAGATAGCCGCATTTCTTGGTATTTTACTACCAAAAAAAGGTTGTACACATTGTCCTTTTCCTGACCACAATGATAAAAACCCTTCTTTTGAAATTAAGTCGTCAGAAATGCGTTGGATTTGCTACGGTTGTGGCCGCAGTGGCGGTTCCATAGATTTCGTAAAAGAGTACAAAGGAATTGATTTTATAGCTGCAAAGCAGTGGCTAGAACAACAAGCATATAGTCCCAGAAATATCCCTCAAACTGTTAAAAATATAGTAAAGAAAAAAATCGAAGAACCAACATCTCCAAGTGAAGTGCGAGATAGTGGGGAGAATTCCAATATATATACCTTCCTATTAAAACTTTGCCCTCTGTTGGAAAATGGCAGAGACTATCTACTTTCCAGAGGAATTAGTGCAGAAACAATGAAGGCCTTCAAGGTTGCACAAATGCCAAGTCACAGCGTCCTCCCAAAGTTACTTAGCAAATTCGGATTTGAGAGTATTAATGCTGCTGGCCTTTGGACTAAAAAATCTACCGTAGACGCTCCACGCATAATATTTCCGCAGAATTCAATTATATTTCCGTTTCTAGAAGGTGATAATGTTGTTTACCTACAGGCACGAGCATTGGATGGAGCGGAACAATATGGAAAGTGGCGAAACCTCAATTTTCAGCCAAGGAGAATCTACAACGTAGATGCTATAATCCAAAACTCCAAACAGCCTTTTGCCATTTGCGAAGGAGTGATTGATACCCTTTCCGCAATAGAGCTTGGATATTCCGCCGCAGGGATGATGGGATGGTCAGCAAAATTTTCATCAGACCAGATTCTAGCACTCAGGAAAAAGGAAGTGGAGATATTGCTCGACTGGGATGAGAAAGGCGAAAAAGGAGCACAGCAATTGCGAGAAAAACTTAATCAGTATGGCGTTGTCTCGATACGTAAAAAATTGCCTTCCACAACAGCAACCGACTTGAATGAATACCTCAAAGAAAAGCGAGGGCTGGTATGACGCCATACGAACGCCTGCTACTCCCAGAGAATCTCTGCTACGCATGGCGCAAAGCAAAGCGGCTGTACCGAATGGCCGACGGTTATATCAACCAAGGTGAACTACTGGAATTTGAGTTGGACTTGGAGAACCGCTTACAGAAAATCGAGCAACAATTCAGGAAAGGTAGATATAAATTACAACCGCTACGGCCGGTACCGCGCCCAAAAAAACTCCAAGACGATGGCCAATGTGTTGACCGGCAGTATTACCATATTGCAGTTGATGACCAGATTGCATGGATAGCAGTAGTCAATGCGCTAGGTCCTGATTTGGACGACAAAATGCCAGCATGGAGTTATGGGAACAGACTATACCGGGCTGCATGGTATGAGGAGGAAAAGAAAGAGTCTAAGCTAGAAATTGGTCCCTACCGTCATGCCAGCGGCTATCTCTACAAAAAATTCCAACATAGCTGGCCATTATTCAGGAAGCACATCTCTCTGACTGCTAGAACAATGGCTCGCCCCATCAAGAAGATGGAAGAGTCAGAGTCAGACCAGCGTGCTATTGAAGCGGCATCTACAGAAGGACTGCCTTACCTCGAAAATGATTTTTGGAACAGGACCCAGAACAACAGCACTGACCTATATTATGCTTCCATTGACCTAAAACAGTTTTATCCGAGTATTCTCGCTGAAAAAATTCTCGCTGGGCTTCTCCTAGCTCAAAATTCATCTGACGCAGAAGGAAAGTTTGAAGCGTTGTTGAGCAGCATGCTCAAGTTCACTTTGGATAAGAGCGACATTTCTGCCCCTGTCCTCGAAAATGTAGAGCCAGCCTTTAAAGGAAAAAGCGTTAAAGGACTTCCAACCGGATTATTTGCTGCTGGATTTCTTGCAAATGCTGCGATGCTGCCGGTTGATAAGATAGTAGATGAGAAGATTCAAACTGATAAAACTGTCGCCCATTTCAGGTTTGTAGATGACCATACTATTCTGACGTATGATTTTGAAAAACTGTGCGAATGGATTGAATGGTACAAGCAGCTGGTATTCGAACAGCTTGGTATAAAGCTCAATGAAAACAAGAGCGATCCTGAAAGCCTTTCAGAATGGCTTACAATATCTAAGACATTGAGCGATACTAATCGTGTTAAAAAGAAAAAAGAGACAAAGGAAAGGAAAGCAAAAGCAGACTGCAAAATAGATGGCTCAAATCCGACTAAGTTGCTGACACAGACCCTTGAAAAGGTCTCAATAATAGCTGGTCAGAACACCGATGTTTTAGATGACCATGACCTCAAAGACCGCTTGAAAGATTTAGAATGGCTGTTACGTGCAGATATTCCTGAACGAGAAATCCGTCCTGACACTCGTGCCGCATTTGCTGCTGGGCAAATAGCAACACTCGCTCCCATGCTTATTCAAGAGGCGGACGGCATCGTAGATACGCATAGAGAACTCGTTAAAATGGAGCGCGAGCTTAAAACACTTGGAGAATACCCTGAGCAAAACGGGAAAAAGCTACAGGCTCTGACAGCGCAATATAAGAAGCAACTAGAACGGTTTAATGAGAAAGAAACGAAGCTAGTTCATGAGGAAAAAGGTCATCTTACCCGTTGTTTCGGCCTGCTCATCCTTGCGATGAAAGAGCATCCTGGTAAGGCTAGGCTTTTCTTCCGGCTACACCAATACTGCCTACTAACAGGCCATCATGGGCTAGGACAGATCATAGAATGGATAGACGGTTTAAGGGAACAAGGCGCTAGCGTCTGGGCTGATTATTACTCCAGTCTTACACTGCAAATTCTTGCACAAAACATCTTGAAAGCCATACGGGTATGCACGACACCAGCCAGTCTGCGATCAGACCAAGAGGCGGCAAACAGACACCTTGAGGATATTACAAGCATTGAGCAAAAATTCTTTAACCCCAGTGGGGCTAACGAATCGTGGTTCCATAAAATGGCGCGGCGCGAATATACCGTATCTGTTGCCATAGCAGTTGAATACCTGAAGCAGAGTGGCTTAGAAAGCATGTCTTCCAAGTTTGCTGAAGTAGCCAAGTTTTATGGTGCACCTGCCTTAATGGACAGCTCATCAGTCTGGTTTGAAAAAACTGGATATAGTGCTGGTAACTGGGCATACCTTGCGGAACACCATCTCCGCACCGATTCTCACTACACTGGCCTGTGGGAAGTGTTTGGACGCGGTTTTGATTACGGGAAAATATCCGACCAGCGGGCAATACGCCTTTACCCAGAAGCACTTCCTCAGAAGGCATGGGAATATTTAGTGTCTTCTAAATCCAGCTCAAGAGAAGATGATTCTGGGTGGATTTATGACATTCTCAAAAATAAGCCTGAGTGGATTAAAGAAACAAAGAAAGTTCGTAAAACCGCATTCATGCGAGCCGTTCGTGTATTAGAGGCAGAACCAAAAACACATATATCCATCGCAGAATGGACAAAATACATAAACAGCGATAATTGCTCGCCATTTGACCCTCGCAAGAGTGAATGGACTGCCCTGGAAATAATCAGGCAGATTATTGAACCCACATTAGAGGTTGGGGCGGCATCCATTCCATTAGAAAGAATCCATCCGCAGAATATTCTGATACCGCGAGAGTGGATGACAATACCAGAAAACGACCTACATCTAAGCTGGGAAAAATGGCGCTCTCACATAGATAAATCGCCACCAATCAAGTTTGCTGAATCTGAGCATTCTCTGTTAGATTATCGCTATCATAGCCATAAAGACTTCGCCGATGACATTTGGCTGAAACGAGAAAATCAGTTTGGCGCTGTTGGGAGATTACTACTAGGTTTGCTTTGCGGGAATCATGACGCGCCAATCGAATGGAATATTCGCGGTAATGAACGAGTCCTAGATATTCCACGCGCACGAGTGTTTCGTTCATTGGCGATTTCATCGCCCACTCTCTTACTCATTGAAGGTTGTATTGACCCACGGAGTGCTGAAAGCAGGCTCATTGCCAAATTGCCAGATTTGTTTGGTCTCGAAGATGGTGTTTCCGCAAATGATACGCAATACGACCCACCATTACTAAAGGATGTTAATGATTTGGTAGCGGCAATCCTCAACGCCCAGGACATTCTCAGCCAGAATCAGCTTACCGTATCCATGCACCAGCCAAGACAGCTAATACCATTTAGGCTTAGTGATTTTGCTGTTGCTACAGGTGGAGAGCCAGAGGAGGATGTGGATGCTTAAAGAAACATTGAATGTTGGAATAGTACAAACCTCCTTGGATTATGAGGCAGCTTGGAAAAGTGGCGCTACTTGGGAGGATACCGTTCGGATGTCATATTTAGAGGAAAGGCGCGCAAAGAAAGAAATTCGTCATTATCTTGCATCACTGCACGCTTTAGAGAAGAAACCAGACATTGTTTTACTACCTGAATTATCCGTCCCCCTGGGATATGAAAACAAACTCATGCGCTCCGCCGAGGCAATGGAGTCTATCATTATTGCTGGGCTTGATTATAAGATCGAAGGCAAAACCACGCCAGCAGTTTCAAACGAAGTCATTGTGATTGTTCCCAAAAGGATTAGAGGGAAAAAGATTGTTCGTCGAACGGAAATCAGGCGCGTGGGGAAGACCTACGCCGCCCCTGAAGAGAAAAATAAATTAGATGCCTTGGGCGTAAACTTTAAGTCGCACCCGACTGTGTGGTTATTTGAGAGTCCTGACTTTGGAACATTCGGTGTCGCCGTATGTTACGACTTTATGGATTTAGACCGTATAGTCCTGTATCGGAATCAGGTGCAGACGCTCTTTGTGCTTGCTTACAACAAGGACATAACGTCGTTTGATCACATAGCCCAATCCATATCTCGAACGGTTTTCTGCAACGTAATCATCTGTAATTGTGGATACTATGGGGGCTCATTGGCTGTAAGCCCTTATCGAGACTCTTATAAAAGAACAGTTTACCAGCACTCCGGCGCAAAATTAACAAACGCACAGATAGTAGAGTTGCCGCTGCAGAATCTTCTCACGCATCAAGGTGGAACGCGCTCGCACGATTTCAAGAATTTACCTCCCGGATTCCCGAAATAATAACTAGAACATCATTCATCAATACTACAAAATATTGATTAAAATTCCTACAAATTAAACATGTTTAAAATACCAAAATTCAGAATTTACGGCGAAGGATCTAAAGAAATTCAGGAGAAAATTCGTCCAACATTGGATCTGAGAGAGTGGGATGGACTTTCCGCTCAAGATAAAATAATAGCTTACAAATTCTTTTGGAATCATCAGTTTCAATGGGCTGCTAAGGCCACAATTCAATACTTAAACACAGAATACCTGTCAGCCATTCCTGGTCAGAATTTATTAGATGCAGAATATTCAAACAGAGATGGATTAGAAGCGGCTTCGACAGATTTTCAAAGAATATTTATAAATGAAAAACAGGAATTGGTTTTTGCGATGTTGGCAAAATTTGTAGACTGGTTTATAGACCATAAAGCATTAAATCAATTGGAGCAAATCGAGCTTAGTGAAGACAACTTTAAACGCAAAGTTGATCAAGCATTTCAATCAGCAGATATTCAGATAAAGTCTCTAAATCACATATTCGAGAAATTTTCTGTGAATCAAGTTTTTTCAAGAGAGGGATTATTTCCGAGGCAAGATCAAAAAATTATTGAAGAAATTTACCAGCCAACTTTGAAAGTTTTGTCAGATCCTAAATGGAAAACGGTTAATACTCATTTGGTAAAAATGTTTAACGATTATCGAGATAAGAAGTATGACGATATTGCTTCAGAAGCCTACAATTCAGTATACGCATTTCTGAAAGTAATAAATAAAGTAGATGGCGGAAATTCTAAGGGTGAGTTTGGAGCCTTATTTTCCAGGCTATCAAATTCCATTAATCAAACAGACTCTGTAAAAAGGTTTTTAGGTAATATTTCGGGCCTTATTTCTGATGCCAGAGCAAACCAAGGTAGTGCAAAACCAACTGTAGAAAATCAGATTCCTTTATCCCCCTCTGAATCTTTGCTGATTATGAACGAGGTTATGATATTGCTTCAATATTACTTAACATCCCAGTCATCTATTAAAAATTAGGAAGCAGAAACTAATTCCCCCATAATACATCTTGTGTTAACCATCATAATTATTTAACTAAAATGCTTTTAGACGGAAAAAAACTCAAAAGGGTCAGCCCCAATATTCTTCGAGAAGATACGCAAGGAAACAGAGCATTAGAATGGCGTAAATCGTTCAATTATCTGAATCTAAATTTAGAAGAAGTTAAAATAGTTCATAGCTTTTCAGTAAATGAGAAAGAAATCACACTGAAAAATAACCATAACTCCGAAGAAAAATTTGATTTCATTAAACCACAACCAAAGTTGGTTAGAAGAATTGAAGCCTTAGTTAGTAGCACTAAAGATAAGATATACAGTATAGTAAAAGGTGATGATGATTCTATTTATACAGTAGAGAAACCAAAAGATAAGATTCGAATCAGTATTCGGGAACAAGAAGAGGTAAAAGAAGTAAAATCTTTTCCAAATGGAGTGTTTTTATGGAACTATTTTCAGATGCGTAGAGAAACACGAGGATATCGACTTCATCTATGTTGAGTGTTCTGTCCCATCATCGCAAATGGACGAATTAATCAGCAATGTATCAACTGATAAAAGTATATTAATAAGCATTCTTGTAAGATCTTTCACTTATGAAGTAGAAGATTCTCTTGGCGAATATTGGATGGCCAAAACCCATCTAATAGATGAATCAGATTATGCCATTTTATCATCTATTCACATAGAAACTACAGGTTTAACTCCGGCAAGCATTAAATCTGATGTAAAGGTAGATCCAGTTGTCAGAAAAGTTTCCGATTATTCTAGATTAGAGAAGTCACTAGAGAACCTAATAAAGGTAATGTGGGTTATTGCAGCCGTTTTGATTATAAACTTGTTTAAGTAGCTAAAAAAGTAATTAAAAATCAGAAGAAACTTGACAAATCGTTTTTCATATAAGTATACTAAGTGTCCTTAGGACACTTAGTATACTTTATTGAGTATCAACTTAAATTTTGATAACAAAAACATGATTTCTTTTGCTGAAGCATTAAAGATTGCAATTACAGAGCTGAAGAAACCAATCATATCAAAGTTTGAAATTTATTACCTAGCCTTAGGCATCAGTAAGAGTAAATTCTATGATGGACAAGCAATAAGAGCTCAGAGAACAGCATTTGGTTTTGAGAAAAACTCCAACCTCATCAGAACTCTTTTAGCAGATAAGTTCATTTTCCAAGATTCAGACTTCAAAAATCATTATCGAGTTAGCACCGAAGGAAATGGTAATTGTGATGAAGTTTGCTGCTTAGTTGATCCATTTTGCTATTTATCGCATTTAAGCGCGATGCAGAAATATGGTCTAACCAATAGAATCCCAGAAATCGTTATTCTAACTACTCCTGAATCGAAGCTGTGGAACAAGATGAAAAAAGATCTCGAAGAAAAATATCAGCAAAAATTCCCTGAAGAAATCGAATATCCCCCTATGAAGAAACCCGTTTTTCCTGCAACCATAAGAAAAATGAAGGTTAAGCTGGTCGAGAGCATCTTTGTTCATCCATCAATACAAATCAGAGATTCTCACGCAAGAATTTCTGGAATTGGCCACACATTTCTAGATATGTTAACTAATCCAGAGCTTTGTGGTGGAGTGGCTCATGTAATTGATGTTTGGAAAGAAAGTGCCGAAACTTACCTAGATGAAATTATTGAAGCAATTGATCAGAGCCCAAAAAGTATAATAAAATGCCGCGCTGGCTACATAATCGATGAGGTGCTAAATATTCAAAATGATCGTGTTAATAATTGGATGAAATTTGCTCAGAGGGGAGGATCAAGAGTTTTGGATCCCAATTCACCTTATGTGCCAAAATTCTCAGAAAAATGGATGATTTCAATAAATGTCTAAAAAAATAAACATCAGCGATTGGGTTGCTAAATCAAAAGATAATCCCGACAAGTATGCCTTAAGGCAAGTCACAGAGATTCTGATAAATGCGATAGGTCAAACCAAATTCCTTAAAGGCAACATGTTCCTAAAAGGCGGAGCATTAATGGCGTTAGCTCATGAAAGCCAGAGAATGACTGGGGATGTGGATTTTTCATGGTTAGAGCCTTTTGACAAAGATACCTTCCGCACGATTGATGAAATCATCAGAGAATCTTTGGATGACTCAATGACTAAAGCCAGAACAAGACTCGGCTATTTAGATATGAGATGTAAAGTTCAACGAATCACAAAAATGCCAAGGCGCTGGGAAAATGATCAACTTAGCTTCCCTGCCCTAGAAATGACAATCGGTTACGGCAAAGCAGGAAGCCGACAAGCAGAGCTACTGGAATCAAACCAATGCGTCCAAATTCTAAGAGTCGATATTAGCTTCAACGAAGAAATCAAAGATTGCGAAGAATTGATCCTCGAAGATGGAAAAACTTCTATCAATGCTTACAGTCCGATAGAAATTATTACCGAAAAATTTCGCGCTTTAATTCAGCAAGTTACCCGTCCTCATGAAAGAAGCAGAAGACAAGATGTCTATGATATAAATTTCTTAATAAAGCAGTTTGAGTATGACGAGGAAGAGAAGAAACTGATATTAGAAAACCTGATAACCAAATCAGAATCTAGAGATGTTCATCCAAATCTTAACTCAATCTCAGACCCTAGAGTTAAAGAAGCCGCCAAGAAAGAATGGCACACTATGAAACTGGAATTGAGTGATTTGCCAGATTTTGGTGAGTGCTTTAAGAATGTTGAGGAGTTCTACAAGTCCTTGCCTTGGAATTGATTTCTTGCGCAATATACTCACTGTGTACCCTTAATGTCCTTAGGACATTAAGGGTACACATGTGATACTATATTTGTCAAGAAATCTGTTCGTGGCAAATAAATGTCTTTTTCATAATTTAACCGTCATAAATAGTCTCACCAGTGGTTAAACTATTTCATCCAAACTCCTAAATCATATCCGTTACATTAAATTCAACCTTATTTTGGAGATATAAAATATTCGAACAGCGATAAAATTCCGAAAATAAAACACATTGAGGTAAATTTCTGAAATTTGTATTGTGACACCGCTGGTGACACTAATTATTGAAAAGAAATAATATTCGTATAATTTTCCCTTCGGGCAGGATTATCAATAAAAATAGTCCAGTGCTAGTCGAAACCCTAGCGGTAATCCTGCTCAATTAAGTTATAAGACTGAGGCGTCAGATTCGATGGCAAATAAAGAGGATGACTCGGCGTTCCATCTTGCGAAAGACGCAAATAAGAAAGTCCTGAATGATGTTTGAGTAACTTAATCAAATCTTGGCCGCGAGAGCGAAGCATTTTTGGTGGTTGTCCGAAGGCTAACACAATTGTTTTGGCTTCATTGGCCATTTTAAGAATCATCTCATCATTTTCTGGGCCAACAGGATCTTTTATTTCCAACAGTCGGTTTTTGTCAGTGGCACGATAGGCATGAACATTAGCAACTAACTGTCCACCAAAATCCCAAGAGCGCGCAAATTTACTAGTTCTTATAAGCGTTGGATCAGCATAATCGATACAAGCCACGCTAGGATTCATTAGCAGCCACATGACTAATGGTTTTGATTCATCCCAAATCTCACGAAGCTGATAGCGGTATTTTTGGCACTCAGAAAATACCGCACTAATTTTAGAATCAGTTGGCCAGGATGGACGAGATTTTCCACCCGCATCGTGTTTTATATTAGTGTCCTTCATGTGTTTTATCCAAAATTCCTAAATTAGTTAAAACTATCAAAAGCCAGAAATTTCTTTATCTTAAACGTCATACCAATCTCTGGCCCAACTTCTTGATTAAGTTGTTTTATGCGCTCCTCTAAAAACGGCAAATCCTTGGAATAAGGTGAAAGCTCTGGAGCTACTTTTCTATGAAGATCCTTTGATAAGCAGGCCTCAGCAAAAACGCCTTCATTACCTTCGGCATCAACGTGAATAATAACATAAACTTCTTTAAGTTTGCCAACACACTTGTTTTGTTGTATCACCTTAAAATCCGACATAAACTACCTTTTTTCTGTTGTTATAAAACCTCTTTTTATTGAATTTTAATCATCAATTTTTCCTTCGATACTCCTAACAAAATAGTGAGTGACACTATTTTTCTTAAGCTGATAAAGATGAGCTGGCCTGCGGCCTTCTTGGCGCATTTTATCTGTTTCTTCCAGAATATTGACACTGAGCATCCGACGCCTGAAGGCTTTGTGATCCAACTTCTTTGCCAAGATAGTCTCATAAATCTTCTGCAACTCACCTAGCGTAAAATATTGTGGAGCAAGATTTACCGGAAGCGAAGTATACAAAACCTTGCTACGCAGTCTCTCGATGCAGTTGCTAAGTATCTCTTTGTGATCGAATGCGAGATCATCCTCGATTTTACCATTGGTTATTTTTGACCATTTAATATCGGTCGCGCCCTTTCCAGCCTCTAGCTGCATGTTCTCACAAGGAATTAACGCAAAATAAACAGTTGTGACGGACCATCCCCTCGGATCTCTTTTTTTGTTCCCGATCGTGCCAAATTGCTCAAGATACGGTGTACTAACTCCGGTTTTTTCTTTCAACTTGCGCTTGGCAGTTGCCTCAATATCAACATCTGCATCAATATTGATAAAACCGCCAATCAGAGACCATTGATCTTTGAAAGGGTGTTCTGCACGTTTTACTGTTAAAACGTGCAGATGATTGTCAAAAACCGTGAATATAACAGTATCTACCGAGGTAATTGGCCCTTTGAATGCCGAAGCATCATAATTGTCTAAGAAGTCTTTTTCTGACTCATGGATATTTTTTATCATAACCTACCTGAGCAATTATAATTCTGAACTCACTCTGCTTCTGATCTCAGCTAATGACACTGGATTCACGAGCTTGCCATCTACAAAAACTGTTTCGAGTAGTCCTTGATTTTCTTGATCTACTGTTTGTTGATCGTGAAGGATAAAAGAATTTCCTTCTTTCTCAACTCTTAGCAAACCTTTGGCAGATTTTTTTGTTCCGGAATCAGTTTTTGGATCTTTAAAAATATCTCTGCGCTGACCATTCACAACTCCACTAGTTGCCTTCATGGCAAATCCGAAATTATCACGAGTGACATATTGATAAGTGAACGACCCCACTCCAAAAACTACATTGGCTGAAGCAAATCCTTTAGCTTCGAGAATTTTTAAGATATTGTTCGCACGTTCCAATGTAATTGAGTCGCCGTAGATAAGACCAATGTGAGAATCCAACATTTTATAGCCTTTTTCTGTGATTGTTCCGCCAAAAACATCCCAAAGACATTCAATTGCACCTTTATATTCCGGGGTGTCTTTTGGAGCATCTGGATCGCCGGCAACAATTTTTACAGGATCGCCGCTATCAGGACGAATCACCAATTTTCCATCGCGACGGAGAATTTCATCTTTCAGCTCAACTGTATATTCAGTCACAACTTTCCAGAAATCCCAAGTATCCGACACAACTGAAACTATGCCACTTGGATAAAGCTCATTGATCAGGCGTCTAAATGTTGCAAGTTCTCCATCTTCCATACCCATGCACATAACTGAATGTTCTGTAGCCGGAACTGAACATCCGATCATCTCATTTTCCGCGTTTGCTCTGTAGTAAGTTTCGGCCAAATCAATGGCTGGAACACTATCAGTACCCCAAAACGAAGTTAAGTGAGCTGCCCCACTAATTGCCGCGTCCTGAAAGCTAGACATTCCACGGAATGAAAAGTCATGCGCTTGAAATTGAGTAAATTCGAGAGTAGAGCCGGTTTTTTTGGCATAATTTGATAAGAGTCTTTTATACTCAAAAGCAACTGTAGCAGAAGTTGTAGGCTTCCACAAATAACAAGAGATGATCGTTTCGATATAGTTTGTCAGCCAGAAGAAATCTGGGTGAGTATTGACTATGGTCAAAACCGGAACTCCGATTGGAGATCTTGTGCCTTCCGGTAAGGCTTTAATTTTTAGTGGAAGGTAACCCAAATCATGAAGCGCTGTAATGTGGCTTACATCAATTGAATCTTTCCCCAAAGAAAAATCCATTCGGCGCTTGTAGGCGGCTACTACTTTTTCTTTTGGTTGATTAAAGAAATGCTCATTCCAAGAATTAATCAAAAAGTCTTGGACAAAATATTGCAGTCCAAAAAATACCACTTTGTTGTCATAGCTGTCAGCCAAGACATTTGCTAAGCGGCTACTTCTTGGAGTAAAGTTAGCATAAACTTCTGTAGTGCCTTCAGGATATTGTCTTCTGTGGTCTGTTTTGTAGAAATCGATTGCTGTTAGAGGGTTCATTTGCATTTGTTACTCCTTCGTTTGGTTATTGTTAAAAATCGCAAATTGTAAAACTTAAATCTGGGTTCTTCTGTTCAATCTCGGCTATTAAAGGCTGAACATCTCTGTCCCAATTCAGACCGCCAAGACCACATCCTATTCTTGGCATGTAGATATTTTTGATTTGAATCTGGTTTGAAAATTTGGCAGAAGCAGCCAAGCAATCTTTAATGGCAGCAGGATTTGCGTAGGATTTATTGTCATATCCATAATTCTCCTGCGTCCAACAATTGATGACATGTAAAGAGTCTCCGACCTTAACTGGCGCTATTTTACCAAGAATCATTTCTTCTTTGGCAAACCTCATATATTCTTCTCTAATATTTGGCCATTTATTAAAAAGTGCTTTGGCCACCCCAGATCCCATAGCTCTTTTGCAATTGACTCCATGAAGAATAACTGCTGGACCAACTACTGTTGTGATGTCTTTTTTAATGTAATTCATCGTGACCACTCAACATTGTTAAGAAAGACTCATTAACCGATTCGCTTTGCAGCAAGGTGTGGTAACAATAAACATGCTTGAAATGATTTTCTAAAACGGCCAACCCTTTCGAAAAGATTCCGTGAGTAACATAGAGATAAATGTCACCCGCACCTTGCTCTTTTAGCAATTTAGCCAATTCGATAAATGTTGCTCCGCCATCACATATATCATCGACAATCATGATGTTTTTACCCTTCACATCTCCGTGAATTGTTGTTGAGGTAATATTTCCAGTCATTGTGTCACGAGATTTGGTGGCACATAAAACTTCGACTACCTCACCTACTGCGGATAATTTTTTGGCAACCATTCTGACTTTTTTCTCAGCACCTGCATCAGGCGAGATTAGCAAAAGATTTTTAGAATTGATTTCTTTGACCAAGAAACTTTTAGAGATGATATCAGCAACAGAAATTACTTGGCAGTTATTTAACAAAGCTGGCGTTACATCTGAATGTGGATCAAAGATCGTTACACTAGCGCAGTTGAGAGAATTTATTAAGTTCGCCATTACTTTCACACTTAAAGCCTCACCTTCGTTACATACCCTGTCCTGACGAGCATAAGGAAAGTAAGGTATGGTTAGAAGAACTTGAGTGGATGGATTTATTCTGCGAACGGCATCAACGATTAGTAACAAACTAATTACATCATCCGAGTTATTCAGATTTGCCAAAATATTTGTTCTCTCGGTTATCTCTAAATTTGATATTTTTACATGGCATTCGCCACCAGAAAATTTGAAGAAACCGACTGATTTCTGATTTACTAATATTGACATTTTTATCTCTTTTTGAGTTTTATAAGATAGTGGCTTTAAGCCATTAAACTAATTAATGGCACAGAGCCATTTTATTGTCAACTGATTCTTTTGCTGCCAAAACTTTTTCCGGAAAATGACATTTTATAGAAAATAGAACTGAATTTATTTGATGAATTTTAAAGGAAATTACTCGGAACTTTTGACAAAATTTAGGCAGAAAAAACTCGCATAAAGACGAATAAAAGAACCCGAAATACTGGCATTTCTGACTTTAAAATTTGAACTAATTTAAGAGTTTCTACCTCAACCAATTTAGTAAAAATTGGAACTGTTTCTAAAGTATAAACTAGCAGAAATGGAAATGGTAAAGACGAATAAAAATCCCGATTTACTAGCAAATCGGGATAAATTTCTTGGCTAGATTTGCCGATTTTTGGTCTGAATTTGTCTTACTGAAAGAATTTTAGATTACCCTCCTCACCCTCTCTTTCCTTCAAATCTTAAATTTTTTAGATCTTTTTGACCCCTATTTGTCCCCCGCTTTTAGCTAATGTTTTCAAGGCTTCTGATGATTTTGACCCCATTTTGACCCCCGTTTTACAAGTAAGTAAATTTTATGGGGTTCCCATTTGATCCCCGCCCTCACCCCTACAGCCTACTACTTCCATTTGAATTAAAAAACCTGCACCTACAAGGTGCGTTGGGTGTGCAGAATTTTAAACAGCTTCGCTGTAAAATTAAGACTGGGAATTGAAAAACATTTAACTCAATGAGAAGTCTAAAAACTGGAAGGGTATTTTCTT
>JACCDN010319720.1_pt1 | contig 20455 bp, 22 predicted proteins | sample 7441691 | NCBI WGS metagenome assembly JACCDN01 (sample SAMN15323439, study PRJNA562643) | freshwater metagenome | isolation source: river surface water | place: USA:Blue River Watershed | collected 2017-08-16 | reverse complement strand
CGACTAGAAGACTCTTGTGGGAAGTACCCTATTGTACGCCTGGGAGTTCGTAACCATTTAACAAACTCTCCGATAATGCAACTCCAATTGCAGCGCCAACACAGTTTTCACCCCAGTCAATTTCATATTCTAAAAAACCAAGATAAGGAACTCCAGCTTTTGGAATCTGTCCTGCTTGTGGGCCTGTATAATCAATTCTCTTTTTATTCATATGTTTTTCATAAGGATAAATATAACAGGATCCCATCTGCAATCCTGCAAGTTTCATTGGGACTTCATCGTAGCCTTTGTTTTTGAGTGATTGAGCAGATTTGTTAACTAAGAATATTCCTCTTTCAGTCATTTTGGCCAAATCATATTCTTCATCGCCGATTTGATTTTGATTGCGGCCCATATCAAAAAATGTAGAGTATCCTTTGAATAAACCTAAAAAAAATAAAAAACCTTGGTTTGCTGCTCTTTCTCCGCCATTCAGTTTAGCTATAATGCTCATCGCTTTAATTGTGTAGTTGAGTCTTCGCCAATGTGTAGAATCAGATCGTGTGACGATGCCACCTCCTCTGAGCCTCCAATAAAGTTGACTTAGCCAAAATGTAATAAATCTTCGTTCGTTATCTGATAGATTAGGGTAAGGTAATTCATCACGAAAACGACCTAATTTGAGTACACTTTCGCGATCTTTTTGTGCTTGTTTGATTCCAAAAGAATTGATTTCCTCAATATATTTTTTTGCCCTCTTTAGATGTGATTTTAAAATATTTATATTAGTAAGAATATTTTTTCTTTCATCAGAACTTAATTTGGTGTCTCTATTTGTTTCATTGATAATTGATTGAAGATTTTGCGAGGCTTTTTTAAAGTTTTTGATGTGTTCAGTGTATAAAATTTTAGTAAATACAAATCTCATTTGATGCAGTAATTCTGGTGTTACAAGATTGTCAGCAAATGGAATATGTGACATTGGATCAATTAAAATTTTAATTAATCCGGGCAAGTTATTTAAATCAGAGTTTTTTACTTCACCTGGTGCAAGATCTTTATTGTAGAGTTCGGCTTCGAAAACTAAGCGACATGCCCAAATTGAAGATTCCCATTTTTGCAATAATGTCTGATGTAAATTGTTATTTTCAATTCGGTTGATAATATTATTAATATTCTGGTCTAAATTATTTAAGCATGAGTATTGTGGTTCTATTTTCTTCCAAGTTTGAGTGCTGGGATGAGCTGCTTTTTCATAAAAATCTGTAACCTCTTTAAAAAAAAGGATTGTTTTGTTTTTTAGTATTATAGGTTTTAGCAAATCAGCATGATGTGGACTAACATCAATTTTGAGTTTCTCGTATATTGGGACGATATCATTTCTATTTGCGACTTCTAGGTCATGATATTTATAAGGCAACAAAGTTATGGCCTTTAATGAAATAAAATAAAAAAACACAGAATAAAATATATATAAATTTAACTTTTTCATGACACTTGGATTCTTCTTTGATCAAAACGTTTAAAGGCGCATTTGATAGTGTTAATTAATTTCAGATAGTTTAAAATCAGGCTCAAGTCTGTTTTCTTATTTATTACAATGATTACTCGCAAGTAAATTGTGTGCCAGAATAATTTAGTATTCCAGTATGACAATTAAAAGTTTCTTTTTGAGTTGAGTTTCTTCGAAACTCAACTGTGTTTACTCCATTAGATTTGACTGTATATGGTCCAACAAAATTAGCAGGATTTGAATTCAAAATTTTCGCTAATGCAAATCCACCTGATTCAGAAGAAATCCACATAGTTCTGATAGTCAGTTTCGTATCTTTATTATGACAAGAATAAGTGCCTCCGTAGCACTTACTTTTCAGCGAATCCATTTTACTTTGCGATACTGAAGTTGAATTAAATTCAGCAAACGAAAGCAATGGGCCTAAAAAAATTAGTAAACTAAAAAATGTTTTCATGAAATCTCCTAAAACCTTTATTGCCAATAAAGATGGTCTTTATGGATAAAATGTATAAAGGCATATTACTTGATTCAGTAAAGGTATTCACCTGTAATGATTCTGACACTGAGACAATAATTGTCACCAGCAACAAACCTGAATATTTCAATATGTTATGAGTTAAGTAGAGTATTTATAACTTTTAATCCATTAATAAAACAATAATATATGTCGTCAGAGTAAGATCCTGATCTTCCCTCATTAAGGTCATCACGGCGAACAATCTGAGAAAGGCGAGGTAACTCCAACGAGCGCACTGCTTGGCTATTTCAAGGATCTTTTCTTTTAATTACCGGACTGCATATCTTGCATGGCCTGGGTTTTCAGCTTTGATTGAGGTGCAAGAAAAGAAAAAACTGATGGAAGGACAAAATTTTGTGACTTAAGTTTGTCATCGTTCCTTCGCAAAATAGGAATTAGGATTTCCTTCCAAGTGTGGGATTGAATTACAGCTATACTATTGGAGAAATCCATTTTTGAAGTAATGGCTAGGACGCCTTGGTGCCGGGAACGCTGCCTCTGTCTTTGCTGACGAACCTTTTTATGAGTTTTTCATTCAACTTGCCGAGTCATCCTTATATTTGAGTTTCAAATGCTGGAGTAAAGCATTAGCTTTTTAACTGAATAAAAATTATTTGCCCTAAAAATATTAGTTAGAAAGGTAGTCGTCATGAAACCATTATTTATTTTAGTTAGCCTTCTTTTTCCAGTACTCTGTGCTGCCAACCAGTGTCCTAATTTTTCGGGAGACTATCAGGCTATCGGTTTAGAGCTAAGTTCACAAAAAGTTTCCATTGAGCAGAATGCTTGTTTAGAGATTGTAATGCATTTTGAAAGTCATACTTCTGATGGATCTGTAAGTACTAGGACCGAGAAAATTATTGTTGATAACGTAAAAAGAGAAGAATCGCCAAATTATTTTGTCTCGTACGAATTCACTGCCGATGGTATTTTGGAGTCCGCAGAGATTAAACATTCCGACGGGTCCGTTGGTACTGCGTTTGGCCGTTGGCAATTCAATCAAGATGGAAACTTAACTTATAATTGGCAGTCGCAAAACGGCGGCATGGGTATACGTGCGGTTTATAAACGACTCTAAATCCCTGTTGAAGTTGATTTTAAAAATCTGCGAAATCAATTGGTCGCAGATTTTTCATTTTCAACCAAAAGACCAAGAGCTAGTTGTTCGAATCTTAGGAATTCGAGATACGAAATGTGAAACAGATTCATTCACGGAAATACTTAGAGAATCTATCTTTCAAAAAAAGTAGCTCTAAAAAATAAAAAAACGGCTCAACCATCCTGGAAGAGTCGTTTGCTTTACGCCTTTAAATCTGATTTCAGTTTGCCGACTTTCTAACGTTACTGTTTTTCGCAGCAGTTTTTGTATAAGATAAATTCACAAAATTGATATTTAGCATTTAATAAAAATACAATTAACCATGTTTCATCTTTAGGACTTTTGCCTGTTTGGATTAAATATGCAGGATATGAAACTATAAAGTAGAATCCAGTATTTTTGTCAGCGACCGCTTTCGATGGAAAATCAGTAAATATCAGCAAAAGGCTCAGTTAATAATTAACGCCATCTCGCAGAAAGATTTGATTTTAACACAACGTTCAGTCAGATCATTTTTTATTGCATCATAATGGTATTTACGAGACGACGATGCAATAAAAAATGAATAGAGTTTAAAATATGAAAACACTTTTTCTGTCATTTACGCTATTGTTTGTATGATTATCAGCAACGGCCCAAGCTTGCCCTGATTTTAGCGGTACTTATGACGACTTAGTTCATTGTATTTCGGAAAAGATGGAGATTTGATATCAGAAGGGGACTCTTATCCTGTTGTGACAAGAATGAAGATAACTTATCGTAAAATCAAAGCTGATTAAAATTCCTTGTTATCGGTAGTAGTAGCGCTCGATTTCGCGGGCACCAAAACTCTAAGTTATCAGAAATATTTTTGCTGAATCAAAAAGCTCATTCAAATGATCACGGCCGGCCAGAGAGCAATGATTTTCGAACGGCTTAGAAATCTGGCTATTGAGAAGTGCAAAGATCCGAAGTTGAAAAGCCAAAAATTTGACCATTTTTACTTATTTCTTTGACCAGACGGACTTGCATTTTGCCATCATTGATTTGACCATTGATGTGAGGTGCTGCGTGTATTGAGCCGTCAACTAAAACGACAACATTTCGACCGTAGCTTTCCTTCATCCCTCGAGACAGCTTAACCGTGCCTTGAGAATTCAAATGAAACTTGATTTTGGGACCGCCATAAATGTCAACAACATCTTCTATAAAGTTGATATCGCTGTTTCCTAAAAATAAGTCATTTCTCAAAAAAAGAGTTTGATCTTCGTATTTCATTTTAGTGGAATTGCTCTGTCCCTGATCTTGCGAAAAGCGAATTTCTATGGACTTAAGCTTTTCCCCCTGACACTTGCCAACCAACTGGCGGTTTCCCAGAAAGCTTCTCTCCGAAAATATTTCAGATTTGTTCTTTAAAAAAAATCCGCCAAATAAAAAAAATGGAACCAAACCAACTAAGATCCATTTGCCACGTGAGAGCCAATGATAGCTCCGCTCCATCCGATCTAATTTTTCTTCTTCTGAAAGAATTTTTGATCCTATCAGCACAGATCTATTTCTTACAAAGTTAATGACTGTCAAAATGGCAAGGCCTAGGCTTAGAACATTTAGGGGCTTGTGAATCTCACCAAAAACCACCATTGCAAATCCCAGGAATAAGAAAATATTGATTCCGGCCAAGGCACCAAATAACCAAATTTGGCGAGTGATCCGGGCTTTCAAATTCGATTTATTTATTTGATATTCAGTCATTCTAACACCTCTGGTCATCAATTGAACATTATCGACGTAAGACAATCAAGAAAGTAAATTCAACTAAGCAATTTTTGTAGAGGGAATTTCCATAAAATTTGAGCCAGAACTAGAAAAGCTTTTAAAGCCCGTCGGAATCGATCATATCCTTAAAAATTCGACGACAGATTCATATCTAACTATTCGTGGACAAAAGATTGCTCTAAAAAATCTGTTTTGATCGGCGAGCTAAAACACATCATTATGAATTCGAAATTATAATAGCTGTTACTCATAAGGGGCGCACTCCAATTGCGAGCCTTTTTGTCAGAGTCCTCTTTCAATGGAAGATCTGTAAATTTGAGCAAAAAGCTCATTTCCGAATTAACGCTATTACATAAAGTGATTTGAATGTTGACCGGTACTCTATCATTGTTCAAGATTTTTACATGCAGATTATAATGACAATCCTAAGTGTTTTATTTTTTCTATCATTTGCAAATGCGAACGATGTGATCTTGAAAGACGGCGGCAAAATTGTCTCCAAAGTGGACAGTCAAAAATTAGGTCCTATGTGCACAGCCGAAAGAGAGTGGATCGAGCTAGAGGGGCTCCCTAACCAAAGAATTTCAGAGAAAATTAACGCTTCAATTCGAAAAGAAATCTCTGTTGGTCGAAAATTAAATGCCAAGGACTGCTTACTAAATTCTGAAGGCAAACCAGAGTTTCCAAATGAAAAAATTGATTTCTATAATAGTACCAAATTGACAGGCAAAAGAAAGTCTGCCATTGGCATTGAGACGTTTATTTATTTTCCTGGAGGCTCTGGTCGAAGAGTTTCCAACTGCCACGTCTATAAATTAAAAACCGGGGATAAACTAGATCTTGGAAGTTTCGTCACGAAAGAAGGGGAAAAGATAGTTGCGGATGCTATATGCACTTGGGCTAAAAAAACCCGAGCGATGAGCCGAAATTGTCTGAAATATTCTGCGACAATTTAGACTCCATTAAACAAAAAATATATAGTTCTCTACAGTATTGTCTGATGGACTCAGGAATTGAAGTCCGTTTTTGGACAGCAAATCAGTCTAATGCCAAAGTAGCAATTGATGCGGCCAATTCCGCTAAGGCTTTGAGCGGAATAAAGCTCGATTAAATCGAATCTTCAATACGATTAGATTGATACCTGCCTGAATTACAGCGTCCTTAGCCAAAACCTCTTAATTCTGAGGTTAATTTTATAAAAGCTTCGGAATCTTCTGGTCGCAGCGTTTTTATTTACTAGATGATTTTTGTACTACCTTTGCAAGGCGCTCATTGTTGACCAGGTCAGGATTGAGCCATTTTATCATAGACCGCTCCCTCTCTGCTGCCTCTCGGATTTAACTTAGTAAGATTGGGAATTAAAAAAAATGGCGGCATTGCCGGAATAATCCTTTTAAGACTCCAAAGAACGTAAGACAATCAAAAATTTTTCCCAAACGTCATCGAAAGATACTGAGCCAGTTGATAGCTCAACTGAACCCCAGGCCTTTTTTAAAACGCCAATTCAAACTCTTGAGCGGTTGCCAAGAAGGATTCGGGGATCAGAGTCTTGCGGTTTTCGAAAGTTTTTTGGATAGCCTTGCGGAGCAATTTTTTATTTTTTATTTTTCCAAAGATGAGCTGCATATCATAGATGTCTTTTGATCTGGAGTTATTACTGCCACGAGAAAACAAGGCTTCCATTTTTTCGGCAAAGATAAACTCAAATGGATAGACCGACCAAGTGACAGGATCTTCGCTTGCAAGTATAGACGGCATGGATTGCTTTTCTGGTACCGAATCCAGAGCATCACCAAATCCCACGTCAATACGAATCCGGGAGAACTTTTTTATTTTTGGATCTTTAACCGATGGAGCTTTGCCAATAGTGAAAGCTGCGTTGAAAGCGTAGCCTCCATAGGGTCCTTGATTTACGAGGTCGCTGGTCTTGACGTCGCCGAACCAAAGTCCATCCTGCAGATTTTGAGACAAAGCATCTTCCAAAAGACCGGGAACTTGTTTACGAGAAAGGCCTATGGCAAGAGCATCTACATCACGAGTAAAGCGATCTGAATTGACGGTTTTAAGTAAAACAAATCCGCCTTTGAAAACAAAATGCTTTGAGAGTTTTTTGTGATTCTCTACACGGGCGATCACGCGTTCCAAGGCCAAAATCATACGAAGGTCATTCACTGAAAGAGTCTTTGCAGCTTTGGCAAGTTTGCTGAGTTCCAGTTGGATTTTTTCGGGAGAAATCTTCTTGCTCATGCCATCGCCTCTAAGTACGGGAGTATGCGATGAACGACTCCCATTTTTTTTGCCATATCCAACACTTTAGAGGGAGTCGTTAATTTTTGTCTGATGCCTTCTCGCAGAGCTTCGATAGGGGTGTTGCTGCCAATCATATTTTTGTAGCAGAATGATTCAACGAGGGTGCGCTCAATGGACGTGATCATATAGCCATCTTTTTTTTCAATCCCGATGTTCCATTGGGGATCGATCTGGCGCAAAACCTTAAGACTTGAAATTTGAGTTCGTTTTGTTGCAGGTACTGTGATCCACGTTTTGCGTGGAATGACATCGGTTAGTCCGTATACTGATAGCGCGGAGACTAAACAAATTGCCGAAGGCTTTCCCACAACAAGGGTCGCCGCCTTAAATTGATTTACTTCATTATATTCAACGCTCGTAGGCATATAAACGCCCTTGGCGACTGTGTAGCATTGTCCGTCGGCTACAAGTTGTCTGACCGTTCTCAAGTTGAGTCCAGAGGTCAAGGCTTGCTTATACGTAAATGGCCCTTTCTGAAGGGCTTTTGGTAGTTTTGTCATAATGGTATAAATGTTGACATTATTTTTAAATAAAGTCAACATTTATACCGGCTATCTTCAAGGAATGGGGCTTACAAGGTAGATGAAACGACACAACGTTCTTCTAAGAAGTTTATTTCCAAATTAACACTATTACGCAGATGGATTGAATTGGCGGTCAAAACAAACTCATTCAAATATGTACTGTTCGTAACTATTCAAATCATCGCACTCGCAAGAGCAGGAAAAAGTTGATTTCCTCATCTGAATAAATTGTAATTGTATCGAAACCAAAAGATGAGGGGGATGTTATGAAATATTTTATCGTTTTATTTTTAGTATGTTGTGGGGCGCGAAGCTTCGCATGTCTCGATTACAGCGGAAAATATAAGACCGTCGATAGCAATGACCAGGTCGTGATTTTAACCTTGGTGCAAACTCAATGTCTGCAGTTGGATTTTAGTTATGATTATGGCCAAGGAGTGGTCTTTGAGAAAAGGATGATCCTTGATGGCAAGCAAAGAATTGTGGATGATTTGCCAAGCTACAAATCCACTGAAGCTGAATACTGGGATGGCAATGATATTGTGATGGATGGAATTGTTCACAACATCCAATTCAAAGAAGAATACATCTATAAAGGCAAAACCTTTTTTGATGCCAATGAAAAATTGGTCGAACAAATTCAGTATTACGACCCCAATGGAAATCCGAGCTGGGAAGCCAAAGCTGTTTACACGAAGTTGCCTTAGCGAAAAAAATACTGCAACGAAGTCTGCCATCATCAAGGAATGGGGCCTACAAGGGCGTAACAGACTTATCGATAGGGCGCCGCTCATTCTTTTTGTGAAAATGACGACCAATACTCTGTTATCTGACAAACCTAGGATCCATTCTCTATTTTTGATTTTCGCCATAATTCAGCAGAGTTGTTGGAAAAATGCGGAGTCGCGGGTCGTGTTGCGGCAATTCTCTTTTTAATTCGTGAAATCTTTCACTGTCAAAATCTTAGACGATTCTGAATTTTATTTCAATCCTTAGAACGAAATACTCTTAAGGATACGTTATAGGGGCATGAATTATAAAAACAGGTTATCTTGTCAAAGTCTGTTACTGCTGAGTTGCAACCGAAGGCTGCAGCAGCCAGGTAATCACATTGTATTTATTGATTAAATGAAAATTTGAAATTGTATTTACAAATTTGTGATGCAGTTCCTAAATTGTTGGGAGCGGGATTTAAATTCAGATTTAAATTTAATTTGGAAAGGTAAAAGTGAAAATGTTTTTAAATCAATTAAAGACATTTTTATTGATGATCGATTTCAATATGAACTTAAGAAAAAAATCAAATTGGATCCAAATCATTCTATTGAGTATTTCAATTATATTTTCAGTCATTTTTGCTTTTGCCAAACAACCTTTGCAAGATAGTTGTTCAGGTTTATACTTGCAAAGTCCTGTGGGTAAATCCCAGGCTTCAAATTTAATCTTTCCAAAAAAGTCGCCAAGAATTCATACGGAAAATTTATTAAATTATTTATCTCTTGTGTATAATCAACAGCAAGTCAGTCTTGAGGCTTTAACGTACATGCTACGTTCTTTGGAACAAGGGCAGTTGATCAATCCTGTTTCAGAGAAAGAAGAGCCTAGATCGATAAAGAAAATCATTCACGATGGCATCCAATCCAGCATTTCTCGAGGTGATTTAGACATTGAAAGATTATTGCAAGGTCTGCGCGAAATCGTTCAAGAACAAACCCGTCAAGAAGAGCGTCGTGACGAGGCTTATGTGAAAACTAGTATCCCTGTCTTTCGCCCAACATTTCATGAAATCCAACCAGGAAAATTTATGATGATAAAACTTACCTTTCACTCACGCTTCGCTAAGGCGGAAATCAAAATGCCATTTGCGATGATGGATACCCCAGTCACTCAATATATGTGGGCCAGTCTGAAAATAGCAATGGGCGAAAGAACAGACTTAAGTAAAATAAATCCATCACATTTTATAACTGGCTCTGAAAGTGTTACGATGAATATCGAAGGCATTGATGTTCAAATGAAACCGGATCATCCAGTTGAGCAAGTTACTTACGAAGAGATTATAGAATTTTTAAAAGGCTTAAATAAGTTATCAAATTCAATGGAAGCCAAAGATCAAGCGCTTTTAAATAAGTTGATTAAGGGACATAAAAAAGGTGATATTTATGATTTACCGACAGCTGCCCAATGGGAATTTGTAATGTGTGATCGCGGAAATACGAAGAAGAAGTATTTTGACCGCGATGATGAAACTGAACTTACAAACTATGCCTGGTTGGATCGTAATTCTGGAGATCAAACGCATGCTGTGGCAACGAAGCTACCTCGTTTGATAGCAGGAAATCGTTTTTATGATCTAGAAGGTAACGTCTGGGAATGGACCAAAAGCTGGCGTTTGCCCCCACCTTTGCCGTCATTAGATGGTGTCGGTACGCAAGAATCTAAAGACGGCTATAGCCACATTCTTCGTGGAGGTTCTTGGCGATATTCTGCAGAAGAGTTGCATTTAGGTAAAACCATCGACCTTTATCCAAATCTTAGACGCAAAGACAATGGGTTCCGCTTGGTGAAGACAAGCCCATAAATTGTAGAAGTTAGGATTTGAACTGACAGTAAAGGGAAAGGTAAAATTGGTGTCACTCAATCTGGGGTTAAGGTCTGTGAGCAAGGTATTAAAAAGCCGTATACTCGGATAGACGGTTGATGCAGCTGTTTGAAATAGACTCAAACTTACTTGGTAGATCGATTAGCTCAACAGTCCTGAAGCTAGCTAGGTTCTACTAGTACACTGTTGCTGATTTGATTATTTTTAATTACTTTTCTTGTCGCAGTTTTTTTCTAAAATAAGATTCAATTTCTGCTGTTATAATTGAATGAGAATTTCGATAATACGGCTGAATAAAATACTGGAGATAGACTTTTATTTTTAAAATCTTTTGTGGTTCCAAAATTTCTAATGAGGATTCATTTTCTATTAAATGTCGTGGCAATATAGCTTTGCCGTAGCCGTTTTTGACTCCATCTATGAGTCCATAAACATCATCAAGATAGCGTATTAAATTTGGTTTAAATTGAATTTTGTTCTGTGCAAAATAACTTTGAGTTGTCAGGTTGTTTTCATCATGATCAAGGTAAATATCAAAGTCTTCTGATTTTTTTAGTTTCACCAATACATTTTCTTCGATTCCAAGAAAAATACTTTGAATGTCGGGTGATTGAGATTTCTGGTTTGTGATAATATAGTCGGCTTGGCCAGAACGTAAAAGCTCAAAAAGTTCTGAAAGCTCTTTTGTGATAAGTTGTATGGATAGCCTTGGATTTTCACGCATAATCTTTTTAAGAGCTGGAATCATGAGAGACCTATTGACTGAAGAGAACCCAGCAATTCTTAGAATGCCTGCCAAGCCCTGCTTTGAGTCTTTCAGTTTAGATAACAATTCAGCTTCAGTCGTTTCATTGAGGTGACAAAATCTTAAAACCATTTCTCCGGCCTCAGTCAGTCGAATGGAGGTTCGGTCCCGAATGAACAATGTAACATTGAGATCATCTTCAAGCTTTGCAATCCGCTGAGAAAGTGCAGACTGAGAAACGTGTAAAATACCTGCTGCTTTGGTGAAGCTCATGTGTTTTACGACGGTATAAAATGCTTCAAGCTGTGCGGAGTTTATTTTCATCTCATTATAATAACTTATAGGTTTATTAAATCAATTAATTTTACAAAGTTAAGAACTATCGTGTAAATGCGTCTTAATTAAACCAAGAAAGGGTATTAAGATGAAAAAAATAATTTTACTGATAACAGTATTGATCAGCACAACAGTTGTAAACGCACAGATCCTATGCACGACACAACCCAGTTCCTGGAACTCTGTCAAAATGGTGATAAATGATGGCGAGAACATTTATGAGTTTTTTAAACGCGGACCCGGTCGAAATTTTTATGCGGCAAAATATAGCGTGGTTGAAAGCAGTGGCTCCCATTATAAGAAGAATTTTGTTTTGCAAAAAATAGAGGATAATTCTACGTGGGAAGCTATGCCTGATCGGCTTGTGCTTACTCGTATGCTCAGTAAGGTTTTGTATAATAATTATTATTTAGATGGCCTCGGAGGCGAAACGATCGTTTTTCAACCGCAAGACTGCAGCACAATTTAAGTTTTTTAAACGGCTCTACCGCCTAGGGAGAGCAGTTGATTTTTCACGATTTTCAATATGAATCTTTTAAATGTTATAGTCTTAACTGTCCATCGTTTGAAGTTAAGACTTAATAGCTTTCAGACAATTTTCAAAAACATATTCAGCAATCTTAATCGCAGCCCTTGCTTTTGTAACGGTAAGCGGTTTTCTTTCTGCATCTGGATATCTATAAGTGACAGCATAGATTGTAAGAGTCTTAGCTTTAGAGATTTTCTTCGCTAATGCAGCGTCTACTGTGGAAACCTCTTTCAAAAGAACTTCTATGTCATGAGTTTTTGGCGTGCGAATTTTTTTAAATGTTAGATAGGCCTTAATAATTTTTTCTGCGCTCTGTTGAGCGTGGAATGCGGCGCCATTTTTATACTGCGAAGAGATATCAAGCGAAGCCTTAGCCATATTGAGATCAATCCGAGAGTATTTGATCCACTGAGAAGCAACTTTAGAAATCTTCACAGCTCAATCTCTTTTCCTGTATTCAGTGCTGTTTCTGGAATTGAGTTGAGTTCTGTTTTCCACTCATCAAATTCTTTTTCTGAATAAATGAAAATATCAGCAGAGATTGCATGATTTTTAAAAACCAGAGAACGAGCCTTGCTCATTTCATTGATTGAAGATTTTTTGGAATTGGGAACGATCATGACAAAATCATAATCACTATCTTTTTTCGCTGTGCCGTTGGCGCGTGAGCCGAAAAGAAAAAGGCGCAAAGGCTGATATTCTGCCTTTAGCGTTTTTTTAATCTGATCTATAATTTTTTGCTCAATTTTTTTCACAAGCTAAATATAGTGCTTTCGAGTTCAAATATATATGACATTTGCAATGCGTTGGCGGGGATAGGGTCATCTGATTGTAGTGAATAGAAAGAAAAGAACCAGAAAACAAAAACTCCAATCTAAGAAAAGATTGGAGCGGGAGACGGGACTCAAACCCGCGACCTATGCCTTGGCAAGGCATCGCTCTATCAACTGAGCTACTCCCGCCCTAGATTTTTAAAAAATACTTTAGGGCAGCTATTTCGGTTCAAGAGTTCTAATACAAAACTGTGAGTGTGAAAAGAAAAAAATTTGAACTTGGACCACCGAGTAAACTTGTTAATCCACGAATTCCAAATTCTATTGGGCAAAATAAATTCAAGATGCTTAATTTATAGAACAAACGAAATGCAGAATTCTCGATTACTGTTTTTCTTGCAGCTTTTTAGCTTTGAAATATCCCAAGGTGTATTCGATGGCAGAGGTGATGCTTAAAACAACACTCACCCAAAGAGTCCAATAACCAATTTTTTCAAAGTGAATTCCGAATACGGGTTGGTCAATCATCACCGCAGGAATTGCAATCATTTGCAGCGCTGTTTTCCATTTGCCGGCAGGTTTGGCGTCAATAATGATCTGACTTTCAGCAGCCACCGAGCGCAAGCCGCCAATCAGGGTGTCTCTTGCTAAAATAATAATCACCATCACCGGGTCAATTTTTTGTGAGGGAATAAGGAATACCAAAATACTGGTGACCAAAACCTTGTCGGCGATGGGGTCCATGAATTTGCCCATGTTTGAAACAGCTTTAAACTTGCGAGCGAAATATCCATCCCAGTAATCGGTGATCGATGCGATCATAAAGAGCACCGCCGCCGATACATTTAACCAAAGTTCATTAGGAAATAGTAAAGCAACAATCACCGGCGCCATCAGCATGCGAGAGAAGGTGATCCACATGGGCAGTTTTTTTTGCCATTCTTTGATGACTTGTGGAGAGTTTGCAGAATCTTTAGGTTGGTTTGGTGGGGTTGCGTTCATTGCCTATTGTCCCAGTTTTTTTTGCGTTCTCCAAGTTTTTTATATGATTTTATTTTTAGGCTTTGTCATTGTTTAAGTTTGTTTAAAAGCTAAGAAGGTAGGCAAATTATTTGATTCAAAGTAAATGAGGGGGCTCTTTGGCTTATTGCTTTTAATAAATTGGCAATTTGCCCGCAAGTTGAGTGCGCAAAAATATTTTCGGCTCTGCTCTTTTGTTCTGTTCGAACCTTTTATGTTTGGATCTGAGGCAGACGTCTTTCTGCATCATTGTTGAGTTTTATTGAGCTGTTAGCTGAAAACGACATATATTAAACCGCCTATGGCTTTTAACAGTCATAAGTTGCAAGGAGATTGCGTGTTTTTAGGTGTCAATCACTCGAAAAAAATGCCCCGATTGTTTTTAGCCCAGCTAGATGGTGATATGCCTTACATGAAGGGCATCACTGTATTGTGGCCAGATCGCAGCGAATCTGCGGTTTGTGATCTCAGTTTTGCCGGGATTGTGGTCGCCTCGCAGGGTCGTTTAGGGCAAAAATGGAAATTGGGTCAGACGACGGATTTGCGTTTAAAAATTGATGGCGTCGCTGAATATATTCCGCTGAAGGTTTGTTTGCAAAAAATGATGGCTCGTGGAATGTGTTTTTCATTTGAGACGATGTCGTCGTTGGGACGTTTGGTTTTAGAGCAAGCGGTGAAAGATCGAATTGTTTGCGAAAACATTTCGACGATGCGTTCAGCACAGTTGCATCCAAGTCTGCATTGCGATCTTTGGTTGCATGGCCCTTTTGAAACAAATTTTTTATTATGGACAGATGCGCAGGCAGGTCAAATTCGTCAGGCCATTGTCGAGTATGATCATTTGTTGTGGATCTATGAGCCACAGGCGGAAACTAAAATTCGTCGATCTTCAGCCGCCAGCGAAGAAGCTAAAGGTTATTTCTGTACATACGATGTTCTATTGAATCAGCCCGATCGTGTCGCAATGGGTGCGAGCTGGTTGGATCGTTTGTTGTCTTTGACCAAAGCTATTGCCAGTGAGAATGAGAATTCTCGTCAGTTGGCATTTTTAATCCAGTTGTTGCAGGCAGATCGGTCGCATTGATGTTTTGTTATCCTCGACAAATACAATTTTATGAAACCGATCTGATGGGGATCGTTCATCATGGAAATTATTTGCGTATTTATGAAGAAGCTCGTGTTTCATGGGCTCATCATCATGGAATTCTAGATTATCAAAAACCAGAGACAGCAAGTCATCTGGCTGTGCTTGAAACTGCAGTTCGTCACATCAAACCTTCGCGTTTCGGTGACAAGATTGAAGTTCAAGTGCAGGCAAAAATTGAGGGCATTAAAATTATTTTTGAATATAAAATGCTCAAGCCCATGCTGAATAAACAAAGCAGCGAGTTGATTTCAGAGGCTCGCACCACTCATGTGGCATTAAATCTGGATTTAAAACCAATCAAACCACCACAACCACTTAAGTCAATTTTGGAGAATGAAAAATGGACAGAAACCTGGCTCTTGAATTTGTAAGAATCACTGAAGCAGCAGCCTTGGCTTGCGCAAGATACATGGGCAGAGGCGATGAAAAAGCCGCCGACAAAGCCGCAGTCGATGCGATGAGAAAAGCTTTTGATAGCTTACGCATTGATGGCACCGTTGTCATTGGTGAGGGTGAGCGTGACGAAGCGCCAATGTTATATATTGGTGAAAAAGTTGGAATGCGTTCTCCAGATGCGCCTGCAATTGATATTGCGCTTGATCCATTAGAAGGCACGACAATTTGTGCTAACGGTGGTGTTGGTTCTATTTCAGTTATTGCTGTTGCTGAAAAAGGAAATTTTTTGCACGCACCAGACACCTATATGGATAAAATTGCCTGTGGACCAGCGGCCAAAGGTTTGATCGATATCGATAAAAGCCCGACGGAAAATATCAAGATCGTAGCCAAAGCTCTTGGTAAAATGGTTGAAGATCTAACTGTGGTGATTTTAGATCGTCCACGTCATAAAGAATTGATTGCCGAAGTTCGCAAAACGGGTGCACGAATTCAATTGATCGGTGATGGGGATGTCTCGGCTGCGGTGGCTTCGGCATGGCCTGAATCTGGAATTGATTTGTTGATTGGTATTGGTGGCGCACCAGAGGGTGTGATTTCAGCGGCGGCATTACAATGTATGGGCGGAGATTTTCAAGGGCGTTTGATGTTTCGCAATGAAGAAGAAAAAGCTCGTGCTACTAAAATGGGTGTCAAAGATCTAACCAAAAAATATACTATCGATGAGTTAGCCAGTGGTTCCGTGATGTTTTGTGCCACGGGTGTGACTGATGGGCCGTTATTGAAAGGTGTGAAAACCTTGCCAGGGCATCAGGCTAAAACGCATTCGATTGTTATGCGGTCTCGTACTCAGACTTGGAGAACAATTGAGGCACATCATAATTTGAATTTAAAACCTGGATTTTAATTATGTCTCAGAACATTGTCTGCGTGGCTTGCCAGAAGAGTTTTGTTTTTACCGCTGACCGTGTAGGTCTGCGTGAAGAATGTCCTCATTGTGGAGCTGATCTGCATGCCTGTAGACAATGTGAATTTCATGACATGAAAGCCTATAACGAATGTCGCGAATCATCGGCAGATCGAGTGCAAGATAAAGAGCGAGCAAATTTCTGTGATTATTATTCTCTGAAAAAAGATGGTTCTGCGGCCAAGGACCGTGCCGCTGAATTAAGAGCTGCTGCCGAGGCTTTATTTAAAAAAAGTTGACAGAGGACGGATCTATTCGTCTTAATGAATGAATACATTAAGAGGTGAATATGGCGTCAGCGCAAACTTCCGAAGTTTTTAACTGTACTGTAGAGCAATTTTATAAAATTGTTTCTGATTATGAAAAATACCCAGAATTTCTTTCTGAGGTCAAAGCCTGTCGAGTTTTGAAAAGTGACTCTAAAGATCAAACAAAAAAATTGGTCGAATACGAAGTGAATGTGATGAAAACATTCAAATATACTTTGGCAATGACTGAAATTGTAAACAAAGAAATCCGCTGGGAATTTGCAGGTGGAGATATTTTTAAAACTTCTGTTGGTTCATGGAAATTAAAAGATGAAGGTGGCAAGTGTCGCGCAGAATATGCTGTTGATGCTACTTTTAATTTGTTTGTTCCAGGTCCAATTGCGAAAGCTTTGGTCAATGTCAATTTACCTAACATGATCAGTTCTTATCATAAAAGGGTGTCATCACTTTATGGCAGATGATTCAGACAAAAAAGAGTCAGCAGCAAATACCTTGATCGGCGAAGCCGTTAAAAAGCTTTTCACAGCAGGCGTGACCGCTGCATTTATGACCGAAGAAAGTGTTCGAACGTATTTGGCAGAATTAAAATTGCCCAAAGAAATTCTGAATGTGATAGTTCAGGGGCAAGCAAGTCCAAAGACGAAATCACCAATCGTGTCAGTAAAGAGGTCATCGGTATCATTCAGAAAATTGATTTTGTCAAAGAAGCTTCACGTTTTGCTGAAAATCATAAATTCAAAATCACGGCTGAAATCGAAGTGATTAAAAAAAATCATAACAAAAATGAGACTGAAGATCATTCAGAGCAAGATACTGGGACTGAAATTAAAATAAAAAGTTCGCGAAAAAATACGTGAGATGAAATCTCAAAAAGTCAGGGGCTGATTTGTTTTACACAAACAATCCAAGAACTGGTGAAAAAATTAAAGCCTATAACTATCATTCGTTTTCGCAAACGGATCAACAGTTGCAAAACGCCTGGTTGTCTTTTCAAAAAAATATTGAACAACGCTCTAAATCCAGTTTGTCGCAGTGGATTTTGCAAAGGCAAGATTTACTGATTCAGTTGGCCGAATGTTTTTTGCACAACAAAGATCCATTGTCGTTACAAATCTCTTTGGAGATGGGCAAATCATTGATCGAGGCTGTGGCAGAAATCGAGAAATCAATTTCTGCTTTCCGTTATTATGCCGAGGTTTTGCCAGAGATGTTGCAGGATTCGGTTTTCGCGGCAATGCCGTCTTATCGTCAAGCACGTGTTTGTAAAATGCCGCTGGGGCCAGTGTTGGCAGTCATGCCGTGGAATTTTCCGTTGTGGCAGTTGGTGCGTTTTGCAGCGCCGGCGGTTGCGATTGGCAATCCCATTTTATTGAAACATTCTGATATTACAGCGGGTGTGGCAGAAATGATTGAAAATATATTTTCAAATGTCAGTTCTGAGCTGTTGTTTAATTTGCGAATCGATCACGAACAAACAGCCAAGGTCATTGCGGATCCCAGGGTTTGTGCGGTTACTTTGACTGGCAGTTCGCGAGCAGGACGAGAGGTCGCCAGTCTTGCTGGGAAATATTTAAAGAAATCAGTTTTGGAATTAGGTGGCAGTGATCCTTATTTGATTTTGGCAGATGCAGATTTGCCAGCAGCGGCTGCGGCCTGTGCACGTTCGCGGATGATTAACAATGGGCAGAGTTGTATTGCTGCAAAAAGAATTTTAGTCGATCAGTCCGTTTTTGCAGAGTTCAGTGAGTTGTTTTGTGCTGAAATAAAAAAGCTATCCGCAGTTCCTGTGCCGATGGCGCATTTGCGTTTTAAACAACAATTGCAAAATCAATTTGATGAGCTTGTTGTGATTTCGGAGAAAGATCCAAATGAAATTAAGCTTGTGCTAGATTTGCAAGATAAGCAAATTAAACAAGATAAATTGAATAAAAATGAAAAATTGAAAAATAAGCCAGATTCTCAGGAATCTGATTTTTACAATAACCAGCCAGAGGCTTCGGCTTTTTTTGCTCCTAAGGTGTTTTCTTGTTCCTTAGATTTTATTAAAAATTATCAACAAGAATTATTTGGTCCCATAGCACTGTTGGCAGGATTTTCAAATCTAGATCAGGCAGTGGCCGCGGCCAATGCTTCGGTTTATGGTTTGGGTTCGGCGATTTTTTCTCAAGACCTGTCTCAGGCTTCGGCATTAGCGATGCGTTTGCAGACAGGTGTTGTGGCGATCAATGATTTTGTTAAATCCGATCCAAAAATTCCATTCGGAGGAGTCAAGGATTCGGGTTTTGGTCGCGAGCTTGGTCTTTATGGATTTGATGAGTTTTGTAACATCAAATCAATTGTGTCAGCTTGATCGGGACCATTTTCAGCTTTTGCCATTTGATATTCTTCTTCGAGTAATGAATCGGTAGCATCAGCAACAGAGTTGGCAATGGTTTCGTAATCAGCTGCTTCTGCCTGATATGTTTCTTTGCCGTCGCTGTAGCTTCTGGTTGCGGCGAACTCTTCCATGTTGCTAGGTTCTGTCAGGCCAGAAAATTCAGTGTAGACTTTAATAAAATCTACGATGTTTTCTCTCGGTTCAATCAAGCTGCGTAAACTCTCGGCTAATTGTTTGGTGAAAATAACATTGCTTGTACGGTGAGATTTATTTTCAACAGTTTGTTCGATCTGGGCCATAGATTTTAAAATTTGATAAAGACTGTCATGAACATCGCTGTCTTCTGACATTTTGCTCTCAACTTGTGAGGTCAGTCGGCGAGTAAAGCTGATGCGTAAATCTTTTTCGAGAGCATCGAGGTCTTCTCGCTCTTCTAGGTTTTGGGTCCACTGTGTGAGCTGATCTAGGATGACATTTTTGTTTTCACTGTTGCTGTTGGCTCTGGCTGTTTGATTCCAGTTGAGAGCGATAAAACTCAGTGAGAATAAAACAAACAAGTTCAAAACGCGTGAGAATATTTGATTGATTTTTAATAACTGTGCTGATTTCGTATTCATTGTTCACCCACCATTTTTGGCTTTCGTTAGCCATATTTTTATTTCTCGGAACCCCAATAACTTTGAAGGATTTATCCTTCGACGCGCACAACATAACTGAATTTGATGCAAAAGGAGAGTGTCAGAATATTAGACAGTAATTTTAACAGTGATTTTTGTTGTGTTTGTGGTTACTTTTTCAATGTGGATAACAAATTTTGGCAACCTCTGGATCACTCTAGCTATCGTTTTTTGCAGTTGTTTCTGCAAAATCATTCGTCATTGAATCGTCATTTTTTATTGGCAGTTTCAGGCGGGGTGGATTCCATGGTGATGTTAACTGTGCTTTCTAGATTAGCCAGCGCTTTAGATGTAAAACTTTCGGTGGCGCATGTTCATCATGGTCCAAGCTCTGATTCGGCAACAGTGATCTATCGTCAACAAGCGCAAGCCTGTGTGCTGGCGAAATGTCAGCAATTGGGTCTGGATTTTTTAAGCAATTCTGTTGAGCAAATGGCAGAGTTGCATTCAGAGCAAGAGTTTCGTCAGTGGCGTTATCAATATTTGTTTCAGTTGTGTGCCGAGAAAAATATTGATGTTTTATTGCTGGCGCATCAGCAGGAAGATCTGATTGAAACAATGATGATGCGTTTGATTCGTGGAGCTGATGTGCAAGGCGCGGTGGCGATGCGTTCTGAGCAATTGGATCCGGTGGCGCAAGTTTATAAATTGCGTCCATTTTTACAGACAATGAAAACCGAAATTTTGGCTTACGCGCAGAATGAAAAAGTTGAATTTGTCGATGATCCCAGCAATCAACAGACAGATTTTTTTCGCAACTGGTTGCGTCACCGATGGTTGCCTCAGTTGGATCAGTTTCAGCCTGGTGCATTGAACTCATTGTCTAGGTCTTTGCTTAATTTGCAGACCAAAATTTTAGAGACTCAGGGCGAGTTGGAGAGTTCGGATTTGGTGAGTGGATTGCCGCGCGACCTGTG
>JACCDN010452883.1_pt1 | contig 20467 bp, 16 predicted proteins | sample 7441691 | NCBI WGS metagenome assembly JACCDN01 (sample SAMN15323439, study PRJNA562643) | freshwater metagenome | isolation source: river surface water | place: USA:Blue River Watershed | collected 2017-08-16 | reverse complement strand
GCAGATTGAAGGTGCCGACGATGTTGGTCTGGATGAAATCACCTGGGCCATGGATGGAGCGATCGACATGACTTTCGGCCGCAAAATTGATGACAGCACGCGGCTTAGTTTCGGCCAGTAGTTTGCTCACAAGCTCTCGATCACCGATGTTACCGAAGACGAACTGGTGACGCGGGTCTCCTTCAAGCTCTTTGAGGTTCTCGAGGTTACCGGCGTAGGTGAGCAAATCGAGGTTAACAACCGGTTCGTTACACTGCTCGAGCCAATCGAAGACGAAGTTGGAACCGATGAAGCCGGCTGCGCCGGTGATCAGAATCGTCATTTTTTTGACCCATCTCGTCCATAGGCATCTTCGAATCGGACAATATCATCCTCACCTAAATAACTCCCGCACTGGACTTCAATAAGCACAAGATCATCCTGATTCCGGTTTTCTAGACGGTGCTTGTGCCCTGCGGGAATGAATGTTGATTCATTCTGGTTAATCAGCAGCTCGCCATTACCATTAACAACTACTGCCTGCCCCTTGACCACGATCCAGTGTTCACTGCGATGACGGTGCATTTGCAGGCTTAGACGCCCCCCCGGCTTCACTTCAATACGCTTCATTTTGAAGCCAGTGCCTTCTTCCAGCACGGTATAGGTGCCCCAAGGGCGGCACACGGTTTTGTGCAATTTGAAGGCATCGTGGTCCACTTTTTTAAGGAGCCCAACGACCTGTTTGACGTCTTGAGAATGATCCGGATTTGCCACCAGTAGCGCATCTGGCGTATCGATGATCATGACATTGTCTAAACCCACCGCCGCCACAAGTCGATCTTCCGACTGTACGAATGTATTTTTACTATTAACAAAAATGGCATCGCCATAAGCGCGGTTATTTTGCGAGTCTGGTGCCACAAGATCTCTAATAGCACTCCATGAGCCAATATCGCTCCAACCGATATCACTCGGCACCACCGCTACGCAGTTAGAGCACTCCATTACCGCGTAATCGACTGAGATATCCGGCACCTGTTGGAACAATGCTTCCGGGATTTCCAACATGGTTTCTTCAGCTGATGAACCGTTCTTCAGCTCATTCCAGCATTTTGCACAGGCTTCACCCACTTCTGGCGCGTACATGCTCAATTGATTCAAGAATTGGCCTGCTGAAAAACAGAACATGCCGGAGTTCCAGAAGTAATCTCCGGAATCCAGATATTTTTGTGCAGTAACGGCATCAGGTTTTTCAACAAAGGCTTCAACCTGATAGCCACCCTTTAACTCACCACCGGCCTTAATGTAACCAAAGCCGGTTTCGGCTGCTGTAGGCAAAATCCCGAATGTGACCAGAAAATTGGTATCGTTTGAGGCAAGTTGAACAGCTTTTTGTACGGCCTCAGCAAAAGCGGCTTCATCCCGAATCAGGTGATCTGCCGACAAAACCAACATCAAAGCCTCAAGGCCAAATTTATCCTGAACGAGATGCGCTGCCATGGCAATTGCCGGTGCGGTATTCCGACCGCAGGGCTCAAGCAGGAAGCTGCCCGTCGCACCTGCTTTGTGCAGCTCATCGCGACTCATGAAGTAGTAGTCACGGTTCGTCACGGTAATCAGCTTGGACTTGCCACCCGCCTGAATAACACCCGGTATCTTGGCGGCACGGCGGTAGGTTTTTTCAATCAAGGTTTCGCCGTCGGCGAGTTTCATAAATGGTTTGGGATGCCCTTCGCGAGAGACCGGCCACAAACGTGTGCCTGTACCACCTGACATAATTACCGGTACGAGTATGCTCATTCGTATAATTTTTCAACTTTGATTGATATAACCAAAACCAGCGAAACCAGACGTTTTAAAAAGCTACCGCCTTGGATTAACCGATCATTTTCCAAAAAGACGTTCAAAACCAATTTGTTATAGATAACCTATGCTTTACCAAATCCATTGGGTACGCATAGCCACTTTATTTAATTATATCACCCCCCCAGCAAATGCTGGTGCAGCATTTTCTACTAAAAGACCCATAAGGTTGCTCAAAATATGAACTTTCGCTGTTTCCTTGCAATAAATCGAGGTACCCATCTGGGTGATCACCCGAAAGGAAGTGGCTGTGACAACTGTGACTAAGATTCAATGGGCTTGGGGGCAAAACCAGGCCATTAACTTTGACCCGACATCCGATGCGCTGGATTTCGGCTGGTTCCAATCAGGCCAATACACCGTGTCTGAAGTTAATGGTTCGGTCGTTATAAGCATTCCCTCTAATAATCAGACCTATACGCTAACCGGCGTGTCGCTAGCCGAGTTGTCGCTCCAGAATATCCGCGCTAATGACGCCTCGGTGGTCAGTTCCTGGCAGGGGCTACTGGCTGACGCCCCTGCGCAAGTAACGCCAACCCCGGTGAACCCCACACCCGTTGATCCGGTTCCAATGGACCCAACGCCTGTGCCGCCCACGCCGATCGACCCGACCCCAGTAGACCCAACGCCTGTGACACCACCGGCCGGTGGTGAGGCTGCCGGTGCGGGTCACTTGCCGATCATTGCTGCTTACTACCCGGAGTGGGCGATTTACTCACGCGACTTCGATGTTGCGGATATTCCCGCGGGTAACCTAACGCACCTGATCTATGCGTTTTCAAAGATCGATGGTGATGGCCGCATGAGTCTGTTTGATTCTTATGCGGCTGTGGAAAAAACTTTTTCTGCAGCAGATAGCGTGGATGGCAAGGCCGATACCTGGGATCAGGATCTGGCCGGCAACTTTAACCAGATTGCCGAGCTGAAAGCCGCTAACCCGGGGCTGAAAACCATGGTTGCCGTGGGCGGCTGGACGTTGTCTGGCTCCTTCTCCGATGTCGCTGCTACGGCCGAAGGACGTGCCAATTTTGCTGATTCTGCGGCGGCCTTCCTGCAGAAGTACACGATGTTTGATGGCATCGATTTCGACTGGGAATACCCGAGCGGCGGTGGCTTGAACTCGAACGTAGTGCGACCTGAAGATGGCCAGAACTATGCGCTGCTGCTGCAGGAGGTGCGAGCACGCCTGGATGGATTAGAAAGTACTACAGGGCGTGAATACCAGATTTCGGTGGCTTCGCCGGCAGGTGCCGACAAGATTGCCCACCTGGATCTGGCTGGCATGGAATCGTCCGTGGATTTCTTCAACCTCATGGCCTACGATTTTCATGGCGGCTGGGAAACGACGACGGGGCACCAGGCACCGATGTTCGACACGATTGGCGGCAATTACGACATCACGACGGCGGTTGATCTGTATCTGGAAGCAGGCATTGATGCCTCGGCCATTGTGCTGGGCAACCCGGCTTACACACGCGCCTGGTCTGGCGTTCAGGATGGGGGCGATGGCGGTTATAACGCGATCAGCAGCGGTTTAGCCCAAGGCAGCTTTGAGCGTGGCGTTTACGACTACAAGGATATTGTAGACAAGGTCACTGATCCGAACAGCGATTGGGAAATTTATTGGGACGACGAGGCCCAGGCGGCCTATACCTATAGCGCTTCTGAGCAGGTGTTCTCGACCATGGAAACACCGGCCTCGATTGCGCTCAAATCGCAGTGGGCGCAATCCAAGGGGCTAGGCGGTGTGATGTTGTGGGATCTATCGGGCGATGTTTCTACGGGGCCGGAAAGTCTGTCTGGTGCGGCTTACCAAAGCTGGTACGCTGGTGCGAGCGTGGAAACAATTGCTGGTGCATCCGCACTCACTGCAGACCATGTGATTGGCGGCAACGGCGCGACGGATAGCTTTGTGGATTATGTCTATGAGCCGCCAGTGGTGACGCCACCCGTTGATGGCGGTAGTGGCGGCACGAGTGGTGGTCAGAACGGGGGCACGGTGCCTCCGGGAGATAGCGATCTGGCTGGCCAAACCTATACGATTGGCTGGTCCTGGGGCAAGCATGAGGTGCTGGACTTTAACCCTGAGGCAGATACGCTGGATTTTGGCTGGGCGTTTCAGGCAGGCCAGTTATCACTGATCGAAAGCAATGGTTCGACGGTACTGGGGATATCCAGTAATGCGCAAAGCTATATTCTGGATGGCGTGACCCTGGATGAGCTGTCTGCCGCTAACTTTAGGTCTAACGATACCGGGGTGACGGCTTATCTGACCTCGGTGTTGGATGCGAACCATGCAGCGGAAGCGCCACTTGTGGGTGTTAGCAGCGAACCTGTGTTGTATTACTAATCACAAACCAAGGGATGGGTAGCACTAACACAGCTACCCATCGCACCTAGGTGTCGTGTTTAGCAAGGCATCGAGCGCACAGATTACCTGCTGCTGAGTCACCTGGCTGATAGGTGGTCTGGTCTCGCTTGAGCTACATACCACCCTGTTGGGCACCCGCCACGGATACCAATGATTCAGTTTGCCAGGCAGGTTTTCGAAGAGCGCGAGCACCTGCTTGTTGAGCGCGACGGCCAGATGCATGGCACCCCCGTCTGTACCGATGAATAGATCACAGAGGGAAAGTGCGGCAATGAGCTCCGTCAGGTTTTGCGTGGGCATGGGTACCAGACGGTTGCTGTCGATTGCACTCATCAGTGTCGCTGCAGCTTCGTCATCCCCGGGGTGATGGGGGTCATCTGCTTTACCGGGTGCCCAGAAGAGCAGAATTTGCGTATCTTCCTGCGTGTGCAGAATGTATTGCGCCAAAGCGATAAAGTTTTCAACACCCCAACGGCGCTCTGGTTCGCGGGCGCTGATATGCAGTGCGATGCGGCGTTGTGCGGGTGGCAATGCGTTCACCAGGCGAGCTACGGTCGGTGCATCTGGGTAGACTTGCAACGGCCCTAGCACTGTATCAACACCCAGGGGCTTAAGCATCTGATTAACCGCCTCGACTTCATGGATGGCGTCGAATACGGGGGTTTTAAGGCGAATGGTCGGCAGTGCTTTAGCCTTGGACAGATCATCAGGCACATAGCCAATGATGCTCTTGGCACCTATCTGCCGGGCAAAGTTTAGGCCGCGTAGGTCGTAACTGGATTTGGCCAAGATGGTGACATCCGGTTTCCAGCGGCGGAGTTGCGCGATCAGTTTCAGACGTTCACTCAGCGCTTTGAATTGATTTGCCATGCCGCCCGCGTGTTTGAGCTTCTGATATACGAAGACACGGTCAACATTTGGGTTACCGCGCAGCACTTCGGCGTTATAGGAATTGACCAGTGCGCCAATTTCAGCTTCCGGGAAGTGCTGGCGCAAGGCTGCAAAGGCTGGGGTGGTGCAAACCAGATCACCGATGTTGTCGCGTCGGATGATGAGGATCTTACGCGGTGTGTTCATGGTTCCCCCGGTCATTGCTAGCACCGGCTTCCGGCAACAGGTTCAATGTCAGGTAAATCGTCAGGAGAAACAGAAACTGTTGCAGCACGTTGTCGCGGATGTTGGCATCCAAGAGCCCCCGATTAATCGCGCCCGATATGAGAAAGATGACGGTGAGGCCTTGAGCAATCCGCTCGGCGCGAACCATGCCCCAAGCTTGCCAGGCACAAGCCATCAAGAAAACCAGCCAAAGCAACACACCGGGAATGCCATTGGCCACCATAAAGTCCACCAGCCCCGAATGTGCATGACCACCACGGACAAGCCCATTGAGTTGATACTCCCGATCCAGAGTATCAAAAAATGCATTTCGGTTGAACCCGGTTCCCAGTGGATGGCTTAGGCCTAATTTAATGCCTTCTTTAATCCAGGAGATTCGTTCGTAGGCTGACTCATCCACCACCTGCCCGTTAGCTAGGGTTGGATAATCTTTGCGGTACAACCAGGCTTTTTGGGGATCACCTTCCATTGCGATAGCTGCCGTTTCAGAAAATTTCTGCCACCTTGCATCGCTTTTGACAAATACATAACCCAGCGCAGCAACCAGCATTGATAGTACAAGCAATGCGCTCAGCTTCTGCCCGATGCTGTAACGCCCTTTGTGCGCCAGAACCACCATAACGCCCCAAAAAAACACCAAAGACAGCAAACCGATATTGCCATTTCTGAAGCTCAACCAGTATGAGCAGAGCACCGCCATTAATAAACTAATCAGAAGCACTATATTCGATACGTTTAACCAACGTCTGCGTTGCAGAAATCTTTGGGCTATTTCCGCCAAGACCAAGGCAACGAACATGTTGTTTACGAAACTAAACTTTTCGCCAAAGTTGCCATCGAAGCTTTGAAGCCAATGCGCACCGTTTAAGACACCCTGAATAAGTCTCGGGAGATACAAAACAGATGCCTGGCGAAACGGCGGCATATCTGTTGCCAGCAAGTAAGCCAACCCCATCAGGTTTTGCAACAAAATCGCACAAAAGAAGGCGTAGAACACAGTACGAATCAGTGCCTGTTGTTTACCACAAACCTTGGCCCAACGGACCAGCAACCAAGCTGCTGCAGCGCAAGCGATTGGCAACAACCATTGCCCCACAAATTCTCTGCGACTCAACTGAGGGTCGTCTGCCCACATTACCCCAACGACCAGAATCCACAGGGTCAACAAAGCAAAGATTCGCATTGGCCAGGATGTTGATGAAAGCGCAAGAAGCTTCGCACGCAATCCAACCGCAACATTGCCGGATACAACTAGCACCAGCAACAGACCGACCAGGCTATTACGTAGTGCAATAGTGCCAGGCATTGGCCACACCCATTGCAGCGCAAATACCAGCAGCAACGTTAGAGAAAAAAAACTGCACAATCCGCGATTATGAATGGCGACCGCTTTAGAATGTTGTGTGAGCATAATTTAAAGACTTATATGCGCCAGAAAAGAATCCTGATAATCCGAATTGATGGCATCGGCGATCTACTGTGCGTCACGCCCACGCTCAAAGCCGTGCGACAAACGTACCCTGAAGCAAGGATCGATTTTCTTGCTAACCTCGGACCTCACATTGTACTTGATGGCAACCCGGACATTGATCAACCCTTAATTGATTACCGCTCAAAAGTTAGCGGCTCGCGTTTAAAAGGGCTACGTTTTCTGCCAAAACGCTTTACTGCGTGGCTGCAACGAAAACTGTTGGGCTATGACTTGGTGATTGTTGCCCACTACGGCATGCACGATCGGGCCATGGCTATAGCCCGATCAGCGAAGAGCCCAAGAATTTTGGTGAACATTGAACCAGAATACCAAACACGGATTAGCGACCCAAGGATTGCGCTTGCGCATTACCAGCCAAACATGCATGAGGTTGAGGGTGTATTTGCGTGTATTCGGCCGCTCATCAGCGACAAACCGGCCGGTCGAATGTGGGTATTTCCCCAACTTTTCCGGTTGCGCTACCCTGATGCATGGGAAACCCAAGCTACCGAGCTGGTGTTGGGCATTAACCTCAGCGCCAGCGTGCAGGAACGTCATTGGCCCACATCGCATTTTGTAACGCTGTCTCAGACATTGGCCGCTTTGTACCCCAATGCGTCCATTGCGATTACCGGCTTACCGGATGACGTTAAACGTTATCAGCAGCTCACTCTAGAAGCCGGGCACGCTACGGACCGGTTGTTTTACTTTTCTACCCCATCGCTTGAGGCCTACATCGCTGCCATTAGCGTGTGCAGCTTATATATTGGCATTGAAGGCGGTGGCGTACACCTGGCATCTGCCCTGGCGGTGCCACAGGTAGCTCTATTTCAGAGGCCAAAAATTACGCGCTGGCACCCCTGGTCTGTGCCCTATGCGATTGTTACGAGCAACACGGATATAGATGCCATCCACCAGATCACTACGGATCAGGTGCTGCTTGCAACCAAGACGCTTTTAAAAGATTTAGGTTACTAATTGCGCCTGATGACCCAGCCGGCCGGTTGCAGCTGCTAGAACCGTCTCGACCGAAACATCACCCATGGGGGTATTCAGGCTGCACTGCACCCGTGCCAGCGGGTGATCAATAATCGTTAGATTTTCTGGCTGTTTAGGGTTGACTACGAGGTAGCCCGCCCGCATGCAGTGAAACATGGTGATGGCTGGGATACCCAGAGCCGCAGCAAACAAGGTGGGGCCGGTATCGACCCCGATATAGAGATTAAGCTCTGCCATGATAGCCACGCTATCGCGCATACTGAGGCGCCCCCCAAAATCCACCAACTGGTTGCCAGCTGCCGCTTTGAGCTGCTTGAGTTTTTTCGGGGCGATGCCGCCGCTGATGACGACGAACCAGGCCTGTGGGTAGCGCTGGTGCAGGCGGGTGGTGAGTTCGGTGAACTTTTCCAGGGGCCAATCCCGGTGCGGCGCTGATGGGTGGCTTTCTACCACCAGACCGATGAGGGTAGGCAGATTGTCTATGGTGGCCGTGGCGTGGTGCAGCAGTTCTCTGGCCAGCGCCCGCTCAGCCGCTGTGACTATGTATTCGCTGGTGTGATCTTCGGCTTTAAAGCCTAGTGGTTTTTCAACGACGTCCAGCAACCATTGTGTCAGTGGCTTATCGTCTTCTTCACGAATCTTTAGCGTATCGGCGGGGTAGTCAATAACGGCATCCACCTCATTCTGCCGCTTCTGGTTGCACTGGCTGCTGATGACCACATGCTTGCTGACGCGTTTGGCGTATTCCACCAGCTCGGCATCGTGTCCCCAGACAAAAGCAATGTCGTAGGGCTTGCGCCCCATGAACCTGGCGCACCAGCCTTTGAGTTGGGCTGATTTTTTACTGATGGCCCCTAGGTGGCGAATACAAGGCAGGTTCTCAAGCACCTGGATGCGTTTGGCGTGACCCAGGAAATCAATTTGGGCATGCGGGTACTGCTTGGCCAGTGCCTTGAGCACCACGCTCATGAGCAATGTATCGCCAAAACGGGCGACGTACATGCAGAGAATGCGCTGCGGTTGTATGCCCTGCAAACTCATGACTGGCTCCGCAGTTGTTCTAATTGCTCAAGCGCGCAATCGAGTATCAGCAGCTGCAGGATCTGCTCGGCCAAAGCGGGGCGCTGAAGATATTCAATAACGAGCGCGCTAACCCGCTGCGCATTCAACTGGCCATGGGATAACCTGTCTAAGCGTTCACCGAGGCCAGCAAACCGTGCTTTAAGATCCTGTGCCAGCCAGGGTTGTAACGGCGGATTGAAGCCGCGCTTTTTGATCTCAAAGAGCCTAAGTGGTGAGAGGCGTTCTGTTACCTGAGCAAAAATTTTCTTGGCGGGATTGGTAAAACGCACTTCATCGGGCAAGGCCATAACGCATTCGGCCCAGCGATGATCCAGCAATGGCGCCCGCAGCTCAAGGCCATGCGCCATGGTGCATAGATCTGCTTTGCGCAAAATGTATTCGGGCAAGTAGTTGTCAGCGTCCACTGCTAACAGCTGCTTGATAGGTGGCAGTTTGTTCAGGCGATCGATTGAAGGATAACGCCAGTAGGTTACCGCCGGATTTTTAAGCCCGGGCTGCAGAAATGCGCGTTGCCCCGGCGTCATACCCGAGAAGCGCAAGCTGTAGGCTTCCAGCCAATTAAGGCGTAGCTCTTCGACTAACTTGCGCCAACCTTTGCCCACCATGTCTTTAAGCCTTGGCAAGGGCAAGCGCAGTAACCGACGCCATTGGGTACGCAAGTGTTTGCTGATGCGTTTATAACCGGCGAGGAGCTCGTCACCCCCATCACCACCCAGCACCACTTTCACATGCTGCGTGGTGGCTTGCGAGAGGTACCAGGTTGGGAAACTGGACGGGTCGGCGAAGGGTTCATCCAGATCAGCAATGATCTGTTCAAAATCTTTGGCAATGGTGAGCGGTACGGGGATTTCCTGATTGGGCAAGCCAAGCGTTTCTGCAATCTGTTTCGCGACTGATGATTCATCCAACGCACTACCGGGAAAGGAGGCCGAGAACGTCTGGATGTGATCAAAGCCCTGGTCTTTAAGACGACAGGCAATGGTGCTGGAGTCGATACCACCGGAGAGAAAAACACCTAACGGCCGATCTGCGACGGTGCGGATTCGGATAGCCGTATCGAGTTCTTTTTTCCAATCGGTTGCATTTGCAGTGTCTGGCTGAGCCGTCCAGTAACAATGCTTGGTGAGTTGCTGTGTGTCTAGGCGATAGTGCAGATAATGCGCGTTTTCCAGGCGATGGATATGCTTGAAGATGGTTCGGGGTGCCGGTATATAGCGGTGCGCCAGATAGGCATCGATGCTTTCTGAAGAAAACTCGCGCTGGTCTTTAGGCACGGCAGGCAATACGGCGCGCACCAGCGAGCCGAAAGCCAGGCCACCGTTGGCCGTGGTGTAGACCAGAGGCTTAAGCCCCATGCGATCACGCACGACAAAGACTGCACGCTTATTCCAGTCGAGGATGGCAAAGGCAAACATCCCGCGCAATTTGGGCAACAGGCGTTCCAGACCCCAGGCTTCGTAACCGCGCAGAATAAATTCGGTATCCGCGTGCGTTTTAAATTGCACGCCTTGTTGGCGTAGTTCATCAGCATGCTGTTGCCAGTCGTACACTTCACCGTTGTAGCAAAGCCAGACGCTGCCATCATCGTTACTGAAGGGTTGGTCGGCTTCGGGACGCGGGTCCATGATGGCCAGGCGCGTATGGATTAACGCAACCTCAGGTGGGGTGTCTTGGCGCTGCCCTTGCGCACTCCAGCCCACAACGTGTTCGGCATCCGGCCCGCGGCGGCGCAGTGCCGCCAACATGGCTTCCAGCGTGGCTGGCGCCAGCGGTTGCTGTCCGATAACGCCAGCGATACCGCACATGGTTAGCGCTGACCCTCTGCAGCAACGGCTGGGTTTGCCACACTTCGGAAGACCTGCGCCATGCGATCGAGCATGATGTCGATACCAAAGTTATTGCGCGCATAGTCCAGCGAGGCTGCGGCAAACTGCTGACGCAACGCCGTGTCCTGCATGAGTTGGCGCAAGGTTTCGGTGAGTTTGGGCACGTCTTTGGGTGGCGTCATCAACCCTGTCTGGCCATCCTGCAGGGCTTCGCCAATGGCACCGATGGGTGTGCTAATCGCGGGTTTACCACAAGCCATGGCTTGCATCAGGCCTTGTGGTACGCCCTCTTCACCGTAAGACGGCAGCACAAAGAGGTCGATACAAGCCAGCCATTCGGGTACGTTGTCCTGGTTGCCAACGAGATAGACGGATTCGCGCATGCCGAGTTCATCAACACGGGCTTCGAGGTGGTTGCGGCGTGGACCATCACCGATAAATAGAATCTGCCAACCGGGGAATTCGTTCTTCAGCGTGGCCCAGGCGTCGAGTAACTGGTCGTGACCTTTCCAGTCACGCAGGGTGGCCAGGATGCCGATGGTCGGGCGGTTCTGCACACCCAATTTGGCGCGCATTTCCAGCTGTTCGAGCGGCCGGTAGTAATTAAGGTCGATGCCGGTACGAATGGACGTCATGCTCTCTAGCGTGAAGCCGTTGTCGCTATGCAGTTGCTGACGCAGTGCCTCACCGGTGGTGACGATATGCCGCGTGGCTTTCTGATAGAGCCATTGGGTGGTGAGTTTGTTGTGGATGGTGGTGGATACGTGGCGCGTGCGCACTAACGGGGGCATGTTTGGCAGCGTGGCGCAGGCAGCGGCAACCAGCCAGCTGTCGGTAGAACTATGTGTATTGATGACGTCAAACTCGTGGCCGTGTGCTTTGAGGTAGGCACGCATGGCTCGGAAACCTTCCCAGTTTTTCCAGGCGATGGGCGGGGTAATGGTAGGAATACCACGCTTTACAGCCGCCGGGGCAATCTCGGCTTCGGGCGGTGTGACCAGCACGACCTTATGGCCGCGCGCGATCATGCCGGCAGCTTCGGTGAGAATACGGATTTCCTGCCCGCCCCAGCCGGTGGAAGATTCAGTGTGCAGGATCGAGAGCGGTTTTTGTGTCATCAGAGTTTGAAGTCCGGTGCATAGCGGCGGAACCAGAGCTCCAGCACCATTAGTGTCCAGAGTCGGCCGCCATGAGGTTGCTTGGGCGTGGCCTGCTCACGTTGTAGTTTGTCTAGGAAACCAGGGCGGAAGATGTGACGTCCGGCCAAACCACCCTCGCCTAACATGTCGGTGAGCGAGGTTTTGAGGCCACCGGCCAGCCACTCGTGCAATGGCATCACAAAACCCTGTTTGCCGCGGTAAACGATGTCGTGCGGCAGATAACGCGCTGCCACTTTTTTGAGCAGGTATTTGGTGTCGCGGCCATGCAGTTTCATGTTGGCCGGCAAACGCGCAGCAAACTCGACGAGTTTGTGGTCGAGGTAAGGCACACGTGCTTCGAGCGAGTAGGCCATGGTGGCGCGATCGACCTTGGTGAGTAGATCATCGGGCAACCAGAGTTTCTGGTCGATAGTGAGCAGCTTATCCAGGTAACCGTTGGCCTGGCAGTTGTTATAGGCCTCTTCAGCCAGCTGCTCCAGCGGCACGTTGGTTTTGCGGGTAAGCGCCGGGTTGAGAATGCCTTTGTGCAGTTCCCGATCAAAGTGATTGGGAATGGTGAGGTAGCGGCGAGCCAATGGGCGCGCAGCGGCTTTGATGAGCCGATCTTTGCGCAGGGTGGCCGGTAGCAGCGGATAAATCAGCGGTAGCGGCGACAGCGGGTGCCCCAGGCTAGCAGCCAACTTGGACTCTTTGAGTCGTTTGGCGTAATTGCTGTAACCGGCAAAGACTTCATCGGCGCCCTCTCCACTGAGCGCTACCGTGACGTGCTGACGCGTGAGACGCGAGAGCAGCATGGTAGGCAAGGCAGCCTGATCACCAAAGGGTTCGTCATAGATGTCGACCCACTGATCGAACGCAGCGATCACGTCGTTGGGCTGCACCATGAGCGGGTGATGATCGGCACCGATGTGTTGCGCCACGCGCGCCGCATATTCATGTTCGCTATGACTGGTGTTGCCGACAAAACCGAGATTAAAGATTTTAGGCTGGGTCTGCCCGACGTCTTTCATGAGGGCGGCGATCAATGATGAATCGATACCGCCGCTGACGAATGCGCCGAGCGGCACATCGGCCACGAGCATAGAAGACACTGAGCGCTTCAGTTCGGCTTCTAGCTGATCGGTGAGCTCAGACTCACTCGCCGTCCATTTGGGTTCGTAGCTCGGGTTCCAGTAGGTCCACTCACGTGTCTGGCCGTTCTGCACGCGCAGTGCACGTGCCGGTTGCAGCTTGCGGATCTGTTTGAAGATGGTGAACGGCGCCGGAATGTACTGGCACTCTAAATAGAGCTGCAGGGCGTCGAGGTCAATATCGCGGCTGACGCCGGGGTGCGCGAGGATGGCTTTCAGCTCTGAGGCAAACAGGATGCGTTGATCATCCTGATAGATATTGAGCGGCTTGATACCCAGTGGGTCGCGCGCCAGCAACAGGGATTCGGTTTGCTTGTCCCAGAAGGCAAAGGCAAACATGCCTTCCAGGCGCGGGAGTGCGTCATCGCCCCAGGCGATGAGTGCCTGGAGCAGCACTTCGGTATCGCCATTGGTGCGGAATTGCACACCTTTGGCCTGGAGTTCCGCACGCAGGGTTTTGAAGTTGTAGAGTTCGCCGTTGTAAGCCAACGCGTATCGGCCGCAAGGGCTGAGCATGGGCTGCTGGCTGGCGGCGAGGTCAATCACCGCCAGGCGGCGGTGGCCCAAACCGATGGGGCCTTCCAGGTGATAGCCCGCCGCATCCGGCCCGCGATGCGCCAGTGTGGTGGTCATGCGCTCCAGGGTGGCCTGGTCTGCCGGGCGCTTATCCAGCCAGCCAACAAAGCCACACATCAGGCGGTTTCCTCTGCTGTAACCACCGGCTTAGCATCACCCTGTACCTGATGCAGGTACGCGTAGATGCCATTCAGTGCGAGCAGTTCTTTGTGCGTGCCAATTTCGGCAATACGCCCTTCTTTGAGTACAACAATCCGATCAGCGTTTTCAATGGTGCTCAGGCGGTGGGCGATGACAAAGCTGGTACGGCCGACCATAAGTTCGTCCAGTGCCTGTTGTACATAACGCTCGGATTCGTTATCGAGCGCCGAGGTGGCTTCATCAAGAATAAGAATTGGCGCATTTTTAAGGACTGCCCGCGCAATGGCGATGCGCTGGCGCTGGCCGCCGGAGAGGCGCATACCGCCCTCACCCACCGTGGTGTTGAAACCATCCGGCAGCGCTTCGATAAATTCCAGGGCATGGGCCGCTTTGGCAGCTGCGCGGATTTCTTCCTGGCTTAACTCGCGGGTGGCGCCAAAGGCAATGTTGTTGGCAATGGTGTCGTTGAACATCAGCACTTCCTGAGTCACCAGGGCCATTTGCTGGCGTAGGCTCTTGAGGTGAATGCTGTCGATGGGGTGCCCATCAATAAGGATTTCGCCGCCCGTCACATGCAGGAAGTTCGGCAATAGGTTGGCGAAGGTGCTCTTGCCACCGCCCGAGGGACCGACCAATGCAATGCGCTCACCGGGCTGGACGTTGAGGTTGATATGACTGAGCGCATCACGCTCAGCCTCGGGGTAACGATAGCTGACGTTGTTAAAGACAATGTCACCGCGAACGGTGTCGAGCGTGACAGAACCCGTATCGCGCTCAGCAGGCTCATCAAGCAAGGCAAAGATGTGCTCGGCCGAGGCCAGACCACGCTGCACAGGGGCATTGAGGTCAGACAGGCGCTTGAGCGGTGCATTCATCATGAGGGTTGCTGTGATGAATGAGGCAAAGCCACCGATGGTGGTCATGCCTTCGGCCGACTGGATCATGGCAACCGAGATGATGATGGCGACGGCCAGTGCCGACGACAGCTGGGTGATCGGTGTACCCAGCGCTGCCGTGATGGTGCCGCGCATGAAAATGCCCCGCAGATAATTGGCAACGCCTTCAAAGCGGGCCAGCTCCTGTTGCTCGCCACCATAAACCTTGATGACTTTCTGGTTGGAGATGGCCTCCTGTACGGCGGTGGTCATCATGACCATGTTGTCGTGCTCGGCATGCATGAGGCGCCGCAGCCGTTTACTGAGCTTGCGCACGGAGATCATCAGCACGGGCACTACGGTGACCGAGATGAGCATGAGTTGCCAGTTGAGGTAGAGCAGCCAGGCCAGCAGACCGATAACGGTTACCCCGTCTTTGATGACGGTGGTCAGCACGGTGGTGCTGGCCGAGGTAACACCATTTACATCGTTGGTGATTCGGTTGATGGTTTTGGCGGAGGGCTCTTTCTGGAAGAAACTGCTGGGCAGCTGCACCAGCTTGGCAAACATCTCCGTACGAATCGTGAAGACGATTTTAGTCTGCACCCAGGCGATGATGTAGGTGGAGGCAAAGCCCAACGCGCCGCGCACGAAGAAAATACCGACGACGGCAAAGGGCAACCAGATCAGCGGGCTCTGCTCGCCAAATTTGAAACCATCATCGAGCATGGGTTTCATCAGTGCTGGCAGCAGCGGTTCGGTGGCGGCGGATAGCGCAGCCAGCAATGAGCCGAGACCCAGCGCTTTGTAATAGGGGCGCGCGTAAACCAGCAGGCGTTTATAGAGTTGCAGGGTTTCTTTGTTAATCATCGGCAGCGTCGCGCACTGGAAAGTGCTAGCGACCAAGTTCCTGATAAAGCGCCAGCATGGCATCGACCGTGCGGCTGATTGGATAGCGTTCTGAGGTGACGCGCGCAGCGGCGCGGCGGTTACCCCAGTCCAAGGCTGTATTTTGCCGCATACATGCGGCAAATGCCGCAATATCGCCCGTGGGCAACACAAAACCATCCACGCCTTGCGTGATGATCTCGCCGGCACCGCAACGATCTGTAGTCATCACGGGCAACCCACACGCCATGGCCTCGAGCACAACCGAGCCAAAGGGTTCGTAAATGGTGGGGAACACAAAGGCATCGGCCGCACCGTAGTAGGGACGCACGTCTTTCTGCGGGCCAACGAAGTGAACGCGCTGCGATTGCGCACTGTTTGCGCCAGTTTCTGTAGCGATCTTCTGGAAACGTGACGTTTCTTTGTCTTTACCAACGACGATCAGATGGGCTTCGGGCGGTAACGCCCGAATGGCGACTTCCAACCCTTTGCGCTTAAAACCGGATCCTACAAAAACATAGACCAGAGCATCCGCAGGAATGTTGAGCGATTGGCGAATTTCCTGTTTTTTAACAACACAATCCACGGAGAAAGATTCAAGATCAATGCCATTATAGATGGTGACAAGCTTTTCATCAGGCACGCCGTAAAAGCGCTGCACGTCTTCACGCACCATCTTAGAGATACAAATAACCCGCTTGAGACGTTGGCTGCCAAACATGCGCGCTTCTGCACGCAGGGAATTGGCATGGAATGGATTGAGCTTCAGCCAGGCCAGCGATTCACCCAGGTACTTCTGGCGCGCCTCCAACCAGGCAGCATGGACGCCATCGCCCGCCCGAAAGATGTCGCAACAACTGAGGCGTTCATGCGATTGAACCAGGTCGTAACTGCCTTCAGCGACTTTCTGGCACGCTGCCTGAGCAAAGCTTTTATCCCGCCAGGCGCTACCGAAGTAAAACGGATTACATGGTACCCAGCGCATGGGGCTATCGGCCTCACCCGCCCATTTGCGGGCAATCAGCGAGACATCGACATGGTGCTCAGCCAAACCGGGAAGCAACCGTTCGATAAACCGCTCCGCGCCACCGAAAGCCGAGTACTTCTGGCGGATGATGGCGAGCTTCATGCGCTGGCGACTCAATTCGCTTAGTCGTTGCCGGTTACTTGCGGCGCGGCTTTCATGACCTCGCGGTAGATCTTGGGAGCCTGGGGCGCATTTTCAGGCAGCTGAGCAATAATGCACTGGTAGGCTTTCATGCCACGCGGGCTCATGTCATCAAAGTAGCCACTCATATCTGCGATGTATTGCTTCGGGGTAATGGTGCCGTAGAGCAGCATGGAGGCCTGATCCAGAAAGTACTCCTGATAACTGGCATCGGCCGATTCACCCTGGGCCATGACCCAGACTTGAAAGCCGTTAATGTACATGTTGCCGCAGTTTTTACTGATGCGATCCATGTAGTCATCCAGCTGTTTGCTGATACCCATTTGCATCAAATCAGGCGCACAGGCGCTGACACTGAAGGCCACGGCTAGCCCTGCCAGCAATGTCCGGGTGTAGCCCACGAACTTGAACAAATTGGCTGGCATAATCGTCTCCATGAAAAACTGTTTGATATTGCTCGCTATTCTATTCGGCATTGCGCCTGCTGTCTCTGCCCAGGAAGAAACAGCCTATGGCCCGGCACTTAGCCGGTTTGTGCGCGCCTTGGCCGCGGTGGACATTCCCTCTGCCAATGTGAGCGTGGCGTCTCAACCGTTAGAGAGCCACAACAAAGGCTGGGCGCTGAACCCTAATACGCTACGCCTCACCGCTTCTACAGCGAAGCTGTACACCACCTATGCGGCGCTGGTACGCCTGGGGCCCGCCACGACGCTAAAGACAGAAGTCTGGCAAAGCCAGTTGACGACCGACGGCCAGGGCCGCTCGGGTGATTTGATTCTCGTCGGCAGTGGCGACCCGTCATTAACCGTGGAGCGCCTGTCCTCTTTACTGCGTCAACTGCGCGCTCAGGGGGTACAGAACATTAACGGCAATATCGTACTTGATCGTTCCCGCTTCGGCCCGGCTTCGGCCCTGCCGTTTGATCCAGTTGCGTTTGATGGCAAGCCCATGCGCCCTTATAACGTGGGGCCGGATGCGCTGTTGCTCAATTTCCGGGCGATGCAGGTGGTGCTAACGCCACAGAACGGCAACGTGATGGCCCGGCTGGATACACCGCTTGCCGGTGCCGTTGTGGATAACCAACTGCAACTGGGTGATGGGCCCTGTAGCGATTGGAAAGACAATGTGCAAAGCTCGATCAGCGGTAGTTTCCGGATTACGCTGAAAGGCAAGTTCCCCCGTGCCTGTACGCCGCAGACGCTGCAGCTCGCGGCGCATGGGCCGGAACTGGCGGGCGAAGCCGGTGCCAATAAATATGCCGAGGCACTGATTCGCGGCCTATGGCAGGAAGTGGGCGGTAGCTGGAACGGCAAAGCCGTGAGCGGTACCAAACCCGGTGGTGCAACGCTGCTCGCCAGCACCGAATCGCAACCTGTGGCGCAACTGGTGCGCGACATTAACAAGTATTCCAACAATGTGATGGCGCGGCAGTTGTTCTTGTTACTGGCCGACGCACCGTCCACTCAAGCTGGCGCGGAGCAGGCGTTACGCCAGGCGTTGGCCGCCCGCAATGTGCCGATGAAACACCTGGTGATTGAAAACGGTTCGGGCCTTTCGCGCAAAGAAGCCACGACGGCGGAAGAAATGACCGGGTTGCTGCGCGTGATCTGGAACGACCCACGCATGCCGGAACTGTTAAGTTCGCTGCCGATAGGCGGCACCGATGGCACACTAAAGAAGAATAAGAACAACGGCGGCGATGTCGGCCGCATTCGCCTGAAAACCGGCTCTCTGGAAAATACCCGTGCCGCTGCAGGGTACGTGCAAGACAGTCGCGGCCGCTGGCATACGCTGGTGGTGCTGATTCAGGATCCGAAGGCTACGGCTAATTACGGTGCGCTGCGTGAAGCCATCGATCAACTAAGCAATAGCCTGGCCAACCAATAGCATAAGGCTTGCTTTAAAATCGTTCATGTATATACTGCAGCTATATACATGATTCGTGAGGCCACTATGACTATCACAACTGTTTTTACTAACAACCGGACGCAAGCTGTGCGCTTGCCGACCGACGTGCGCCTACCCGAAACAGTCAAAAAGGTGTCTGTACGAATCAGAGGCAAAGAGCGTGTCATTGCCCCAATTGAAAATACTTGGGATCACTTTTTCTTAAAAGGCCCCAAGGTCACAGATGACTTCCTGGAAAGCCGCGGCAATCAGATTGATACCCCTCGGGAATCGTTTTGATGATCAAGTATTTGCTAGATACCAATGTCGTCATCTATGTCATTAAGAGACGCCCGCCGGAGGTTCTCGATACTTTCAATCAACATGCGACTCGTATGGCTATCTCAAGCGTTACATTGGCAGAGCTCATTTATGGTGCAGAAAAAAGCCAAAATGTAAGCCAAGATCTTGAGGCGGTTGAAGAATTTGCAAGCCATTTGGACGTATTGCCTTACGACGAGAAGGCGGCTCAGCATTATGGAGAAATCAAGGCCGAACTTGAGCGACGAGGCCAAATCATCGGTCTGAATGATATTCATATCGCAGCCCATGCCCGAAGCCAAGGACTAATTCTTGTCTCCAACAATCTCAAAGAATTTAATCGCGTTCCGCATCTAGCCACGGAAAACTGGATCCAATCTTAAGCCAAAGTGTTTCTTATTCTGTACATATCCGCCGCTTTGTACAGAATAAGAAACACTTTCAACAAGGACACGCTATGACCACCTTTAAAACTCCACGCACCATTATCGCCACACCGAACGCACCTGCTGCTATTGGCACCTATTCCCAAGCGGTAAATGCCAACGGCACCGTCTATCTGTCGGGCCAGATCGGTTTGAACCCGGCAACCGGCGAGATGGTCGACGGCATTGATGCGCAGATCACCCAGGTATTTGAAAACCTGAAGGCGGTGACGGAAGCCGCTGGTGGTTCGTTGAACCACATTGTTAAGCTGAATGTGTTTCTGACGGATCTGGGCAACTTTGCCAAAGTGAATGAAACGATGGCCAAATACTTTAGCGAGCCATACCCGGCACGCGCCGCTGTGGGCGTGGCTTCACTACCGCGCGGCGCGCAGGTTGAAGCCGATGCGGTAATGGTGCTGTAAGCGCCCCAGTTCACTAAGTAGCGTATGGCTCGAGCAGGCACTTCTGGCACCGCCGCCAAAAAACCTGCTTCGGGCATTGCCGCCGGCCTGGAAAAACTGGGCCTGCGGCGTCCGCTGGATTTTGCGCTGCACTTACCGCTGCGTTATGAAGATCAAACGCATATCACGCTACTGGCCGATGCGCCGGCTGCTGGGCCAGCCCTGTTTGCGATTAAAGTGCGCGCCGTTACCGTCGCCTTTCGGCCGCGTCGCCAGTTGCTGGTGCAAGTAGCAGATGACAGCGGCCGCGCCAATCTGCGCTTCCTCAATTTTTACGGTAGTCAGACGAAGCAGTTTGAACGTGCCCGTGACGAAGGGCTGACACTGCACGCCTGGGGAGAATTGAAGCCTGGCTACCTGGGCCCGGAGCTGGTGCACCCAACCATTAGCAAAGCGCCGGATGCGGATGCTGTAGTACCCCCTAGCGAAACACTGACACCACAGTACCCCACCACCGCCGGGGTATCGCAAGCCCAGTTACGCACACGCATTAGCAAAGCACTGAAAGACCTGAACCTGGCCGAAACACTGCCGGTGATGCCGGCCACCCGACATTTGCCGGGGCTCAACGAGGCGCTACAGTTTCTGCATGCCCCGCCCCCCGCGGTGGAGGTCGGTACGCTGAACACGCGCAACCACCCCGCCTGGCAGCGCATCTGTATTGAAGAGCTGGTGGCGCAGCAATTGTCTTTACGTAAGGCTCGATTGGCGCGGCGGCAGAAAG
>JACCDN010906794.1_pt1 | contig 20468 bp, 13 predicted proteins | sample 7441691 | NCBI WGS metagenome assembly JACCDN01 (sample SAMN15323439, study PRJNA562643) | freshwater metagenome | isolation source: river surface water | place: USA:Blue River Watershed | collected 2017-08-16 | reverse complement strand
TCTCAATCGCAACTCCCTGGGCATTGCCACCGACATCCAGTGCTGCATAGGAGAAGCCCAAAACAAACAAACCAATCACCAACACAAAGGCGTTAGTACTCAGCCCCATAATGGCAACACCGGCTGGCACCACAAACGCAGAGAAATACATTGCCGGCCTAGAGCCAAATCGGTGAATCAATCTGCCGGCAAGCTGAGCTCCAACCACCGCACCCACCGAGCTTGAGATCAACACCAATCCAAACTGAGTATCACTAAGCCCATTGGCTTCTTTGATCTCAGGAATACGTGGCACCCAGGCCATCGAGACAACACCCATCACAAAGAACATCAGCCATAGCGAGTTGCGGGCGGAGGTGGCAATTGGGGAAGTCACCTGCTTAGGGTAGCCCCATTGCTGACTTCTATCCTGAACCTGATCGGATTAGATATCCTTATGCAGCCAAGGCAAGATCGGGCTTGATGTAAAGGACCTGGGCGCCAGAAACTCGCATCGCAAATGCAATAGCTGTTGGCTGAGATACAACCACTACGCTCTTAAGCAGGCTCTTTAGGTGAGACACAAATGGCGCTAGACCACCATCGCCGCTGGCAATAACAACCTTGTCAAAGCGAGACTCGAGTTGATCGTCAACAATCGCCTCGGCTAAAAGAATGTCTGCACCATCGTGCCCCTCGTGGACCTTGAAAGTTGCACCCTGCCAACCGAAGGCAACCGCTTCAAGATTGCTCTTCGAGCTCACGGTCACGAGGAACTGATCATTTTCTCCTGGATTCATGAGTGCAAGGTAGCTTCGTCGGGCTTCTTTTACTTGCTCGAACGTTGGATTTGGAGCCATGCAAAGGTTTTCGATGTCAATAAGGTGCATGGTGCGTGCTTTGCGGATAGAAGATAGCGTCTTCTTGTTCATTTAGTTCTCCCTTGCTCGTTGGTAGAGAGAACCTAGAACAAGGGTCAGACATTTTTATCTCAAGCGATACTCGCCAAGCTTTATGCGCTTCAAACCTGCGGAGTTGTCGAGGATGTCCTCTAACTCGGGGTCACCGATAGTTCTAACCAGGCTCTGGCTTGAAACCCCATAGAAAAGCGAGAAGACATCCATCGCGCTGAAAAGAATCTCTGGCAAAGCGTCGATAGGAACAGGTCCGATCCCGAAGCTCTTGGTTCTTTTTGATTGCTCTAATTGGAAACCTAAACGCAGCCAGTTCACATCTTCTGAGCCTGGCTCCGTATCAGCAGAGACTTTCCCCATAGCGGAGACGAACACCTCCGATTGCTGTGAGTTTTGACTCAAGAGTGGCTTGATGCTCCCGATGATCAGGGTGGGGTACTCACCGAAGCTCGATTTTGACTTTGGGTTTTTGAAATGAACCATGAAGAGGTCTGTCTCCCCAAGCTTTTCAGCACGCTGCATAATTGCCTGAATTAAAGGCTCCCAATTAGGCAGAGTGACAACCTCTCTCTTTACTTTGGCAACAGCTCTTGCGGCTCGACGGAAAAACAACTTGCTTAGAAACCCATGCGGCTTCATCGAGGAATCTCAATGTTCAGGGTGTCGGCCAACTTTTCGAACATCAACTTTTTGATGCGTTCGATCCTCTCAAGCTCAGGCTTATTCTCTCCCCATTCGGAAGCATCGATCTCCGAGAACACTTGCTTGGCTTCGGTGTGCTCACCGATTTCGAATAGGCACTCAGCGAGGCTTGCCCTGGCTGCCCTTGCTGAGAAGCTGTCCTCATAGCTAATTGCTCGGTTGAGAATGTCTCGCCAAAGCGCAGCGGCTTCGACAAATGCGCCTTCGTTCATTAGTCGCTCGGCGGTGACAGAGTTTGCCATCAAGACGTTTAGCTGCTCGCCAGCAGCCTCGAAATAGGCTGCCGCTCGATTTAGTAGCCCTTGAGCCTCGGTTTGGTCAGCCTCAAGATCTCTAAAAATCAACGAATAAGCAAGCTGAACTTCAGCCATGCCCGCCCTAGACCAATCTTGGTTCTCCCTGAACAGCCGGATAGCTAAGCGAAGCGGAGCTTCGGCCTGGAGATACTTACCCGCTAGGTTGAGTGTCCAACCCAGGCGATAGTTCATGTGAGCAATTCGCTCCTCTTTCTCAAGGAAAGTGAAGACCTCTAGGGAGTCTTTGATGTGCATTAGGGCCTGGTCAAAATCACCCAGCTCTATAAGTGCTGACGCCATGCGGTCTTTGGATCTAGCCGATCCATATGCGTCGCCACCGGACTGGAATATATTGAAGGCTCTAATAAAGCACTCTAGAGCCTTTGTTTGTCTTGCTTCGACACCGTGGAGCTCTCCCAGGCTGAGGCAGTTGTTTCCTGCCTGGTAGAACTCTTCAATCTCTACAAAGGTGTCCACGGCTAACTGATAGGCAGCGATTGCCTCATCTCGTCTGCCCAGAGCCGAAAAAGAGTCCCCAAGTGGCCCAGCGGAGTAGGCGATGATTCGAGAATCATTGAAATCCTGACCGCGTTTCAGTGAAGCAGTTAGAGACTCGATTGCTTCGTCATATTCCTGCAGCCGGTATTGGCAATAGCCGAAGCTGCAATTCGCAATGCCAGCATCGGCCTCTCGATCTAGTTCAACGAAAAGATCGAGGGCAGAGCCGTAGAGGTTCTTTGCTGACTTCCACTCTTCGGAGTTTCTAGCTCGGTGAGCTAGCTCCATTAGTGAGTCAGCTCGATCGACTAGATCTTCAGACAGGCTGTGTTCCCAGAGTTCCTCTTCTGACATTTCATCGTGACTGGACATTGCGACCTCCGTAAGTCTTGCCTTTAGCTTGCTGAACTTGCTTGAGGGCTTGGTATCTAGCTACCGGATCGCTGGTTTCTCGCTCTCTAGCAATAAAGAATTGCCGAGGAAAAATACTTCTGAATTTAGACATTTGCTCTCCCTGTTTTCTAAGCCCCCTTAGATGTTGAAGAGTAAATTGCGGGTCTGACATTTTCTTGGGCCTTCAAGAAGTGACTGCGGCTCCATTGCCGAAAAGTTTCCAGGTTGGAGGCCCTACCTTCTTTCAACCTGAACCGTGTATCTTTTGAAGGAGAGGGTTAACGGGGGAAATTTTGAATTATTGGTGGGTAAATCAAAAGCAGACATATCGGCAGGAAATCGCTGGGGGCTACATGTGGTCCCCGAAGAGAAACTCACATGGGGGAAAGAACCCCTATTACGATTTCATGACAGAGGTTCTACCAGGGGATGTTGTTTTCTCATACGCAAACGCACAGATAATTGCCGTCGGGGTCGCCACAACTGGAGCATTCACTGCACAAAAGCCGAAAGACTTTGGAGCTGCCGGGGATGCTTGGTCAGATGAGGGTTGGCGAGTCAATGTGGACTTCGTTCGTGCCGAAATTCCGATCGCTCCAAAAAACCACATGCACCTGCTGGCCCCCTTGCTACCAGAGAAGTATTCGCCTATCCGCCCCGACGGATTGGGAAACCAGGTGTATTTGACCGCCATCTCAAAAGACCTCGGAGGTCTTTTGCTCCATCTGTTGGGGGACATTGAGTTGAGCTGGCCGATTACTGACCTTAGTGAGCTCGAATTCGATGAGGATGAGCAGCAATTGAGGCTAGATGACTCATTGAAGACAACGGAAAAGGTTTCACTGGTGCTGGCTAGAAGAGGTCAAGGAACGTTCAGGGAAAGAGTTCGTTTTTTTGAAGGCTCATGTCGCGTTACTGGAGTAGATGTTCCCTCTCTCCTAGTCGCCAGCCACATCAAGCCCTGGAAGTCATCCAGCAATGAAGAGCGGCTGAGTGGGCATAATGGCCTTTTTCTCTCGCCGCATGTTGACAAATTGTTCGACAGCGGTTTCATAAGTTTTGAGAATTCAGGGTCGATGATGATTTCGCCGATGCTCGATCTCGAAGTCCTAAACAAATGGGCGATCAACACAAAGGTGCCAGTCCGGAGATTTGGGGACGAGCAGGCCTTTTTTCTCGAAACGCACAGAAGCGAAGTGTTTCGCTCAAGTGAATCTTGAGGGCGTTAGTAGCAAAGATGTGTCGGGCTAAAATCAAAGCATGACTCAGCAAGCTTGCCAAGAGAAAACCACTGGGCGTATTGGGCTATGCGTAGGAGAATCGTCCGCCGGCCTGAAAGTGGTTTTCGTCCAAGGCGAACCCGCCGAAACAATAAAAGTTGGCACTGTAGTTAGGACCGAATTACCAAGCTTGACCTTCATCCGAATGAGCGATCCGGGCCTCCTTCAGAAGTTGGTAGATGAAGACATGCCAACGGTACTCAAGATGATCATCGGGGCCATGGAGCCTTGGGACGCCACCACTGTGAAGATCAAGAAGAAATTTGAATCACAAACCACGCACAGTGCTAAAGATCTTGCTAAGCACTTAGAGAAAGCCTTGAAGTCTGGCGATCTGATGAGTCGGCAGGAGGGGGGTAATAAGACATATTCGGTTGCTGGAGAGTTTTCTCCCGTTGTTCCAGAACAGTACAAATGGATGATTGGCTACGAGTCACAGGAAAAACGCGCCCCGAAGGCCAAGTCCGAACCTAAGGCCATTTCACCTGCGGAAATTTTCCTCCAAAAAGTTTCAACGGCTGGCGTTGAAAGCACCCCGGAATACACTCAGTGGCTAGCCGATCCTGTTGCTGCCTCTGTTGACCTAGCTAGAGTACTCACCTCCCGAAGTGAAAAGATAAAGCTCAAGAAAATTGCGCCACCGGAGATAAACGTGTTTTGTCTCTGCCCATCCGACTTTTGGCTACACGGGGAAATCGAAGAGAAGCGCCTTCTAAACAAGCATTTGGTGAGCATTATCGGCTCCCAAAGCACAGCTTTAGAGAAGCTGGCGGAATCAGCCGATAAAAGCAAGGAATCTTCAATCGTCCTAAAGAATCTTCAGAAGCGAATTCAATTGCTTGATAACCCAGCGGTTGAGACTCGAAACCCGTTGGACTTACTTAAAGCCTTGGTCCGAATTCGAGAGCTTGCGGATGGAGAGCCAATTATTGCCACCATCATCCTTAACAAGATTTTGACTGATAAGTCCATCGACAAATCCATCAGGGCGCAACGAAAATCAGCAAGCAACGATGTTGAGGGGCTGCTTGCGAAGGTAGTTTCTTCGACACCTTGGGGTGAAGCCAGAGAAGCTCTAACGACCCGCGCAATTACTTTCTGGCGATTGAGGCCCGAATCCTTGGATGTGTTTGATGGGGCCTCCATGACAAACATGAGTCGCTTGCTGGAGTCCCTGGACGAAGGCAACCTTTCGAACATTGCCTTGATGACTCAAGCTGCCGAACGTTTAGAGCAGCTTCTTGAGTACAAAGCAGGGGTTGAGTCTGCCGCAATCGTCCTTGGGCTGATAACCAAATACAAGCTCGAGTTATCGCCGAAGAAAGTTGCCAACTATATGGCAGGCGCATTGGCCAAGGATGAGAGACTAAAGCCGCTATCCAGGGCTATTTCCGGGGAGTCTGCAGCTAGCGAGTTCTCTGCTGAGTTGGCCGAGCTCCGGCAAATCAAGGTTCGCCTTGAGGAAAGCGCCAAAGATGCTGCCCATAAAATTTCAGAACAGTCCAGAGAGCTGGAAGCACTCCGATCCAAGCTTGTCGCAAATCGCAAAGAGACGGAGGCTGACCTTGGTCAATCGGATGCACAATCCAAGCTTCCAGTCTTGAAGTTATTAGCCAGAACGCTTTCGGCTGCTGAGGAATTCCTCGCCGACAACCCGGGTGCCTTAGCCAGGCTGGAGATTCTGGCTGAGCAAGCGTCCCTACTAAGACTTGGCGATCCTGGGGAAGAAGTTACCTTTGACCCATTGGTCCACATGGATCCAGAGGGGCAATTGGAGCCTGGGGAAAAGGCAAGAGTCTATGTTGTCGGCTACTCGTGGAAGGATTCTGGTGCTGCGCTAGTACTTCAAAAGGCGCTAGTCCAGAAGTAGGCATGGATGTGGATTCGGGGGACACATGATCTGGGGAATTGATTTCGGTACAAGCACTTCATTGTTAAGCCATTCTTTTAGAAATTCGGTGCGTAGTTTTCCCCTGGGTTCTACAACTAATTGGATTCCCAGTGTCGCGGTTGAAAACGAAGGCCGAATTGTCGCGGGTGAAGAGGCACTACAGTTCGGAGATTTACGACTGATTCGAGCGGTTAAGCGGGCAATCACTGAAGGAAACCGCAAGAAAGTCGACTATTTCGACGGCCTTGAGATGAAAACCGTAGACGTCGACCAGGTCGTGGTAGCTATCCTGAGAAAAGTCAAAGCCCTCGCAGAGCGCACCCTCGGGGGTGATGAGGTAGAGGCAAGATTCGGCTGTCCTGCGATGTGGGATGGTGAACAAAGAGCGCGCCTTCTTCGACTGATTGAAGAGGCCGGGTTCCGTGCCCAGTACCGCCAATTGATCGATGAGCCGATTGCAGCATGCATTTCCTGGGTTCAAGCTCAGTTACTTGACGGGAAGTCGATCGATGGCAATGTGCTTGTCTATGACATGGGTGGTGGAACGCTCGACGTTGCAGTAGTTCGAGTCAAGGCGGAGCCAGGTCGAAAGCCTAGTTTCTTTGTGAAATCCAGTTCAGGTGCGGCTATCGCAGGTGAGCGCGTTGACGAAGAGATTGCCCTTCACCTAGAGTCTCGACTTCGCGAGCAAGGACAGATTACTGGATCAAAAAACAATTCACCCGACCGGTGGCTCATGGCGCCTGCGCGCGAGCTGAAAGAGCGTCTTAGCTCCTCCTTGACGGCGAAAACTGCCCTAGTCCACCCAATACATGGTCAGTTAGATCTTCAACTATCTAAAAATGAACTAGATGTCATTACCGCCCCTCTGCTAACCGAGGCCTGGAGGGCCGTCCGGAGGGCTCTTTACTTGGCAGAGTTTACAAAAGGTGTTCGCGGTAGAGGAATCTCCCCACATGACGCCTCCCAAAGCACTGAACTCGAGCGACTTCAGAGCATTGACCACGTCGTATTAGCTGGCGGCATGGCCCCAATGCTCGCCATCCGCGAAGATTTTGTCGCAAGAGGCGTGGACTCGTCTGTTATTGAAGTCGCTGGTGGCTCGAACGGGAATCCGAATGAGGCCATCAGCCTTGGGTTGGCAGAAGACTTAGAACCTGACCAGCTAAATCTAGCTCGGCCTTCCTTCCACTTGAATATTCGCTGGGAGTCCCAGTACACAGATAAATTTGGTGCCGTCAGAATTTACAACGCCTACTCACCTTTGTTTGAGGAAAACAACACCAACGGAACGCCATGTTTCCGATGGGAGGGAGATTCTGACTTACCAAAGTCAGCAATAGGCTACCTGAAGGTTGAGGACCCGCGCACCGGCGAGGAGCTTGAATTCCGAATTCAAGGAACCAGAGACACGACCAAAGAGATTTACTTCAACCTTCAGAGCCTCAAACGCATAGTTCTGTATCCGAATGGCTGGCTGCTTATTCAATCGGATCAACTCACCAAAATCCGCGTAGCTAACTGGCCATTCGGTGAATACAGCAAGTACGTGGACATTGAGCTAGGAGATAGCCACTCGCCAGAAAACCCGCTGTGGTGGGCAGACGTTGGCTAACGGAAACGGAATGTGACTCTGGCGAGAGCAACTTTTGTGATGTAAGGCGTGATTTGCCGCTTCTTTGCGAACTCTTCTTCTAACTCGCTGAGCCGGTATTGACTCTTATCCCTCTTGCCTCGAAGCATGTTGATGTAAGCCTGGCTTTTGCCTTGGGAAACGGCTTCGTCGTGACGGCGCTCATAAGTCGCAAACTTTCTCTCCTCAATTGCCATCTCGGCCGACAGCCGAGATGTTAGAAGCGCCTCATTTTCTGCCTGTCTGAAATCCTTGGCAATGTGGAATCGTTGGTCCTCAATAGCTCGCAATACATTGATGTCTTCATCGCTGACGTTGGACCGAGAATTCACTTCAGCGGAACGAATCAAGCCTGGCTCAGACAGCAAGAACTCCTCAGCGTTCGAAGCCCTCATACCGGTTCTGAGGTCAATCGCGGTAACCCAGAGTTCGGTTTTCTTATCGACGCCGATGGTCTCAAAAACGCTCCAAAGCGCCAAGAATGAGCCAGATAGCTTCTCAGTTTCAATTAGGCAATCCGTAAAGCGCCCAGGCAAGAGATCTGGTTCAGTTAGAGATCTTTGTGCCAATCTAACTAGCGGGTGGCGAGAGGACACAATGTCTAGTGGAGCCTTTAGTCCATGATTATTTGACACAAAACGGGAGTCGAGCACGAGCCCAATCGGTGCTTTAGATCTGGTACTCGTAACCAATTGGTGCCCCAGCTCGGTTCCAACGTCAAGCATTCTGGAGTTGGCCAGCAGATTGGCAAGTTTGTCGCTGCCCACAAGCTCCAACGCGACAAGATCCTGGCTTACTGTTCTAATGCTTGCCTCATGCAGTCGAGCGACATGTTCAAGATGGCCCGCAAGTTCAGGCGGAGAAACAAAACGACCCTTCCTTGGGCCTGACTCGTCTAGGCCTTCGACCTCCAGCTGGTCCAAGATGCTTAAGTTCTCCCGCTCCTCTTCGACATTGGCCCTGGTCAACGCGTCATTCTCAATAGCAATCGCTTCCCTTTCAACACGCTCCTGGATTTGTTGAGGTGACAGATTTGGCTCGATAGCAAGAAGGGAAATTCTCTCCATAGATTCTTGGAGGATGCGATCCAGGTCTCCCACCGTGCTGGTAAATATCTTTATTCGTTCGTAGAGGCGGAAAAAGATCTCGGTTTCTATTGTCCCGGGGACAATAAGGTTGTAGATCAGAATTCGTTCGTTCTTCTGACCGAACCGATCAAGGCGGCCAATTCTCTGTTCAACCTGCATTGGATTCCACGGAAGGTCGTAGTTCACCAAAACGCTACAGAATTCGAAATCCAAACCTTCAGATCCGACCTGGTTTGCGATCATGACTTCGAAATCTCCCGCGCGGAATCTTTCAATTAGTTCATGCCTATCTCTAGGTGATATTCCTCCATGCAGGCCTTGAGATCTAAAGCCTGCTTCTTCAAGGCTACGGGTCAGATACTCAACTGTCCCCCTAAAGAAAGTGAAGACCAGCACCTTGGTTTGTCCTTGCGCCTTTAGGTCAGTCAGCAGCTTTAGGAAGGACTTTACTTTACTGTCGACCGCTGGAGCGATTACCTTCAAGTCTCTAGAGTCACCCGCCAATGTCAGCTGTTCAAGCTCCACTCGCTCCAACGCGCCGAGGTCATCATCTTCCAGAAGTTCGCTTGGAAGAATGTGTTTATCCTTAAGGGTCTTGACCATCACTGGGATCGAGCTGCAAGTTTGGCGTAAAGGCATCTGCATTAGGAATGCCCTAGGGTGCCCGGACTTTTGCGCTTTCAGGAAGTAGTACCTGTAGACCGTCTCATAAAACTCGCGCTCTTCGGCCGTCCATTCCACCTCGACAGTGTGCGTTTCTCGAGTGGCGCGAAAGTCTCTGGTATCCGCTTTTCTTGTGCGATTCAACGTTTCGGAAAGAGTATGTAGTTCACCGGTGAGTCTGTTTACTTCAGCCTTTTCAGCCGGGGTCAAAAGGCTCTTTGCAGTGTGTTCAAGAAGAGCTTTGAAACCAGGTCGCATGATTACCTGGCCACCAAACTGCAGCCCCTCTATTTGCTTTAGTTGGTCTTGTGCCTCGATGTTTTTACCCGCAAATAGTAAACGCTTTGCCTCAAGAAGATAGTGGTTAGGCTCCACCTGAAACCTGAAAAACTCTGCCGTCGGATATTGGTGCGGATCGAGAAGGTGCATGAGATTAAACAAATCATCGCGACCAAGATTTAGTGGAGTTGCTGATAGTAAGACCAAGTATTTGGATATGTCCGCGATTGCCTCGGCGAGAATATTGCCCCGAGTTCCTTTGTTCCTCACTTGGTGCGCCTCATCGAGAATCACCAAGTCAAGCTCTATCTCACTTGCCTCCAGTTTCTCTAAGACGGCTTCACGGCTTCTCAGAGACTCAATACTCATGACCGCAGCCAGAGGCTCTTCCGGATTTACCTTCAGTGCTTCTAAGTAATTTTCGAGATCCTGAATCTTGAAAATTTGAATCTCTCTCATGAAGCGCAAGCGCATTTCATTTCGCCACTTGGTTGTCAAGGACGAGGGGGCAATCACTAAAACGCGCTTTAGTGGTTCACGCTGTTCAAGCTCAGTCCAGATCAAGCCTGCCTCAATTGTTTTTCCAAGGCCAACCTCATCGGCAACAAGGATTCTTCCGCGCTGGGATTTGATTATCTTGAGAGCCGGTAAAAACTGATAAGGCCTAAAGATTGTCCTTGTGGCAGCGAACGAGTAAAGAGTGTTGCTCAGTGGATAGTGAAGCTTTGCCCAGGTGATCGTTTTTAGAAACTCTGCGCCACTAGATGGAGCTTGCCTTCTCCAGGTCTCGACAAGTCTCGGGTCTCCGGCAAGCATCTCAAGGTTTTCTGGCAGCACAGAAATTCGGGAGTCGTTTAAATCAATTTCAACAGCGTAGCCAACCAAATTTTTATTCACTGCTGCAACCCGAGCGAACTGCCCCTTGGTCACGTAGAGAACCCAATCCCCAGCTTTGAATGGCGGACTCTCTTCCGATTCTTTGGCTTGATCCCACCAGTCGTCACTGGCTCTAAAGACGTCCAGGATTGGGTCGGAGCTCACGTAGAGTGAATCAATCTCGTAGGGGCCAACAGCCGCACGACTTCCATGAATGATAGTGACTTGGAATCTTTTCGCACTTCTCCGAAGGTATATCCCGGAAGCAAATCTGTCCGCTCCGGAATCAATGAGTGTGCGAGTGGTTGAGGGCGGCAGCAGCAATGGAGCTGCCGGCGGAGTGTTTGATGAGGTGACGACTAGAAACCTTGTGGCATCCAAGTGGTTGGAAAGCAGGCCTTGGAGGGCGCTTCCAGCGCCGAAGTAAAAGTAATCGCCGCTCGAATTTAACAGCGAATCCAAGTCCAACATCCAGCACCCCCCGCTGCAGCGTCTCTCTACCGTGACGCCATTCCCCAAGTTTAGGTTCTAATCCATACCTTCGATTGCGACAACGGTGTCGAACAATCCACGCCTCTTCAGATCGCTGTGTGAATCTATACCCGTGTAAGAAAGTGATCCGTCCTCATAGCGTCGGAAGGCAAATACTGCCTGGTTCATGTGAGATGAATTGAAAACATTCAATGAAACGAGCAGTTGGAAATCCTCGACCGAAAGGCCTGTCACGGTCTTGAAAAGTGGAGGTTCAATCTTGGTTATGACGTCCTTGAGGGTGTTTTCTCGGTAGTCCGTTAGGTACATAAAGGCCGGGATTCTCGTTGCGAATTTGATCAACTTTTCTTGGATCTGTTTGCGAAGTGATTTGTACTCTTTCTCTTCTTTCGTTAGCTCCTTTTTCTCACCTGGCTTTGGGTTCTTCTTCTTCTCTTTGACTTCCTTGCTCTTATTAATCACTGCCTCAATCGGGTTGTCGCCTAGTTTCCTAAACCCTTCAATTCTCATAACCGCCGCGAGGGCCTCTTTGCTCGCTAGAACCTTGCCTAGAGTCTCATTGTCAACATTGACCAGTAATGCCGACTCCCACTTGCGAGCCAGTAGCGTCGCAGAAGTACCAGTTAGCGCAACATCCAGAATCTGTCCGGCGTCAATTTGAACCATCTGTGAGCCGTTGTAGGCAAGAACAGGCAAAAAGCCCACTAATTCGGCCACGGCATCTTCCGGGTTTCCGGTTCCAGAGGCCAATCCCATTCCATACTCAGAGATTTGTCGCAAGGCACGTGTTGGTGCAAAATCAAAGACGAAGCAAGCGGGCTTGATGACATCTTCAGACCTGGGATCATCGCCATTTGGGTTCTTTATGGACCAAGGAGACTGGACCCTAAATGCCGCCTGGAAGTAAGTCTCGGGTGACTTAAGGTTCCTAAGCATAAACATGGAAGACCACTGGGGAACCGTTACTCCCGTGGTTAGTTTTCCGCACGAAAGGGTGATTGTCTTGGTTTCCATGCCCGAACCAATTGCTTTTCTCACGGGCTCAAGCGCTTCAAGCCCAATTCCCGCCTTCTCTCCAGAAACATTTAAAACGTTGTATTCATGCCAAAACTTGTTCTGGGTCTCCTTTAGGAGGTTTGCCATGGCATCGCAAGAGGCAACGTTAGGCAGAAACCAAAAGGAGTGCTCTAGGTATGGCAGCAACCTGACATCCGAATAAGGAAATGGTGGTTTCTTGGACCCAAGTTTTAGGTCGTCAACTTGGGTGGGTGAATAATCACCCTTGATAATCTGCAGCCATTTCTGAACTTCAGACTTGTGTTTAAATTCAGCCTTTTCCCCACGCCCTGCGGCAGCAAAAAACTCGTTTAGGTCAAACTCGGCGAACTCGCCTTGATTAGCTATGGCGACTAGCTCATGGGGCATCTGGTATGTCATAAGTCGCATCTGCGGTAGTGAGCCGTAAGGGTTTCTTTCTTCAGGGTACTTATAGGCAAACAACTCCTTGGCTCTTTGTTCATCGCTATATGTCCAGTTGAAGATTTGCTCCTCAATAAACTCACCGGTTGAAAGTGCGCGAAACGGTGTGCCAGAGAGGTAGAGGTAGGCTCTCGTCTTGATTGGCAAGAACTCAGACTCATCACCACTCAGATCATCTAGTTCTTCATGAAACTCGTCGAGATCCGGATTGTAGGCTAGCTTCTCCTCTTTGCGTCGCTCCGAGTCGTCTTCACCTTCAAAAAGTTCTTTGGCATTTTCCCTCCAAGCGCCAAAGTGATACTCATCAAAAATGACAAGGTCCCAATCGATTTTGTGAATCCACTCGTTCTTTGACTTTATGCGCCCGTTTTCATCCTTGCCAAGCAGATCTTGAAACGAGCCGAAATAAACCAGTGGTGTTGATTTTGATACCGACCTTGGGTCACCCTCTTGTCTTTTTGAAAGAAAACTCCAACCTTCAAAATCAACGTGCGACTCAAGATCCGTTTTCCAAGAATCCTCTACCGCAGGTTTGAAGGTAACGACTAAAACTCTCTTCGCACCGAGCTTGTTGGCTAGCTGGTAGGCGGTGAACGTCTTACCGAAACGCATTTTGGCGTTCCATAGGAACCTGGGGGTGGCCTTCATATTCTCTCGCCAAACAGAGTGAAAGTAATCGTGGGTCTTTAAAACTGCCAGTTGTTGCTCTTCTCTCATCGAAAAATTCTGATGACGGTTTCCCGAGAACACTTTGTTGGACCTGAGTTCTTTTATCGCTTTATGAACATCGTCCACATTGACTCGCATCCACTCAAGATGTGTAGAAGCGAAACCCTTAGACTTCAAGTGACGGCGAACGTCGTGATCTGAGAATGTGCTGCCATCCTCACGTTCTGCCAATTCGTCTAAAACAATCTCAAAGTTCTTAATTCCTGCGGTCTGAACCTGCTGCTTTACTCGAGTTGCAACACTTTGAGTGGTCTGCCCGATCTTCAGCTGGCCCTCATGCGTCAAGTCGTTGATTGAGTAAGCATAAATTCTTAACCGGGGCTTATTTTTCTCTGGAAACAGAGTTATCGATTTAGTCATGGTCTAGAGCCATTGGTCTGATGAGTGAATTTATAAAATCCCAATCTGAGTCATCCAGGCCAAAAAGCCGTGAAAGAGCTTCATCATCAACCGGATGCTGCAAGTCGATTCTTGGCACAAACGTATACACTGACTGGCTTGCGTCCTGAGTTGGTTTGTGCAGCAGCACTAAGAATCGAAACAACTTGGTGGAAATGTACTTTAGGCAATTCTCGGCTTCACTTCTGGAATCGAAGGGTCCTATGCAGTTATAGGTCTCGGTCGAAACATCTCCAGGCTCCCCTAAGAATGGGCGACCCAGGATCATATGAGGAAAAGAGTCGCTCCCGCTGCCTGCTCTGGGAATGAAAACTTTCCATGAATCAATCAGCTGAGTTCCTGAAGTGATGTCTTTACGCGGTATGTATCCAACGCCACCATTTTGATATACCCTCAGCTCATCGGCTTTCCTCTCGGCCGGGCCCTGAAAAAAAGTTCTAAGTCCAAACGGCTTGCTGGGGCTGACTAAGTGGGCGAAAGACTTGGAGCCAAGATCAAAGCCCGCGCGACCTTGTCGCTTGTCTGAAATTGCTGAAACGATTTTTTGGAGAATCCGTAAACCCTCGTTGTACCTTATAAAGATATCGGCGCCAGGTTCAAGAAGTTCACGGACATCTTTTGAGACCCGGGCGGAGTCGAAGTGCGTCTCGACTTCAACCGGACCTGGTTCATTCTTTTTCCAGAGAAAGTAACAGACACCGCCCTTAATCTGAACCCCGGGGAACACCTGCGATGAATCAGGAAAATCCACTAGCTTCCTAAGCTGACGATCGCGCAGCATTCCGTCCCTGAATTGGTCGAGACCCTTTCCGCCTGAGTACCAACGAGCGGGCACGACCAAACAAAGTAGTTGTGGCTCAAGTGCTTTGGCCTGCTCGACGAAGCGATTGTAGATGGGAGCTGCACTGGTACCATACCCGCCGTCATCCAATTGATAAGGCGGGTTACCAACGATTACATCGAAATGCATGTTTTCTCCAAACAATCCCTGAACCCATGCCTTTGGGTCATTACTGTGCAAGAGTCCATAAGCATGCTCCTCGTATTCGTTGCCCCTGTCAAACTCTTGCCTTGGTGCCCCACAAAAGCTACATTTTCCGCCAATTGGTCTCTCGATTTCGACGCCGTCATTATCCATGGTGAGCACCCTGGCACTACCGCCAACCCAAGTGTGCTCCAAAGGTTCGAACCAAATGTTCCCGGCTTCGGTTTTAAACTTCTTTGTCACCGAATGCTTGCCGTTCGCTATTTTCGAACAATAGACCGATCTTCTTGCCATTAGAGAAGTCAGTTTGGTTGTAGCGATACCAAATATCTGCTCTGTCAGAATGTGATCTACACGATCTTGAAGATCAGGGATCTCACTATCCAGTCCCTTGATCAACCTAGATGCAATTTCGCGAAGGAACACCCCAGATTTTGTGAATGGATCTAGGAATGTCACAGACGAGTTTTGCCAAATAACTTCGCCGTTGTTCGAGTCGGCCCATGACTTTTCTAACGTGTCTAGCATTCGATTTGCGAACTCTGGAGGAGTAAAGACTTCATCGCTCGATAGATTCGCGATTGAGTTCAGCACGTCCGGATTGCGGCCGTGAAAATCTATGAATCTGGCGTACTGAGTGTTGTTTGCCCCCGACATAAAAACAGCCTAACTAGTTGGTCTGACATTTTTCGCAATGTCGGAAATCTTCATTGGCGGGTAATCCCTGACTGGGGCAAAAATCTCATCCGGCTGCATTGCGGCGAATAACGTTCCTTCGCCAAAAGAGGACATTTGAAGAAGCTCGTCGTATTTGAAGTCGCGCCTGTTGAATATCCCTTTGCCGAGGTATGCCCATTCGGAAAAGACAATGGGGTTGCCTGCGTGATCCTTTAGGCTCAGCGCATCGCCCTGGACAATGTTCACAGCGAGCACTTCATACGCTGCCTTAGCCTCCGTGGAGTCTGCGTCGAGTTTTAGATGCTTGGAGAAGACGGCTAGCAGGTTCTTTCGGCATTCTTCTGCGTTGTCTGCAAGGAGCTCGACGCCGTAAATACACATAAGCCCTAGAAAGGCGTGATGGAGTCGTTCAAATTCGCTAGTTTTGTAGCGCTTGTCGACAGCCGCCAACTTCCGCTCGAGAACCGGAACCAAGAAATTTCCTGACCCGCAGGCCGGCTCAAGAAATCGAGAATCGATACGTTCGGTCTCTTGCTTCACTAAGTCGAGCATTTTCTCTACAAGCCAATCCGGAGTGAAAACTTCACCGTGATCGGCGACGCGCTTTTTGGATTTGATTAGATCTGACACCGCGCTGTCTCCTTTGGCTCCAGCGCAAAGGTTACTGCGCGTGGCAACGTTGAAAGAAAGAATAACCCAGCCCACGCACGTTACTCGGGGCCTCCCTGCGCATTCTTGACAGTGGCCTCGATTTCGTGATCCAATCAGATCTCAAAGAGCCGTGGGGGCAAAGTGGAATCAAACGTAAACACGCCAAAACTCGCCGATGTTATTAGGCAATTTCATGAGATTCGAGTTGACGACTACCAAAGAACCTACGCATGGCGCAATGAACAAATCGACGAACTTTTCGATGACCTGAAAGAGACTGCGGCTTCGGAAGAAAACCACTTTTTTGGAACTCTGATCTTTGAAACAAAGGACAACCACAAAGCAACAATTGTTGATGGACAGCAGCGATTAACCACAGTTTTTATTCTTGTCGCCGCACTTCGTGACCATATTGCCGCTCTGTCAATGAATGAGATTCCTGCCGAGCGATCGGGGCAATTGCCGGTCCATGTCGCCAACAAGGCTTGGGGAATTCTTTACCCCGCTCAGGACACATCACAGCATCGCTTTCTTTCAAATCGATTCTTGCGAGAGATTTTTGCCAAAGGAGTTATGCCAGAGCCCTCGGCCCAGAGCCCAATAAACGATAGGGCATCCGAGATTTCTCTCGCATTCCGAAAAGGAATCAAAAGGGTCCGTCTTCTCGTTAGCCAAGACCTTGCACGTTACGAAGGCGAAATCGACAAGCTAAAGAGGATTAACGTCCTACTGGACGCCCTGCTAGAGAAGTTCTTAGTGCTGAGAGTGATTACGGGAAGTCTTTCCGAATCGCTAGAGATTTTCCTGACCCTAAACAACCGCGGTCTACCCTTAGGGCCTTCGGACCTTGTGAGAGGTGCGATCATGAGCGCCCTCGGCCACAATGAGGGTGAAACCCAGCTCTCCAAAATTCACCAAAAGATTTTTGAAGAGTGGAAGTCTGTTTCGGACCTTGTCAAAGAGCCCGAGTCATTTCTTCGTCACTACCTAGTCTCCACCGGTAAGGAGAAAGTTCAGAAGAAGAAAGTTTTTGAAGCGGTCAACGATCGAATCAAAGACGAGAGCCCAGAGAAGCGGAAGCAGAAGGCGAATCACTTTTGGGAGGGCGTCCTAGAAGCTGCTGACATCTACAACAAAATCATCGACCCGAAAATGGGTGGAGAACTCCAACTCCACCTAGAGCTGCTTGAGGGATTAATCAAGAGCCACCGAGTCTTCTTGTTGACTGCTTTCAGTCGAGTGACAGACGCGTCTGCCCTGTCGGAGCTAGTGCGTGCAACGATGGTGCTTGGCTATCGCTGGGTTATGAACGGTGGAAATGCCCAGAAACTTGAGGACTTGTTCCAAGCGAGAAGCACTGATTTGAGAGACGGGCTTGCCGCTTCGACGGTTCTCCAATCGTTGAAGGATTCGTCGAGGATCAACATCAACGCTCGAGAGTACCTATCCGAGGAAGGCGATACGAGCTTCATCTCGAGGGCATTGTTGTTTAGTGTGAACAGACGACTGGCTCCAGATGCCAACTCTCAGAAACTCGACAAGACTCTGCACCTTGAGCACATTGCACCGAAGACAGAAACAGATGATTGGAAGCGTGACCTTTTTGCTGGACGTACCGATGATTACTCCGATTACGATGCACTGGTATCCGAGATTGGCAATCTGACGCTGCTTGACTCCAAGATAAACATCAAAGCTCAGCAAAAGTCCTTCGCAGAGAAAAAGAAAAAGTACAACGACAGTGTGATCAAACTAACTCGTGACCTTGAAGATGTTGATTCCTGGACCAAAGAAGAGATCAAAGCAAGGACTAGTTGGCTTGCGGAATGCTTCGAAATCATTTGGTCGGTTGAGGCTCCAGCCTCTCAAATTGTCTCATTCCCAAGGTGGCTTGCGGATCGGAGCTAGCCGGGGAGGTGCCCTGCAAACCAGATTCCCTTGTGCATGCGAGCAATTCGGACCGGGTTTCCATCCGTGACTGGCACGAACAGATCGCCATAATCGGTGATGTTTAGCCTTGCGCCTGATGTGAGTTTTTGAGACAACAAAGCTATGTGCTCCGCAACAGGCTCACCGGCATTTTTGGAAAGCTTGAGACCTGTTTCCATCTCCGTCACATCCGTGCCAGTGAATTCGTACTCCTTTGGCAACACGAAGCCTCGAACAACGCTTGTATTTTCGTCGGGGGCTGGCCCAAACCAACCCACCATGGTCGCCGTGCCTTTTATGTAGCCCATGGCAGCACCATCTGAGTCAACCCATACCTCACCACCCAGGGGGAAGTAGCGTAACCACAGACTCACGACCTGGTCGCCCATTTGGCCTAACTCTTCTTTCACAGAGTTGCCGTTGAGGTCATAAATGTCTCGGGTGTGGCGATCAAGCGTCAGCTTCCGTTCCGGTTTTGGACCGCTCCACCTAGACCCCCAAGGAGGCCTCTTTTCAAATTCTTTCTTGACCTCCTCATAGCCTTTTTCAATTTCTTTCATCTCTGGCGGAAGAACTACTGGGGGATGTGCGATAACGGGCTTGACGAACTTCCCGGAAAGAATGTCCTGGGCTCTTCCTTTGAGAGCTCGCGCCCAGGCTGAAACTTCCAGCCCAGGACCGGAGGTTACCGCATCAAATAGCGAGGCCACCTGAAATAGCGTGTTCAAGTCTGGCTTTAGCTGTTGGTGGTGCAGCTGGTTCAGCTTCTTTCGAAGGCTATCGGCCGAATTGACCCACATTTGGTTGATGTTTGGGATTTGATGCCAGATTTGCGAATCAGGCAGAGTCGCCTCGCCGAGAACGAATCGAAGGTCATTGGGGGCTAGGTAATTGAAAGGTGAGTTAGCTGACCGTCTGTAATGACGAACATTTTCAAACCAGTCTGGCTCGCCTTGAGCTCGAAACCGCGAGTCCAAGAACTCCGAAAATTCGTTGGCTGCTGATAGCTCCAAGGAAGCCATGATCCCAAGAATGGTGATGTCATTGTCGTCAATCGGTAACGGAAAGTTAGACATTACAAGACCAAGCCAAAATCATTTATGACCGCCAGAGGACGAGTAACCGTGTAGGCAACCGCAAGTGTTCGCAGGTCACCCGGCGTAACCAACATCGCAAGCTGCTTGGCTGTCTTGTTGGTCTCGCCGTCAATTGCTTGCCGAGTTCCAACCTTCAACGCACCTACCTCAAGCAATAGGTCGGTGAAGCTCTGACCCAAAAACTCATCGATTTCGTCGGTCGTAGCACCATGGAGCGTGAAGTACTTCTTATCGGGGCTGTACTTCATTACTCGAAGTGGTGCAAGCCAGTTGCCGTCCCGGGAATGAACTAAGGTCATTGAGCCCCTGTTGTCCAGCGAGCCATGCTTCTGAAGTCCCCCGAGAAGATCGATGGGTTTCACTTCCGGGGATGCAGCTGGCCATTCGACCAGCCCCGCCACCAAGTTCAGCTCGTCGGAACTAGTAACTCGGAAGGTGCTTAGATTCCCGGTCTGCTCTGTGGCTTGATCTCGTTCAGAGGTTGGCTTGCCGGTATAAGACTTACTGCCGGGTAACAGCTCTATCTCGCATTTACTTATTGAAATGACTTCGTTTTCTTGCACACTACCCCCGCTGCTCGACTCGAGGTTCTAGGTTATTGTCCTTGACGATCAAGACGCTACCTGTTACTCGAGTTCCTTGAACTTCTGCTCCATGGTTGGGTTACCACGAGTCAACTTCTTGATTGTGACATCCTGGGCCTTGTCGTTAGCTAGACGCAGGTTGCGGGCGGATTTCTCAAGTTCTTCCTTGACCTTGGTCAGTGCTGTAATCGACTTGTCGATCTGATCAATCGCCTTGGCGAACTGATCTGAGGCCAGGGTGTAGTTCTTTGAGAATCCAACCTTGAATTCATTTAGCTGGGCTTCGAAGTTGGTGATGTCGATGTTCTGTGCCTTCACCATCGCAAGCTCAGCCTTGTACTGCAGGGCGTTCTCTGAGGTGTTGCGAAGCAAGGTGATAATCGGGATGAAGAACTGAGGTCTCACTACATACATCTTTGGGTAGAGGTGAGAAACATCGACAATTCCAGTGTTGTAGAGGTCGTTGTCCTCTTCCAAAAGTGAAACCAGCACTGCGTACTCGCAACCCTTCTCGTTGCGGTCCTTATCCAGCTCCTTTAGGAAGTCAACATTCTTCTTCTTGGTGGCAGTGGTGTCAGACTCGTTTTTCATTTCAAACATGATCGAGACAACCTCATTGTTTGACTCGTCATAGTCGCGGAAGATGTAGTCGCCCTTTGAACCAGAGGTGGCGTCATTGTCCTTACCGAACTGCGCCTTGCGGAAGGCAGTCTGGCGCAGCTTCTCGAATTCAATTTCGCAGTGCTGCTCTAGGGTCTCTCCAACCATCTTGGTGGAGAGTTTTGCCTTCATATCCTTTAGGCGCTCAATAGCGTCATCGCGATCCTTGAGCTGAGTGGCGTGAAGTTCCTTCTGAGACTTGGCTTCAAGTTCTGCTTTGGCCTGAGCCATCTCTAGGTCGGACTTGAGCTTGTCGCGTTCCTTTTCAATCTTGGCAAGGGCTTCTTGAACTG
>JACCDN010713189.1_pt1 | contig 20470 bp, 23 predicted proteins | sample 7441691 | NCBI WGS metagenome assembly JACCDN01 (sample SAMN15323439, study PRJNA562643) | freshwater metagenome | isolation source: river surface water | place: USA:Blue River Watershed | collected 2017-08-16 | reverse complement strand
GTCGCCTTGCCGATGTCGTGCAGCAGCACCGCGAGTCCGATGATGAGGTCTTCGTCGCGGTCGCCGAGACGGATCTCCGCGAAGGCGTCGAGGCACGCAAGGGTGTGATTCCAGACGTCGCCCTCGGGATGCCATTCCGGATCCTGCGGCACGCCGATCATAGCATGGAGTTCCGGGTAGAACTTCGTCCAGCCGCAGTCCTTGAGGAAGGCGAGGCCGAGCGAGGGCTTGCGGCCGCGGAGGAGGAGCTTCGTCCATTCCTCCATCAGACGTTCGGGCGGGAGGTCGGCCTGGGTGAGCGAAGCGCAGAGCGCGGTGGTCTCCGCGGCGACCGAGAACTCGAAGCGCGCGGCGAACTGCATCGCGCGGAGGACGCGGAGCGGGTCTTCGGCGAACTTATCCGACACGTGGCGGAGACGCTTCGCCCGCAGGTCGGCCACGCCGCCCCAGGGATCGAGGACCTCGCCGGTGAACGGGTCCCACATGATCGCGTTGAGCGTGAAGTCGCGGCGTTCCGCGGCGTCCTTCGGCGTCATCGTCGGATCGGCCTGCACGTCGAAATCCGTATGCTTGGCGCCCGTCCGGTTCTCGCGGCGAGGCACCGAGACATCGACCGGGAAGTCCTTGAGCTTGGTCACGCCGAAGGCGGCGCCGACCGTGATGATGCCGAATTCCTTGCGCAGGGCCGCTTCGACCTGGCGCGTGCCGAGGCCGTAGACCTCGACGTCGACGTCGAGGACCGGCACCTGCATCAGCGCGTCGCGCACGCAGCCGCCGACGAGCACCGGACGTCCGCCCGCGTCACGCAGCAGCTCGACGACGCGGCGCACGGGCGCGAAGTCGCCGTCGAGGCGGATGAGGTTCGGCTGCAGGTCGGGCACGTCCCCACCCTACCCGAGCCACGGCCGGAGGCGAGTGGTTTTGCGGCTCAGAGGTTGGTCGTGAAACCTTCCTTCAGCAGCCAGGCCTTCGCCGTGTCGCGGCGGTCGCCTTGCAGGACGATCTCGCGGCCCTCGAGGGCGCCGCCCGTGCCGAGGGCGCGCTTGAGTTCCTTGAGCAGCGCCTCGCGCATGCGCATCTCCTGCGACTCGATCCAGAGCCCCTTGAGGATGGTCACTTCCTTGCCGCCGCGGCCGGCGCGTTCGTATTGCAGGATCACCTTGCCTAGCTTCGGCTTCGCCTTGGCGGCGGGCACGACCGGCTTCGGGGGCGGGCCGGGCGGCAGGTCCTGCCCGTCCAGCTTATCGAAAGGATTGCCGCTCATGCGCCGCGTCCGCAGGTCCCCGCGCCCGGCGTGCCGCCCTGGAGATAGACCAAAGCCTTCTCGTAGGAACGGCGCCGGAGGTAGTGATCGAGGTCGCCTGGCAGGCCCGAATCCGGGGCAGACACTTCCGCATCGAGCACCTTCATACAGGCCAAAAGGCCGTCCTTGGGGAGTCCCGGCTGGGAGAGGGCTTGGAGAGCCTCCAGGATGCGTTGACGGCGGACAGGGTCCATTTGCCCGCAGATTGCGGGCCGAACGGGCCCGGAGCAAGCCCGCGGGGCGGTTTTCATAGTGGACAAAAGGCGGGGGGCATCCCTATACCAACCCTTCCTTTGGATGGATAGCTCAGTTGGTTAGAGCGTCTGCTTTACACGCAGAATGTCGTGGGTTCGAGTCCCTCTCCGTCCACCCCTTCCACATCACTCTCCAGTCGCCATGACGCCCCTCAAGAAGAAGCACACGCTCTCCGCCCTCGTCGAAAACAAGTTCGGGGTCCTGGCGCGCGTCGCCGGCATGCTTTCCGGCCGCGGTTTCAACATCGAGACCCTCAACGTCGGCCCGACCCACGACCCGGCCTACTCGCGCATCACCGCGACCGTCGTCGCCGACGACGCCGCCCTCGACCGCTGCGTCAAGGCCCTCGAGAAGCTGATCAACGTCATCACCGTCCAGGACTTCTCCCGCGAGGAGGTCGAACACGTCGCCCGCGAGCTCATCCTCTGCAAGGTGAAGTGCAACACCAAGACCCGCACCGAAATCATCGAGGTCGCCGCCCTCTTCCGAGCCAAGGTCGTGGACGTCGCGCACGACTCCCTCGTCATCGAGTTCACCGGCAACGAGAACAAGATCAGCGCCTTCCTCGAGCTCATCAGCCCGTACGGCATCCTCGCCACCGCCCGCACCGGCGCCGTCGCCCTGCCCCGCGGCCTCAAGAAGGCCGTCAAGTAACCCTTTTCCACCAAACACCATGCCTGCCAAAGTGTACACCGACAAGGACGCCGATCTCGGTTTCCTCAAGAACAAGACCCTCGCCGTCCTCGGCTTCGGTTCCCAGGGACATTCCCACGCGATGAACCTCCGCGACAGCGGACTCAACGTCATCGTGGGCCTGTACAAGGGTTCCAAGTCCGCCGCCGCCGCGAAGAAGAAGGGTTTCAAGGTCTATGAGACCGCCGAAGCCGTCCGTCGCGCCGACGTCATGCTCGTGGGCATCCCCGACATGAAGCAGGCCTCCGTCTGGGAGAAGGACATCGCCCCGAACCTCGGCAAGGGTGGCAAGACCGTCCTCTTCATCCACGGCCTCTCGATCCACTACAAGCTGATCAAGCCCCTCAAGAACGTCGACATCGCCATGGTCGCCCCCAAGGGCCCGGGCCACGTCGTCCGCGCCCAGTACGTCGAAGGCAAGGGCGTCCCCGCCCTCATCGCCGTCCAGCAGGACGTCTCCGGCAAGGCCACCAAGACCGCCCTCGCCTGGGCCAAGGGCATCGGCGGCACCCGCGCCGGCGTCATCAAGACCTCCTTCAAGGAAGAAGCCGAAACCGACCTCTTCGGTGAACAGGCCGTCCTCTGCGGCGGTGCCTCCGAACTCGTCAAGGTGGGCTACGAAACCCTCGTCGAAGCCGGCTACCAGCCCGAGATGGCCTACTTCGAGTGCCTCCACGAGCTGAAGCTCATCGTCGACCTGATGGTCGAGTCCGGCATCTCCGGCATGCGCTTCTCGATCTCCGAGACCGCCAAGTACGGCGACATCACCCGCGGTCCCCGCGTGATCAACAGCTCGTCCCGCAAGGCGATGCGCGAGATCCTCAAGGAGATCCAGACCGGCAAGTTCACCGCCCAGTGGGTCAAGGAATACAAGGGCGGCCTCAAGAACTACAACAAGCTCCTCAAGAAGGGCGAGAACCACCCGATCGAAAAGACCGGCCAGCGTCTCCGCTCCCTCATGCCCTGGGTTCAGAAGAAGAACATCCGCGGCGCCCAGGCCGAGTACACGACCAAGTAAGGGTCGCCGGGAAACCGGAACACGAAGGGCCGACGCAAGTCGGCCCTTTTTCGTGCCCGCTTACTTGGCGGCGGGCGCCTTGCCCTGCGGGCTGCCGGGCAGGAACTCTTCGCGGCTGACGAAACCGTCGCCATCGGCGTCGCGGCGGGCGAACCATTCCGCGGCGTCGGCGGCGGAACGTCCCACGCCGAACTCGGCGCGCGTCAGCTTGCCGTCGCCATCCACGTCGAGCTTCTTGAACAGCGGGGCGCGGTCGGCGGGCGCATCCGCCTTCGCCTTGCCCTTCCCCTTTCCTTTCGACGCCGGCTGACCACCGGGAATCGCCGGGAGCGGCAGGTAGTCGAAGTCCGCGATCATCTTCTTCGCCATCTCGAGACGGAGCGCGCGTTCGGCTTCGGCGACCTCGGGCTTGCCGCTCAGGTTGTTGAGCTCGGCGGGATCTTTCTCGAGGTCGTAGAACTCATACACCGGCCGGGGCGTCGTGAAATACGTCGCGACGAGACCTGCGGCCATCCTGCCGTCCGCATGCTGAGCGACCATCGACTGCCAGGCCGAACCGCCGGCGCTATCCACCGGGCCGTAAGGCAGCCAGGGCGTGCAGTTGTAGATGGCCTTGTAGCGCTCGCTGCGCACCGAGCGGGAAAGATCGTAGCCGCTGTTCGCCATGCCGACTTGCACGGGCGCGCTGCCGTGCGGGCCCCGCTCCATGAAGACGTGGTCACGGCTCTTGGCGGCGGCGCCTTTGAGCACCGGAAGGAAACTGACGCCCGTCATGCCGGCCGCGGACTTCAGGCCGGCGGCGGCGAGCACCGTCGGTCCGAGATCTTCGCCGCTCAGCAGGGCCGAGGAATCGCCGCCCGGAGCCACGACGCCGGGCCAGCGGACGACGAAGGGGACGTTGCAACCGGGGTCATACAGCGAGCCCTTGCCGTGCGGGAGCGCCTGGCCGTTGTCGCCGGCGAAGACCACGAGGGTGTCCTTCGCGAGGCCGAGACGATCGAGCAAGGCGAGCACCTTGCCGGCGGTCTCGTCGACGCGGTTCACCTCGGCGCAGTAATCGGCGTATTGCTCGCGGACGCCTGGCAGGTCGGGCACGTGGGCCGGCAGCTTGAGCGTGGCGGGATCGGGACGATACGAAGCGGGCGCGGCCCAGGGATGGTGCGGATCGCTGAAGTTCACCCAGAGGCAGAAAGGCTTGTCCTTCGGACGACCGTCAAGGAACGCCGCCGCCTGCTCGACGGCCTGCGCATCGGATCCGCCCTGCACGACGTCGAAACGATCCGTGAAGGTCTTGTAGCCGCCGTCGACCAGGAACTTGCCCAGACTGTCGTCACCCTTGCCGGACCCATCCAGATGGTAGGAACGGCCGACCACGCCGACGTAGTAACCCGCTTCCTTCCGGAGGACTTCGGGGAAGGTCACGACATCGCGGGGCAGCGGCGAAGAGAAGCGCGTGATGCGGGCGGCGACCGGCGAGCGGCCGCTGAGGTAGGCCGCGCGCGAAGGCACGCACTGCGGGGCGGAAGTAAAGAAGCGGCGGAACTTCATGCCCTCAGCTGCCAGCTTATCCAGCGCCGGCGTGCGCACGTTGGCGTCGCCGTAGCAGCTCAGGTAAGGATAGCTGTGATCGTCCGAGAGCAGGAACAGGACGTTAGGCTTGTCGGCCGCCGTCAGGCAGACGACGGAAGCAAGCAGCAAGACGAGGCTTCGCATGGGGGTGCGGGGATTCAACCACCCCCACCCCTCATGGCAACCGCTTCTGCTAAGCTGCAATCAGGGTTAACTTCAGAAATTCAGGCGCAGGCCGGCCTCGATACCGCGACCGGGCATCGGCAGGACGTCCTTGATGAAGGAAGAAGCGTTGCGGGCCTCCTGGTCGAGCAGGTTGATCACGCGGAGCGTGAACTGTCCGTCCAGCTGGGCGAACTTGAACGGGCGGGCCAGGCTGGCGCCGACCATCGTGTAACCCGCGGTCCGGGTCTCGTCGGGAGCGGTGCGGTTCTGCGCGAAGTGATAGGTCGCGTCGAGACGCCAGGACCAGCCGGACTCGAGGCCGTGCAGGGCCGCGCCGACGCGTCCGGGCGAGATGCGCGGCAAGGCCTCGGAGGTGTCTCGATTGGAAGCGCGCACGAAGTCGCCATAGCATTCCAGCCCGACCTTCGAGACCGGCGTGTCGACGAACTGGAAGTTCACCTTCGCCTCGGAGCCGAAGAAATCCGCGGGCACGGAGACGAAATCATGACGCGCGAGCTCATCGGCACCGCCGTTGGAATAATCGGGGCCCCCGCTGGCGGTCAGGTCGGGACCGTAGCCGTTGCGCTGCAGCGCGATGAAGGAAGAGAAGCGGTTGTAGTAGACCGAGAAGCTGCCGGAGACCGGACCACGCACCTTGGCGAGCTCCCACTCGAGACCGAAGCCCTGCTCCTTGCCGAGGTCGCGGTTACCGACCTCGTAGATGTCCGTGGCCACATGCGGACCGTCGGCATAAAGCTCCTGGAAGTTCGGAGCGCGCTCGGTGCGGGTGAGGTTGATCGTGGAGGTCCAGGAGGGATTCAGGTCCTTGGCCCAGGCGAAGGCGAAGCTCGCCGGCGTGAAGGAAGCCGAGTCAGCGGCAGGGTTGACGCCGAGGGCGCCCGCATGCGTCCAGGCGGACGCATCGACCTGCGCGTGCTCGACGCGGAAGCCATAACGGAGTCGCTGATCGGCGGCGAGATTCTGCACGAAGGAGCCGAACGTGGCCATGGCGGTGTTGCGCGTATCGGGCAGGAAAGCCTCGTCGCCGGTCACGCCGAAGTCGAAGCGGTTGGCCTGAAGTCCCACGACGCCTTCTACCGAGCCGATCTTAACCAGTTCGAGGTCGAGACGGCCGTCCCAGCCATCATTGGTGAATGTGCTGCCCGCCACGCCCGCTTCGAACTCCGCGTGGGCGTAGTCAGCCGCGCCGACACGATACGAAAGCGAACGGACCACCGATCCTGCGACCTCCGACTTACCCGCAAGGTCCCAGCGACGCTGGCGCAGGCCGATGCTGATGTCTTGCTCAGCGACGCCGTAGGTGGAATCGAGGCCGGAATAGGAAATTCCCACGTAGCCGTTGGACGTCAGGTAAGAAACGCCGAGGCCGGCGCCGCGGTTATCGGCCGAAGTATCGGCGATGCGTCCCACCGGCGTGCGGAGATCGTCCGTCGACTTGTCAAAGCCGTCGACATGGTAAGAGAAAGAACCCACCGAGCCCTCGGCGAGGATGCCCGCGGAGCGGAGGCCGTCGACGGAACCGATGCGACCTACGACCGACTGGCGCTGAGCGAGGCGCTGATCGGGGATGCGCGCGTCGACGAGGTTGATCACGCCGCCGAGGATGCTGTTGCTATAGAGCAGGGCCGCCGGACCGCGCAGCACCTGAGCCTCACGGATGGCGAGCGGGTCGACGCTCACCGCGTGGTCGGGGCTCGCGGACGACGCGTCAAGGCTGCTGACGCCGTTCTGGGTGATCTTGAGGCGGTCGCCATCCAGGCCGCGGACGACGGGTCGACCGGAGTTGGGACCAAAGTAGCTAGAGACCACGCCAGGGAGCTCGGACAGCACGTCTCCGATGTTGGACTGGGGCAGGCGCTCGAGGACCGTGTTCGAAAGGATCAGGGTCGGCGACACCGCCGTGACCTCGCCCCCGATGGCCGTTCCCTTGACCACTACCGTCTTCAGCTTCTCGGGCGCGGCGGCCGGCTTGTCCTGAGCGGCCAGGGCCAGCGTCGAGGCGGCCAGCATGAAGAGGGGACGGATCGAAGGAACCACGCTGGATTTCATAAGATTATCAAATGCAATAGTCTTGCATTAAGCCGTTTCAAGCGGAAATCCTCGGGTTGCAGTCGGGGGATAAATGCACGGACTAAGGCCACCCCCATGAGAGAGTCCTCCCCTACCCCTGATGCCATCCACTCGGATGCCTTCCTGGCGCGCCTGATGCGCGGCCAGCTGAAGCTCTCGATCGCCTGCGCCCTGTGCTTCGTCGTGGCGCTCGTGGCCCTGCCCCTGCTCAACTACTACCAGCCAGGCTTCATGGCCCAGCGCGTCTTCGGCTTCACGCTCACGTGGCTGATCCTCGGCGTCCTCTTCTTCCCCTTCGTGTGGGTCATCTCCTACGTGTTCATCAAGCGCTCGATCGCGCTCGAGGACGCCGAAGCCAAAGCCGCCCAGGACGGCCTGACCAAGTAACATGAACGCCCTCCTCGCCGCGCAGGACATCGATCCCTGGATCGCGTTCTTCTCGCTCGTCACCGTCGTCATCACCGTCGGCATGGGCTTCTGGACCGCCGGGAAGTCCAAGAGCGCCGGCGACTTCTTCGTCGCGGGCCGCTCGGTCTCCGTCGGCTGGAACGCCTCCGCCATCTCAGGCGAATACCTCTCCGCGGCCTCGTTCATGGGCGTCGCGGGCATGGTCATGGCCACGGGCTATGACGCGCTGTGGTATCCGGTCTGCTACGCCTGCGGCTACCTCTTCCTCCTGCTCTTCATCGCCGGCCCGCTGCGTCGCTTCGGCGCCTACACCATCCCGGACTTCGCCGAAGGCCGCTACGACTCGCCGCTCTTCCGCAAGATCGCCGTCTGCTTCGTCCTCTTCATCGGCTTCTTCTACACCATGCCGCAGATGAAGGGCGCCGGCACCACGCTCGCCTACATCTTCCCCGGCCTGCCCTATTGGGCCGGCGTCGTCGTCGTGGGCGCGGTCATCACCCTCAACGTCTCGCTCGGCGGCATGAAGGGCATCACCCTCGTGCAGGCCTTCCAGTATTGGCTCAAGGTCTTCGCGATCACCCTGCCGATCTTCGTCCTGGCCGCCGTCGTCGGTCACTACCAGCAGCACCTCGAGGCCAACAAGACCGCCCAGGAGACCGTCGCCGCCGCCCCCGCGGGCATCGAGCGAAAGGCCCTGCCCGCCAAGGCCCCGAAGGACGAACAGTGGATCGCACCGTTCGGCAAGCTGACCACCAAGGCCGTCGACGCCTCCATCGCCGCCGCGAAGACGCCCGAAGCGAAGGCCGAGCTCGAAGCGAACAAGCAGCCCTACTCGCTCCTCTACACCTACTCGCTGATCATCGCGCTCGTCTGCGGCACCGCCGGCCTGCCGCACATCCTCGTCCGCTTCTACACGAACCCCGACGGCGTGGCCGCGAAGCGCACCACGATGTGGGTCATGATCCTCATCGGCGTCTTCTACGTCTTCCCGCCCGTCTACGGCGTCATCGGACGCTCGCTCACGCCGGAGCTCTACGACGCCGTCGGCGCCAAGGGCACGGACAAGGTCGTGCTCGAGCTGCCCACGTTGCTCGCCGGCCGCGACCATCCGCTCCTCGGCTCGATCCTCTCGGGCATCACCTGCGCTGGCGCCTTCGCCGCGTTCATGTCGACCTTCTCCGGCCTGCTCGTCTCGATGTCCAGCGCCCTGGCGCACGACATCTACGGCCGCATCCTCCGTCCGGCCTCCTCGCCGGAACAGCGCCTCAAGGCCTTCAAGTGGTCGGCCCTGATCGTGGGCGTGACCGCCGTCGGCCTGGGTTCGCAGGTCGAAGCGCTCGAGATCAACTTCATGGTCGGCCAGGCCTTCGCCATCGCCGCCGCCAGCTACTTCCCGCTGCTCTTCATGAGCGTCTGGTGGCGCGGCATGACCATGCGCGGCGCGGCCACCGGCATGCTCGTCGGCGGACTCAGCGCGCTCGCTTCCATCACCCTGACTTCCGTCTCCGACGTCGCCGTCGCCAAGGCGAAGAAGCTGACCGACGCCGCGGAGCTCGCCGCCTACTGGGCCGACCATCCGGTCGCCAAGGGCATCGCCGACTTCTGGGTCGCGCACCCGCTCGCCCGCATCCTCTGCGAACAGCCTGCGATCTGGGCCGTGCCGCTTTCCATCCTCCTGATGATCTTCGTCTCCAAGGCGACCTCGTCCACGATCCCGGCCGACGTCCGCATGAAGATGCTCGTCCTCCACGCCCCGGAAGCCCTCGGCCTGAAGCAGGAATACATCAAGGAGCACGAAGGCCTCGGCGGACACTGACACGTCTCCCGGGGCGGATTATTCCGTCCCCGGGAAACTTGAAACTTGGAAGTCCGGCAGGGGGCGTCTTTGCTGATGAGGTGTCCCACGAACTCACCGAAGACGACTCCCGCGCCTATGGCGTCGTCCAGGCGTTCTCCCTCCTCCTCGCCGGCGGCGCCCTCTACGCGGCGGCCCTCCTGACCTACCGCGGCGGCGAAGTCTTCCTCGGCCTCGTCAAAGACCCTTATGACCGCGTGGTCTGGCTCGGCGTCGGCATGGGCATCCCCGTCGCGCTCTGCGGCGCGGTGATCGCCGTCCTCGCGACCCTGAACCGGCCTTGGGATCTCCTCCGCATCGCCGCCACCGCCCTGCTCGTGGGCAACCTCGCCGTGCCCGCCGCCTGGGGCGTGCTCTGGTTGATCCGCCAAGGCTAAGCCTCCTTCTGCAATGTCCTCCGGCCCTATCGTCATCGTCACCCGCGGCAGCCCGCTGGCCCTCCAGCAGACGCACGACGCCGCCGCCCGCCTGCAGGCGGCGCTCGGCCGTCCCACCGAGATCCGCATCCTGACCACCACCGGCGACCGCCAGGCCAGCTGGTCGCTCGAGAAGCAGGGCGGCAAGGGCCTCTTCACCGCCGAGCTCGAGCAGGCGCTCCTGCGCGGCGAAGCCGATCTCGCGATCCACAGTTCCAAGGACCTTCCGACGGAGATGCCCGCCGGCCTCGCCATCGCCGTCTGCCTGCCGCGCCAGGATGCGCGAGACGTGCTCGTGCGCCGCAGCGAGGTCGCCAGCCCTAAGCTCATCGCCACCGGCAGCCCGCGACGCCGCGCGCAGGGCGCCCTCGCCTTCCCGCAGGCGCAGTGGACCGAACTGCGCGGCAACGTGGACACCCGCCTGAAGAAGCTCGCGAACGGCGACGCCGACGCGTCTTACCTCGCCGCCTCCGGACTCAACCGCCTCGGCATCAAGGCATGGCCCGGCCTCACCTTCGAGCCCGTCGCGCTCGCCGACATGGTGCCCGCCGCCGGCCAGGGCGCCGTCGCCATCCAGTCGCGCTCGGCCGAGATCGCGCAGTATGCCGCCGCCGGCTGCGCCGCCACGACCTATTCCGTGACCGTCGAGCGCCTGTTCCTCGCCAAGCTCGGCGAGGGCTGCCACACCGCGTTCGCGTGCCATCACGCCGCCGGCCGCGTGCATCTCTTCCGCGCCGACTTCGGCCGCCGCGACTTCGCTTTCCCCGTCACCGACCTCGCCGCGGCCTCCGCCTTGGCCGACGACATCCTCCGCCAGATCCTGCCCCGCTGAACATGAGCAAACTTCCCCTCCGCGACCGCCTCGTCGTCCTCACCCGTCCGGAAGGACGCGGCGCCGACTGGAAAGACGCCCTCGTCGAGGCCGGCGCGGCCGTGTCCGAACTCCCGCTGCTCGAGATCACCTTCGAGCCCGACGACACCGTGCTCAGCGAAGTCCTCGACGCCATGGGCGAATACGACTGGATCGTCTTCACCAGCGCCAACGGCGTGCGCGGCTTCTTCGACCGTTTCTTCGAACGCTTCACCGACATCCGTTCCGTCGGCGGCGTGCGCTTCGCCTGCCTCGGACCAGCGACGGAGAAGGCCCTGCGCCAATACCACCTGGACAGCGACCTCACCGCCACGCAGAACGACGCCCTCTCGCTGGGCCGCGAGCTGATGACCAAGCACGACGTCGAGAACCAGAAGCTCCTCGTCGTCACCGGCAACCTCAACACGCCCGAGCTGCCGCGCCTGCTCGCCGACGGCGCCATGGCGATCGTCGACGTGATCAAGGTCTACGCCACCGAAGAGAAGTCGGTCGCCGAATCGCCCGAAGCCGCCGAGTTCCGCCGCCGTGGCGCCGACGCGATCGTGTTCGCGAGCCCCTCGGCCGTGGAATCTTTCCTGCACCAGGCGGCATCCCTCCGTCCTGACGCCGGCGCGCGCCAGCCCAAGGCCGTGGCCATCGGCGCCACGACCGCCGACGCGATCCGCAAGGCCGGCATCCCGCTGGCAGGCACCGCCTCCGCGCCGACCGCCAAGGCCATCCGCGACGCCGTCGTCGCCGCGCTCTCATGATCGGCAAGGCGCGCATCAAGGTCTGCGGGATCACCCGCGCCGCCGACGCCGCCACGGCCCTCTCCCAAGGAGCCGACTTCCTCGGCGTAAACTGCTGGTCGGGTTCGCCCCGCTTCGTCCCCGTCGCCGCGCGCGCCCAGCTGCTGCGCGAAATCCCTGCCGCCAAGCGCGTGGCCGTGACGGTGAATCCTTCCGTCGCCGAAGCCCTCGCGCTGATCGCCGAAGGCTTCGCGGTCGTGCAGGCGCACTTCGATCCGGCCAAGTCGGACTGCGACCCGGAGGCGCTCTCCGCGGCCGTCGGCCCTTCCCGCCTCTGGCTCGCCCCGAAACTCGCCGACGGCGCCGAATGGCCCGCCGCTTTGATTCCGCTGGCCGCCGGCTTCGTCCACGACGCCCATGCCAAGGACGCCTTCGGCGGCACCGGCAAGACCTCCGACTGGAGCCGCTTCTCCCAGCTGCGTCAGCGCTACCCCGATTCTCTCTGGCTGCTGGCCGGCGGGCTAGGCCCCGACAACATCGTGGCCGCCACACGCTCCGGAGCGGACTTTTTCGACCTGAATAGCGGCATCGAACTCGCCCCTGGGCTCAAATCTGCCGAAAAACTGTCGGCAGTCGCCGAAGCGCTGCTTAAAATTGCTCAATCGTAAGTCCTACCCCCTCGAACCGGGACTTGGCACGGGGGGTGCATAAGTGGACTTGCTCAACCGAACGCCTAACCCAACCTAATCACACCACCATGAAGCTCGTCGTCGCCATCATCAAACCGTTCAAACTTGAAGAAGTTAAGGACGCCCTCGCCGAGATCGGCATCGAGGGTATGACCGTAACCGAAGTCAAGGGCTTCGGTCGCCAGAAGGGTCACACCGAAATCTACCGCGGTTCGGAATACACCGTCGACTTCCTCCCCAAGGTGAAGATCGAGGCCGCCGTGGCTGACGAGCAGGTCGAAAAGGCCATCGCCACCATCTCCAAGGCCGCCCAGACCGGTAAGATCGGCGACGGCAAGATCTTCGTCCTCGGCCTGACCGACGTGATCCGCATCCGCACCGGCGAACGCGGTCCGGCGGCCATCTAAGTTCCGGCCACATCAAATCAAAAGGGCGTCCGCAAGGACGCCCTTTTTGTCGGCCTACTTCGCCGCCTTGGCCGCCGCCTTGGCCGCGTCGCGTTTGGCGAGCATGCCGGGCGAGTTCCACTTGATCACGTGATACGTGGCCGGGGCTTCGCCGGCGTTGCGGATCGCGTGGTCGATGTTGGAGGCCTGGAAGATGACCGAGCCTGGTCCGAGCTTCACCCAATCGCCGGCGACGAGCGCCTCGACGACGCCCTCCTTGACGATGAGCAGCTCCTCGTCGGCATGCTGGTGAGGAGGATGCGCGGCCTGCCCGGGGTTCAGCGTGGTGATATGGCATTCCAGTTCGTCGAGCGTGGCGGTCGGCGCCTGGCAGACCTTACGGTAGGCCCCCGCCTTGCTGGGCTTCACCGCCAGCTTCTCCCAATCAAAGGCCATCGAGCCCATGACGGGCTTGGCGGCCGGCACGTCGGCGGCGATGGGGCCGGGGACGATGAAGCCGAGCAGGCCGAGGCAGACGGAGGCGGTCAGGGCGGCGACGAAGAGGTCGCGACGGGTCGGGGTGAGCATGCGATGTTGATAGGAAACCTGCCGAAGGGAGTAAAGAGCCCATCCAGACGCCTTGCCCTCGGCCCGACCCCGGGCCTAATCTCCGGCATGCTTCGCCCCGCGCACCGATGGACGGCCGCCCTGCTCTGCCTGGCGGCCTTGCTCGCGGGCTGCGGCGACGGCCGGACCACCGCGGAGAAGAAAGCCGCCGAGGGCTACCTGATCATCAACAACATGGCCGAGCCCTCCGGCCTCGACCCGCAGACCATCACCGGCCTCAGCGAAAGCCACATCGTCGGCGCGCTCTTCGAAGGCCTGGTCAATTACGACCCCAAGGACCTGCACCCCATCCCGGGCATCGCGGAAAGCTGGACGATGTCGGCCGACGGCAAGACCTGGACCTTCCGCCTACGCAAGAAGGCCCGGTGGTCGAACGGCGACCCCATCACCTCGGCGGACTTCCTCTTCAGCTACCAGCGCATGCTCATGCCGACCTTCGGCGCCGAGTATGGCTCGATGCTGCACGGCATCCGCGGCGCCAAGGATTTCGCCGCCGGCAAGACCAAGGATTTCCGGTCCGTCGGCCTGCGCGCGCCCGACGCGCACACGCTCGTCATCGAACTCGAGCACCCCATCCCGTATTTCCTGCAGCTCGTCTGCCACCACAGCTGGATCCCCGTGCACCCGCCGACGATCCTGAAGTTCGGCGGCATCGACGCGCTGAACACGCCGTGGACGCGGCCCGGCTCGATGGTCTGCAGCGGCGCCTTCACCCTCGAGTCCTGGGAGGTCGCCCGCCGCGTGGTGGTGCGCAAGAACCCGCTCTACTGGAACGCCAAGGAAGTCGCCCTGAACGCCGTCGAGTTCCGCGCCATCGCGGACCTCTTCGCCGAGGAACGCGCCTTCCGCGGCGGCGAACTGCATGTCACCGGCGCGGTGCCGCCTTACAAGGTGGCCAAGCTCCGCGCCGAGAAAGCGCCGCATCTGCGCATCGATCCGTTCCTCTCCACCGCCTTCGTCTGGGTGAACTGCGACATCAAGGGCGCCCAGCCCGCGGACGTCGCCGCCCGCAAGGCCTTGGGCGATCCGCGCGTCCGCCGCGCCCTCAGCATGGCCATCGACCGCGACCTGATCGCCGAGAAAGTCCTGCGCGCCGGCGAGTCGCCCGCGCTCCACTTCACCCCGCCCGGCACGGGCGGCTTCCAGCCGACCGCCCGCTGGAAACAGGACTTCGCGGAAGCGCGTCGCCTCCTCGCCGAAGCCGGCTACCCCGGCGGCAAGGGACTCCCGAAGTTCGACTACCTCTACGCCACCTCGGAAGGCCAGCAGATGGTCGCGCAGGCCTACCAGGAGATGTGGCGCCGCGAGCTCGGCGTCGAGGTCGAGCTGCGAAACCTCGAATGGAAGGTCTACCTGACCGCCATGCGCAAAGGCGAGTTCCACCTCTGCCGCGGCGCGTGGGTCGGCGACTACAACGACCCCAACACCTTCCTCGAGATGCTCATCACCGGCAACGAGCTCAACAACTGCAACTGGAGCGACGCGGAATACGACCGCCTGCTCGGGCTCGCCGCGCGCGAGACCGACGCCGCCAAGCGGTTCGGGTACTTCCAGCAGGCCGAAGCCCGGCTGGTCGAACAGGCCCCGGTGCTCCCCGTGGTCTTCAATAAGAACAAATATCTGATGCGCCCCGAGGTGCAGGGCTGGCATCCCACCCTGCTCGACCAACACCCGCTTTCCGCCGTCCGGCTCGTCCCGTCGAAAGGGGATTGAACGGGACCGTCGCCGCCGTATCTTCCTCTCATCGCCATGCGCTCCCTCGCCCTCGCCCTGCTCGCCGCCTTCGTCACCCTGACCGCCGTCGCGCAGACCGACCCGCTGCGCGCCGCCCCCCAGGACAAGGCCTTCGCCAAGCTGCGCGGCATCACCCAGTTCTACATCGACGTCTCGACCTCCGAGAACCGACCCGAGGACGCCGACCTGCGCGGCGAGATCCGCGACGGCATGGAACTCGAGCTCCGCCGCGCCAACCTCACGCCCAAGGCCGTCGAAGGCCTGAGCCCGGAAGCCGCCACCCCGCTGCTGCTGATCGAGGTGCGCTACGACCGCGGCCTCGGTCGCTACAACGCCGACGTCATCCTCTCGGTGCGCGACAACGCGACGATCTCCCGCAACAAGGAGGCCGTGCTCGCCCAGACCTACAGCGAGACCCGTCGTGCGCTCGGCACCTCGGACACCGCCCTCAACCGCGAGGTCAAGGCCCGCGGCCGCGAACTCGTGCTCGAGGTCATCGAAGGCATGAAGCGTCTCAAGTGAGCGCCCGGCCTTGGAACTGCTGAAGAAGATCCGGGGCGACGGAGCGGAACCCCCGCCGCGTCCCCCGGCGAAGGAGATCATCGCGACCGCGCTCTGCGTCGTCGTGCTCATCGGCGGACTGACCTTCCTCGGCAACGCCGCCGGCGCGCCCCTCCTCCTCGGCACGTTCGCCGCCAGCTCCCTGCTCGTCTTCGCCTATCCGGACTCGCCGTTCGCCCAGCCGCGTAACGTCCTCCTCGGCCACCTCATCGGGAGCGCCTGCGGTCTGGCCGCCGCGCAATGGCTCGCCGGCGGCTGGTGGGCGCCGGCCCTCGCCGTCGGCCTGGCCATCGTGCTGATGAAGCTCACTCGCTCCGTGCACCCGCCGGCCTGCTCCAATCCGCTCATCGTCTGCGCGCTGAGCCAGGCCGGCTGGGACTTCCTGCTCTTCCCCACCCTCACGGGCGCCGGCCTCATCGTCCTCGTCGCCCTCTTCCATCACAACTTGCGCCGCGAGGCCCGCTGGCCCAAGTATTGGTTCTGAACTTATGTCCTCCGTCGAAACCCGCCTCGCCGAACTCGGCTGCACCCTGCCGACCCCTCCTGCCGCCGCCGGCGCCTACGTCCCGGCCGTCCGCACGGGCGACCTCCTCTACCTCGCCGGCACCCTGCCGATGAAGGACGGCAAGGTCGCCTCGCTCGGCAAGGTCGGCCGCGAGGTCGACCTCGTCCAGGCCGCCGAGGCCGCCAAGCTGTGCACGCTCAACGCGCTGGCCAACGCCAAGGCCGCCCTCGGTTCGCTCGATCGCGTCACGCGCGTCGTCATGGTCAACGGCTTCGTCAACGGCGTCGACGGCTTCAGCGACAGCCCCAAGGTGCTCAACGGCGCCTCGGAGTTCCTCCTCCAGGTCTTCGGCGACGCCGGCAAGCACGCGCGCGCCGCGGTCTCCGTCAACGGCCTGCCGCTCGGCGTCTCCGTCGAGGTGCAGATCGTGCTCGAGGTCCGCGACTGAGCTCGCTCAGCCTTCGGACAGGCTCACGCGGGTGAAGTCGATCTTGAACGACTTGCCCTTCGGCGGCTTGCCGCAATTGCCGATCTGAGCGCACGCGCGCTTCACGAGTTCGCCCATGCGCGCGTCGCGCGGGGAGCTGATCCAGCCGGAGAAGGTGACGAAGCCGGAAGCATCGACATTGACGGTGACGCCGCAGGTGCCGCCGGATGACACGGATTCGCCTTCGGCCGCGACGATCTCGCGCCAAGCCGTGAGCAGGCGCGCCTGGACTTCGCCGGCGTAGAGCGCGAGCTCGGAGGCCGAGCCGCCTTCGCCGCCGTTGTCGCCGGTGCCGTAGCTACGGCCCTTCTTGACGGACACGCCGCCGATGCCGCCGGACTTGGACGAACCTCCGGGGCGGCCGGACTTGCCGCCCTGGCTCTTGTTGAACTCCTCGAGGGTCGTGCGGGCGGACTTGCTGCCCACGCCGTTCTTCACGACGGCCTTGGTCGAGGTCTTCGTGTTGGAAGAGGATTGGGAGGCCTGTTCGGCCTGCTCGCGCTCGCGGAGGATCTTGTCGACGTTGAGCTTCGGGATCTTGATGCGGGAGATGCCGTTGTTCGTGCCGGTCTCCGCGCCCTGCGCGACGCCGGGGGCTTTGCCGATCTCCCCCGGACGCTTGCCGGGGATGCCGGCGAGGTCGATCAGCAGCGGGTCGACGGGGTCGAGGTTCTCGCCGTCCTGACGCGCCGCATACCAGGAGAAACCGATGACCGCGCCGAGGAGACCGAGGTGCACCAGGACGGAACCGATCCAACCTTTGCCCTCGGCGGCCATGTTCAGCGCGTCTCGGTGTCGAGCGCCGCCTTGGTCAGGCCCTTGGCCTTGGCGAGGGACAGCACGTCGATGATCTTCTGGTAGGACAGCGCGCCGTCGCCGCGGATGCGGACGATGGGCTGCTCGGCCTCGGGCAGGGCCGCGAGCGTGGCGAACTCGGCTTCGAGCTGGGCGGTCGTGACCGGACGGGCGCCGAGCGAGAGCCCGCCGTTGCGGTCGATGCTGACGATGCGGTGCTGGGCCTTGGTATCAGGCGTCTTGCCCGCGCCTTTGTCGGCCTTGGGCAGGTTGACGGCCGTCGTCTGCTCCAGCACCGGCGTCGCGATCATGAAGATGATCAGCAGCACGAAGCAGAGATCGAGCATCGGCGTGACGTTCAGCTCGTTCATCACGTGCAGCCGGTTAGGCTTGGAAAAGGAGCGGGCCATCGGGTCTTACTGGGCGTCCTCCCAGCCGGGCAGAGCGGCGGGCGGGACTTCGGGGGCGGGAGCCGCGGCGGAAGCGGCGGCGGGCTGGGCCGCCTGCGCGGCGCGATGGAGGCGTTCGCGCTCCTGCGCGGCCTCGTAGTTGCGGCGGGCTTCGCCTTCGAGCTCGAGCTCGACGCGGTCGGCGAGCGAGCTCGCGAAGTTCTCGAGCTCGGTCGTCATGATCTTCACCTGGGTGAGCAGGTAGTTGTAACCGAAGGTGGCGGGGATGGCGACGAGCAGGCCGAGCGTGGTCGTGACGAGCGCGCCGCAGACGCCGGGCGCGAGCTGCGCGATGCTGGCCTTCTCGGTCAGCGCGCCGAAGGTGACCATCACGCCCCACACGGTGCCGAGCAGGCCGAGGAACGGACCGCCGGAGACGAGCGAGCTGAGCAGCACCATCTTGTCCTCGTACTTCACCATCGTGCGCGCGACGCCGCGCTGGACCGCGTTCTCGACGTGGCCCATGCACAACGTCACGTCGGCCGGACGCACGAGGCGTCCCTTGTGGCGCTGCACCGCGGAGACGGCTTCGGCGACGAGGAATTCGTAAGGGCCGAGGTTGGAGCCGCGCGGGAAGTTGAGCGCGACGACGGCGGGCTCGTCGCGGAGGCGACGTTCGAAGGCGTGGTTGCGGCGGCGCAGCTCATGGACGTCGGACCATTTCTGGATCATCGCGCCCCAGCCGATGAAGGAACAGATCAGGAGCACGACGGCGACGGCCATGCCGGCCGCATCCATCTGCTTGAAATACCAGAGGGCGCCCTTGTCGGCTTCGGCCAGCACCAGCATGAAGACAGGAGAAAGCATCGGTTTCCTAGGCAATCCGCCGCGAGCGGGGCTTCAACCTGAAAAGGTTCGCCCGCACGCTTGAACCGGCGGCGGTTCTTCCGCATGGTGAGGGCTGCGTGATCCCTCGACCGCCCACCTGCCAAGGCTGCGTCCAGAACGCCGTCGTCTACTTCACCCTCGTCGCCGGGGGCAAGGCGGAGACCTATGCCTGCTGCCAAGGCTGCCCCTCCCTCCTCTCGGACTCCATCCTGCCCTCGCTCGCGCTGGGACTGAAGCTAACCGTCCCGACCCCCGTCGGGCGCGGCAAGTGCCCGGCCTGCGGCTTCCGCTGGGCCGACTACGAGCGCATCCACCGCCTCGGCTGCGCCACCTGCTACGAAGCCCATGCGCCCCAGGCCTTGGCGACCATCGCGCGCATCCAGCCCGGCATGGAGCACCACGGGCGCCGCCCCCAGGACAGCCAGGCCAACCGCGCCGCCAAGCTGGCCAAGGCCCGCGCCGACCTGCAGGACGCCCTCCGGGTCGAGGATTACGAGGCCGCGGCCGTCCTGCGGGACCAGATCGCCGAGCTCGAGAACGGCGCGACCGAGAGCCGTCCCTGATTTACCGGATGAAACCCACCGCCCTGCTGACCAACGATGACGGCATCAACGCCGCCTTCCTCCATGCCTTGGTGGCCGCCTGCCTCGCCGAAGGCTTCCGGGTGCTCGTCGCGGCCCCCTCCGGGGAGCGCAGCTGGATCGGCCGGGCCTTCAGCCGTCACCGCGAAGTGACCTTGGCGGACTACCCGGGCCTGGGCGAACAGGCTTGGTCCATCGACGGCACCCCTTCCGACTGCGTCAATATCGCGCTCGGCCACCTGCTTCCCGCCAAGCCCGACATCGTCATCTCCGGCATCAACATCGGCTTCAACGCCACCATGCCCCTCTGCCTGAGCTCGGGCACCTTGGCCGGCGCGACCGAAGGCGCCGCCTGGGGCCTGCCGGCCGTGGCCTGCTCGCTCGACCTCGAGCAATCCCTCTTCGAACAGGTGCACCGCAATTCGGCCACCTGCCCGCCGGCCCTCCGCCCCCACCTCGAGGTCGCCTGCCGTCATGCCGCGCGCTTCGCCAAAGGCCTCGTCGGCCAGCCGGTCAGCGGACTGCACGTGCATAGCCTGAACTACCCTGCCGGCGTGACCGAGCAGACCGCGATGGAACGCAGCACGCCCGCGCTCGTCCGCCACGGCTCCCTTTTCAAGCGTTCCGCCCTCGGCTTCTCGTTCGCCTGGAACGACGGCGAGAACCATTCGACCGAAAAGCAGACAGACCTCGCCGTGCTGGAGCGAGGTCTGATCAGTCACACGGTCTTCGACTTCGGCGGCACCGCGCCGCTCTGAGCCGGCTCAGTGGCTGTGGCCGTGATCGTGGCCATGACCATGGTCATGGTCGTGGTCATGATCATGGTGGCCTTCGGAGGCGAAGAGCACCGGCAGCAGGAGGACGAGGCCGCCGATGAAGGCCGGGGCGTAGGCGTTACGCAGGCCATGGGCCGCGAGGAAAGGATAGAAGGCCACGTAGCCGGCGACAGCCCAAGCGCCGAGGTGGTTGGTGAAGAGCCAGAAGCCCTTCAGGCCGCCGTCGTTGGCGCGGCGCTGGACGTAGACCGAGAGGAATCCGGCGAAGAAAACGGCGGAGAGGATGAGGAGGAAGACGGCGAAGGGAGCCCATCCTTCGACGGCGTGGTGGTGGATCTCTTCGGCCTTCTTCTTGAAGTCGGCGGCGACGGCGGTCTCAGCCTGGGCCTTGGCGGCGGCGGCGTCGAAAGCCTTGCCCTTGGCGGCGGCCTTGGCCTTGGCGACGGCCTTGTCGACGAGCTCGGTCTTGGCGGTGGCCTCCTTGGCATGGGCTTCGGCCTCCGGGAGGCTGTGGCTCATGTAATGATAGGCGCCGACGGACACGCCGTAGAACACGGCGCCGAGGAGGACGGCATTGATGGCCAGGCCGAGGCGGCCGAGGGGCTTGGTAAGATCCAGCGAGAAGCTCATGGTGCGAAGCGGCAACCTAGGTCCGTCCCCCTGTCCTTCAATTCCAAACT
>JACCDN010765435.1_pt1 | contig 20471 bp, 18 predicted proteins | sample 7441691 | NCBI WGS metagenome assembly JACCDN01 (sample SAMN15323439, study PRJNA562643) | freshwater metagenome | isolation source: river surface water | place: USA:Blue River Watershed | collected 2017-08-16 | reverse complement strand
TGCGATTTCTTCTGTTGAGCGGCCTTCCATTTCCCACATAACAAGCGCTGCGCGCTCTGCAGGAGAAAGCATTGCTAGTGCCTGACGAATGATGGCTGCATCTTCAGCAGCAGAAATAGCCTGTGAGTGATCACCGTCTACCTGCCATGCAGCTTCAACTTCAGCCTGAGCATCGTCGATAACCACAAGGTTAGGGCGCCGGCCTTCTAGGCGGAACAAGTCGATGCAGAGGTTTTCGATGGTGCGGTGTAGATAAGAAAGTGCATGATCATTTGATTCAAGCTCTGGGGCTGCAAGCATGAACTTGATCAAGGCATCTTGGGTTATTTCTTCAGCCTTAGCGGAATCCTTTAGGACGCGGTTTGCGTGGGCGAGAAGCTCTGAACGGTGCTCTGTGTAGAAAGCACCGAGCTCTGCGACGGTCCACACACGGGGACCTGCAGAGGCTGCAGACTTCTTAAATGCCACTTTGGGACTTCCTTCTTAACCGGTTTTGTACTTCAGCGACACCCGTCGGTGCCTCTATAGCCTTCTACGAATCCCCATCCTATTTGTCGTGGGGAAGGGACAAAACGGACATTTCACCATTAATGACTTATGTCCAGGCTTGGTTCTAAGGAGGAAGGGTGGTGGGATACCTAAATGGAGAAAATTGATGTTGCGATCGTAGGGTCCGGTGCGGTTGGCATGGCCATTGCACGTGGGCTGCTCGAAAACACGCCCTCTCTGAAGATTACGATTTTTGAAAAAGAAAACAAATTTGCCGACCATGCTAGTGCTAGAAATTCTGGAGTTTTGCACGCTGGTTTTTATTACTCCCCTGAATCAATGAAGGCAAGGTTTTGCCGTGAAGGACGTGACGAACTAGAGGCTCTTGCTATTCGAAATGGCATTGCTACTAAGAAAATTGGCAAAGTCGTAGTGGCGCAAAACGAGGAAGAAGAATCACGTTTAGATACTTTGTTGCAGCGGGGAATAGCAAATGGAGTAAGTCTTGAACAGTTGCCCAAATCGGAACTTGCAAAATTCGAGCCTCTAGCAAGGACAGTCGGTTCCTTTCTCTGGTCGCCGAATACAGCTGTTGCAAATCCAGTTTTAATTAACAATGCTTTTCGAAATGAACTCAAATCTAAGAATGTGAAGTTTCTTAACGGGTCAAAGATTCACGTAAAAAATGGTCAATGGTTGTGTGGTGAAGAAGAAATTTCTGCAAAGTATTTCGTTAATGCGGGGGGAGCGTGGGCCCTTGATATTGCACATGAATTGAATTTAGGTGGAAAGTTTAGAACAATGCCATTTCTTGGCTTGTATAAACAGGTGAAGGTTTCTCAACTCCCAATTAGAACATTGATTTATCCGGTGCCTCACCCAATAAACCCTTTTCTAGGAGTCCACTTCACTTTAACTATTGATGGGTTCGTAAAGATTGGACCCTCCGCTCTTCCGATTATTGGTAGAAACCAATATTCATTACTTTCCCAGGTTACTCCGGAAGAGTTTTTATCATTTGGCCAAAATCTTTTGAGTTTAGCGAAGGGAAATAAACATGACCTTTGGTCAATGATTAAATATGAAGTTCCCAAGTTGCGCACCTCTAACCTAGTGGATGCAGCTTCGAACCTTGTTCCGAGTGCAAGTCATATTAAACAATGGGCTAAAAAAGCACCCGGTATACGCGGACAATTAATTGATTCCCATAGTGGAGAGCTTGTTCAAGATTTTTTAATTGAGCACGGTCAGAATTCAACACATATTCTTAATGCAGTCTCTCCGGGATGGACGGCGTCGATTCCATTCGGAAGATATATCGCTCAGTCGGTATTAGAACGGCTAAATTCAGATTTATAACTATTTGCTAATTTCAATCCTTCGGGCGTTCCTATGTCAACAAACAAACCCTCAAAATTATGTGTGTATAAACCGCTCATTAACTTTGGAATCAAGTTGCGACTAATGTCGTTCTCATCTTCGGCTAATTGAAATAAGGGTTCCCGAATTTTTGGGGTAAATACGTAAATGGCTGCATTTGCAAGATTTGTTGGGGGATTAGAAACTTTTTCATGGAATTCCTTAATTGTTTTATCGGGATTAAGTACTAGCACACCGCAGCTTTCAGGTTGGTGAGTTTTGAAAGTTCCAAGTGTCCCAAAACTCCCAACTTTTCTCGCCTTATGTTCTTTCACAAATTTAAACAAAGTGTCAGAAAAAAAATTATCTGAATGCATAACCAAAAAATCATCATCGGACAAGAAATCAATATGCTTTCGTACGGTTCCTGCGGTTCCTAGTAATTTCTCTTCATAGCTAAGAAACACCTTCATCGGGGTGTCAAATTCATCGATAAACTTTTCAATTTTCTCTGAAAGATAGTGGGTATTTATAACCACTTCAGTGACACCAGAATTCCAAAGCTGATCGATACAGAAAGCCAACATTGGTTCATTGCCAACTTCGACTAATGGCTTAGGCGTATCTTTTGTTAAATCTCCAAGCCTTGTTCCAAACCCAGCTGCCAGTAGAAGGGCTTTCATAGTTGCAGAAGCGTGTTTACAGTCTCTTGGGAGATCGGAACATTTCCCAGGCGCCCGACTTGTATTCCAGCTAAAACTGATCCGATTAGAGCGGCTTCGTATATAGACGCTCCAGAAGCAAGAGCTAGGCTTGCACCAGCCAACATGGAATCGCCAGCGCCAGATGTGTCGACCGGCTTTTTATTGATTGCGGCTATTTCATCTGTTGCCAACATTCGGCCGGCTTTATCCTCTGCACTGATTAGAACCCCATCACCGCCCATCTTTAACAGCAGATTTGCGGACCTTAGTTTTTTTCTCAATCCCTCGGCGACAACTACAAGACCTGATGTGTTGTCTTTCAACTCTAGTCTGGCTTCCCTTTCGGTGGCTGAAATCAGATCAATTCTCGTGAACTTTTCCAAGTTTCCAATTTGAGATGACGATTGACTATCCGCACTCACGAAGATTCCATGCTTAGACGCAATTGATAATACTTGCTCTACTACTCGTGGAGAAAGTACTCCATAAGAAAAATCAGAGAGAATCAGTACATCAATATCTTGGGCTATTTCTGAAAACTTTCCAATCAATTCATCTTCTTTATCGGTTGCCAGGAAATCTTGAGTCAGGTGGCTGATCTTTAGAAGTGTCTGCGTTCCACTTCTGAATCTCTGTTTTAAAGTTGTAGGTCTGGTCGCATCAACAATATTTAGGTTTACCAGCTGATACTCAGCACCTTTTTCTGCAGCCCAACTAGAAGTTTCGTCTTCGCCGATGACGGTGATAAGAGAAGTGTTCGCTCCTAAAGATCTGCAGTGGGCTGCAACAATTCCTGCTCCTCCGAAAAATCTTTTCTTATCGACGGGTGTTACCACTACCGTAGGTTCCTCTTGGGACATACCAAGCGGATGGCAGTTGATGTATTCATCAATTATCAAATCACCAATTACGCACACTTTTAGCTTAGAGAACTCTCCTATAATGCTAAGTAATCGATCAGTTGATATTTTATTTCTCGCCATAAATTCTTGTGGCATTAATGCAAGTTTTTCGATAAATTCAGAATCGCTTCTTCCGATTAATTCGCTTTCAGAATAGTAATTTGCGCCAGAGGTAAATACGAGTTTTCCACCGTATTCCGCAAGGGACTTACTTTCTAGGTTTTCTACGGTTCTAAACTCATGCCCCTTTATGACAATGTCTGGACGAACAAGTTTGATGACTTTACTTATATCTCCGTCAAATTCTATGACTTCGTGGACATACTCAATATTCTTAAGGATATTTTTGCGCCAGCGTATTTCTTCTTCTGACAGACCTTCCATATCGAGGGCGACGACTAGTTTTCGACCGTAATCCTTTGCAGTACGGAACAAGCGCATGTGTCCAGCATGAATTACTCGAAATTTACCTGAGACGAAAACAACTTCTGCTTTTTCCTTCATCTCATACCTCGTTTAAATTCAATATTGGACGACCTGGTTTTCCAGAATCCAAGTAAGCCAGACCTTCATTCACTTCGTCAATCGTAAACAAATCGCCAATCAAAAGGTCTAAATTTGCGCCTGATTTAGATAAATAATCAGCAATTATTCGAGCATCCTCGTCGGGATTTACATCACCACCCCAAGTACCATAAATTCTTTTTCCTTTAATGAGTTCGTGGGGATCTAAAGATATTTTAGCTCCTGTTTCAGGATGGCTGGCGAACACCAAGATACCGGTACGGCTAAGGCTCGAGAAACCATCTTCTATTGCGCCTGCAGTTCCTGACGCCTCTATTACTAGATCAAATTTTTCGGTGACTTCTGAAAGATCTGCATAAATTTTTTCAAATCCTAAACTTCGTGCGACCTGTCTTTTATCAAAAGATTTTTCAATAATGGTGACAGAAAGTTTTCCCATGCCTTTTAACACAAGCGCAGCGGCAGAGCCTATGCCGCCAAAACCGATTATGCAGACCGCCTTTGTATCAACACTTTCTCCATACTTAATTGCCATGCCCCCGCCTGTCAAAACAGCACAGCCGAATAGTGGCAAGAATTCTTCTTTAAATCCCTGAGGGGCCAAGAACAATCGATTCTCTGAAATCACAGAGAAATCCGAGAAGGTTGTAATTTTTCCAGAGTTAATGTTTGATCCATTTGAATCTAAATATTTCGGATTATCTGCTTCTATTCCACTTGCCGCAATCCAAGAAAGTACAACACGGTCGCCAGGCTTACATTTTGTTACTCCTGGTCCAATATCTTCCACAACACCATAACCCTCATGGCCTAATAAATGTGGCAACCATTTATCTTCTCCACGATTGCCTAGCTGTTCCATCAATTGACTGCGGCAAATTCCAGAGTACTTAATCTTCACCAGAACCTGTCCCAAAGTAAGTGGACAACTTTTTATTTCTTCCACAGATAGTTTTTGACCAGTATGCCTTAGGACGGCGGCCTTTAAATTTCTCGACATTTGCTAACTATCCCTGCATTTCCGCTACAACCTTAGAAACCACTTCTACACATTGAAGATGATTTTCCACCGCTACTGAGGCAACAGTACTACCCACTTCGCTTGCGATTAAAATTCTGTGTCTTATTCCTCCACGTTGGGCTGCAAGCATGTCAGACTCCTTGTCGCCAATAAATATAGATTCAGCAAGATTAATGTTGAACTCCTCGGCTGCTTCCAAGATCATCGCTGGAGATGGTTTGCGTCTTTCTGAGACCAATTCTTTTTCAGGGCTTTCTGGAGCATAAAGCACCCTGTTAATAGTGATTCCGTTGCGATTGAATTCTGCAACCATCCAATTGGTGAGAGACAAAAAATCTGATTCAGAAAAATATCCTCTTCCAATTCCACTCTGATTCGTAATGATCACTATCGGCATATTGGCGCTTTGTGCGATTCTGCAAATTTCGAAAATTTCGAAGTGGAAGTCGAATTTATCTGTCTTGTATACGTAGCCGTAATTCTTGTTCACAACACCATCACGATCTAGAAAAAGTGCTGGATTACTAGGGCTCATTTAGAAAGGACCGGTAAACGATGAGTCAGGAATATCTTCTCTTTGAGGGGTTAGAAAATCATCTAAATTATCGGGAACGGGAAGCGCTAGAGCTTCGAAGGCTGCTCTTGCAATTTTTTGGGCAGAAACACGATATTGGCCAATAACGCCATAACTTGTTGGTTCTGGCACATCTGGAAGAGAAATCAATTGAGGCTTGTTTGCAAGTCTAACCATATTCGCCATTGCCACGTTGGCAATTATCTCTTTTCCAAATGATGATATTTCATGCGATGCATCTACAACAATTAGATTTTTGGTTTTCTCAACTGAAGAAATTATCGACTTCATGTCGAGCGGCTTCACCGTTCTCAAATCAATAAGTTCGGCCGAGATACCTTGTTGTTCTAAATAATTGACTGCTTTTAAAGCTTCAATTGACATATACCCCGATGAAACAATCGTTATTTCATTTCCTTCGTGGCAAATGTTTGCTTTACCAAGTTGCAATGGTTGATCCAAGCGATAATCATCAGTTTCTACTTTTTGATTATGAATCCAACGATCTTCGATGAAAACTACTGGGTTAGGATCATCAATTGATGCCTGTAGTAGCGAGGCAACTTCTGATGCAAACGAGGGCATAACAACTTTCAGTCCCGGTATGTGGGCAAACCAGGAGTGAAGATTTTGCGAATGTGTAGGCCCCTGTCCCCAGCCTCGGCCGGTAATCAATCGGATGGTGAGAGGAACCGAGTTCTGCCCACCAAACATGAAGTGCCATTTGGCTGCAGAATTGACCAGCTGATCCATCGCCAGAATAAAGAAATCAAGTCGTTGGTGAACCATCAAAGGGCGAAAACCCGATATTGCCAGTCCAACTCCAACCCCTGTCATTGCGTTTTCAGATGTTGGAGTCTCCAAAACTCGTTTTTGACCATATTTTTCTGCCAGGCCTAAAGTTGTTCCAAATACCCCTTTTGGATCGGTAACACCGAGGCCGGTAACTAAAAAATTTGGGTTATCTCTTAGATTTCTATCAAGTACGCGAAGAATTTCTGATGCACCATTAGTTTGCATAGACATCACCAATCACTTCCGCATATTCAGGAAATGCTGATGATTCAGCAAAATCAAAAGCCCTGTCGATCTCGGAGTTGATACCTGATTTAATCTCTTCAATTTGGTCCGCGGAAAGTTGCAATAATTTTTCTAAGTTTTCAACTAAGTCAACACTTTTGTATTTCGAAAGTTCATGACTTGGTCGATATCCCAAATTATCGTCATCATTCGGTCCGCAATGCTCAAGTTTACGATAGGTCTTTATCTCAATTAATGTCGGACCGTGTCCTTCGCGAGCATGCTGAACTAAATCAGACATTTTCAAGTAAGTAGCGTTAAAGTCAGAATCTTCGACGGTCTCACTTTTCAGCCCAATCGAATTGGATAGTTCTGTTATTTTTCTATTGGCAGGTTGGCGTGGGCTCAATCCCGTGTAAACAGAATAAAAATTGTTTTCAAGCACAAATACCACTGGAAGTTTATGTACAGCAGCAAAATTGGCTGATTCGAAAAAGGCACCTTCTTCTGTTGCTCCATCGCCCAAAAATACAAAACTTACGCCTGAATCTTTTTTGAGCTGCTTTGCATATCCAACTCCCACGCCAATGGGAATGCTATTTCCAACGATCGCGGATGAACCAAGGAAGCCTTTTTCTAGGTCAATTAGGTGCATAGATCCACCTCTGCCTTTGGAACATCCTGTGACTTTCCCAAAAATCTCAGCAATCATCTTCGGGAGATTCCCACCCATCGCCAGATAGTGAGCATGGGCCCGATGTGTACTGACGGCGGTATCCCCAGGCCTAGCTAACTGTTGAAAAATTGCGCTAGGGATTTCTTGTCCAATTGAAAGATGCACCGGACAACGCATATTTCCCTCAGAGTATTTTTCCGCAATTCTGGTTTCCACAAGCCGTATTCTTAGAGCATTCGCGTGAAGAAGGGCCAAGTCCAAATCTTTATTCATGGGATAAACCAAAAGTAGTCTCCGAAGTAACCTACTTCTTCAAAGAAATCTATCCACTCATCCACCGACATCATTGTGAGCGCTGTTAAATTCCATGCTTCCATGCGTTCTTTTTCAATTTCATTTCTGTACGCATCAACCGTGATGAATGCTCTACCTGCGCTAACTCGCTGAATTTCCTTCAGGGCAAGTGCACAATCGTCGCGGTTTAAGTTATGAACCGTGTTAATTGACATTACGAAGTCAAAATAGCCATCTTCGAACTCTAAGTTTCGAGCGTCCCCAACCTTTACCATTCCGCTAACGGTTTCTATACAATTTTCAATTGCATAGGATGAAATATCCACACCGTGTATCTCTATCCCTGGTAGAGCTTCTTGCAGATCATGTAAAAAGAAACCTTTTGCACAGCCGACATCTAAAACTTTAGATTTTTCAGTTAACTTGTAATGAGCAACAAGATCTGGGACTACCGGCTTCCAAAACCTTTCTTGGTAAGTGAACCCTCCATAACCGTGATTTCTATCTCCATCAAAGTAGTCAAAATCAAATCTACGCCCAATGGCGCGTGCTTCTTCACTCTTAGCTTCCAGCCTGGCCGTTAAATCTCGTTTTACTTTTGGGTACTTAGCCAATAAATCTATTTCAACGCCCATTACTTTGCGTCTCCAATGTTGTTAGCGGTCATCCACTTCACGGTGTACCACCGGTCATCATCAATGACAGAGCTCGAAGCGAGAGCTTCCGCTATTTCATCTATCGCATTGGCAACATACTGTATTTGCTTATAACCGGTCGCGATTAATTTACTTGAATCCTGGCGATATGAGCGTGGATCGTTGGAAGGCTTTATCTCTATTTCAACGCCGAATTTTTTTGAAACCATTTCTGCAATACTTAAGACGCTTATATTCTCGAATCCTGCGTTATAGCAACCTGAGGGAAGATTCGGGTTATTCAGGAAATGTTCATAGACTCGAGACATATCTTGAATATGGATATTTGGGCGCACTTGATCCCCGCCCAAGACAGTAATCTTCTTGTCCCTAAAAGCATGCATTACAAACATGTTTACGACCACATCAAATCGCATTCGCGGAGAAACACCGCAAACTGTTGCTGGACGGATGCAATAAACTTTAAAATCTTCAGAATAACTAAGGCAAACTCTTTCGGCAGACATTTTTGTTTTGTTGTATGCAGAAATTGGAACCAAATCCAAGTCTTCGGTGACTCTTTCTTCCTCTTTTACTCCATAAACACTGCCAGAGCTAGCATACATAAAACTCTTAATGCTCTTTGACTTCTTACAGAGATTTAAAAGTTGGGTTGTATGTAGAACGTTTACTTCCCAAGAAAGTACCGGGTTTAATTCCACACTTGGGTCGTTGGCGACATTTGCAAGGTGAATTACAGATTCAATTCCCACCAGGTCCGCTTGATTTATCTCAGAGAACTGCTTCTTAACCACTTTTATATTACTTTTTAATGGTAAATAATTTCCAAACCACTGCGCATCTATAACTGTGATTTCATGTCCTTGTGCAGCTAAATTTGGCACTAGAACGGAGCCTACATAACCACACCCGCCCGTAACTAGAATTTTCATTCAATCACCTCCTGTGAATGTATTCAGTGGGCAGGCCTTTGAGTTCCGTTAAATTACTTTTAACCCATGAAATAGTCCTGTCGATACCCTCTTCTAAGGTCACTTCATCGCTCCACTTCAACTCAGTTCGAATCTTTTCAGAATCTAGTTGATAGGCAAAATCTTTTCCTGGCCGGTCTGGTGTGACCTCAATCAGATCATCAAAATCTACATCAAGATGTGCAGCTATGCGTTTTACCAAGTCACTAATAGTTACCAATTCTTTAGTCGAAATATGATAAGTCTCACCTGGCTGACCTAATGCAATGATCTTAGTCATAGCACTATAAACATCAGAGATGTGGATAAATGATCGGATTGATTTTCCTCCACCTTGTAGAGGAACCCTTTTCTTAGTTAGCGCGGAGAGAATTACTTTTGGAATGATTCGATAAAGTTGTTGGTGCTCGCCATAGACATTGGCTGCTCGAGTAAAAATTACAGGAAAGTCGAAGTTTTCGTATAGGGATTTCAGGTGCCAATCAGCGGCTGCTCTCGAAACAGCATATGGGGTATTCGGGGCAAAATTAAAGCTCTCTTTCACCCACCCTTCGGTTGATCCGTATACTTCTGGTGTCGTAAAGTTTATATATTTCTTCAAAAATGGGCTGGCCGAGAGAGTTCGTATCACGCGCGCTAATCCCACAAGATTGGCTTCATACCAGTCTTCTGGATTTTCCCAGCTTTGGCTGACCATGCTTTGAGCAGCAAAGTTAATAACCACTTCAATTTCATGTTCTCGCATAACATTTTCAAGTTGGTCTGTTGGTTCGTTTAAATTCCATGCATATTCATGGTAATTTTTTGGATCCAAGAGTGAATTTTTGAACACATTATTTAGATTCGTATTTCTGCACATGTTAACCACTTTGTGCTGGGACGTTAGCGAAGCAGCGATGTGGTTTCCAGAAAATGAACTCCCACCCAAAATTAAAAAGCTAGACATTATAAGATCTAAGCAATTCTGTGATCATGTGGCAAATACTCAGATGCACATCCTCAGTGACACCGTAACTACCAATCCTTGTAGGTACATGTATGTTGAGATCCGCCATTCTACTTAGCTCGCCACCTTCAAAACCGGTAATTGCGATTGTAAACATTTCCATAGATTTAGCCTTAGCAATGCCATTAACCAAATTTTGAGAGTTACCCGAGGCTGAAATAGGAATGAAGAGATCATTTTTTTTACCAAGCAGCTCTAGCTGCTGTGAAAAAACTTTTGAATAATCTAGATCGTTGGAAGTCGCAGTTAGTACGCTCACATTCTCGCAAAGCGAAATAGCACGCACAGGATTTTTTCGGAGTAGTGATCCGACACCTAAATCAGTAGCAAAGTGCGAAGCTGTTGCGGCACTTCCACCATTTCCGGCTAGAAATATTGTGTTGCTTTTTGACCTTGTGAAAATCAGTTTAGCGGATTGTTCCAGGAGTAAAAAAGGAATTGCAGCAATCGCACTTTGTAACTCAGAAACGTAGCCATCAAGCACTTCAGGTGATTTCTTCATCTTCCACCAATCTCTGTTTTTCAAACAGAATATGCAACTAAGCGCCGAGGATTTCGATTTGCTTCTGAGCGCCATTTATACATTTCTATATGTAATTCAATGTCTCCTGAAGCCAAACAAAGAATGTGAGCGCACTTTTGCTGGACAATCTCTACTAGAATATCGGCATGTTACGGGCCTTGATCGTGGGACACGACAGTGAACTTGGAAAGTTAATCGGCGCCCACCTTCGAGGTAGTGGTTGGAGGGTTTTCGGAACCACTCGTCGTCCGAACTTAGTGTCTAACGATATGTATTTTCTTGATGCATTGGATACCCAGTCAATCCACTCAGGAATTGAAGCTTTCTTAGATGTATCTCAGGACTGGGATCTTGTGGTTTTGGCAATCGGGGTACTTAGTCCAGTTGGAGACGTCACAAGCGTCGACTTTAAAGAATGGCGGGAATCAATTGAGGTCAACTTTATAAACCAAATTTTTACTATCAAGACTTTAATTGAAAAATCCTCGACCCTCGAGATTAAGAATAGAAAAATTCTTACATTTGCTGGAAGTGGCACCAACTCGGCGCCAAAGAATTATTCTGCGTATACACTTTCAAAAATTGCACTAATCAAGGCGACCGAAATACTCGCCGTCGAATACCCGAATTTTACGTTTCTTTCTCTCGGAACCGGATGGATGAAATCGCCGATTCACCAGCAAACCCTCGAAGCTGGGGAGCTAGCTGGTGATGCGTTCTATGAGACTAAAAGACGTCTTGAGAGCGATGATTTTGGTGATCCGGTGAAACTTCTTAATTTCATTGATTGGTATTTGGATTGTAATGACACAGAAATATCTGGGAGAAATATTGCATTACAAGGGGATGACTGGGAGGACCTAGCTTTCGTTGAGAAGTTGACTAGGTCAGAAGATAGTTTCAAACTTCGTAGGTCACAATGAAGATCTCTAACCTAGTTGCTGCGATACTAAAAGAGTACGGGGCGGAGCAGGTTTTTGGAGTTTCAGGAGGAGCATCCCTACATTTGCTTAAAGGTATTGCTGACGAACCTGGGCTCACATTGACATGCCTTCATCATGAGCAAAGCGTGGCAATGGCGGCAGAGGCCTATTCGCGAATATCAGGTCGACTCGGCGTGGGAGTTGTAACCAGTGGGCCAGGAGCCACCAACTTGATAACGGGGATAGCGGGTGCTTTCTACGATTCGATTCCGGTCGTTTACATAACTGGCCAGGTTAGTACTAATCGAATGAAAAAAGATTTAGGCGTACGCCAGATTGGGTTCCAAGAAACTCCGATTGTAGATATGGTGAAGTCCGTTACGAAATACGCTGTAACTATTGAGAAACCAGAACAATTGGAAGAAGAATTACGTAAGGCCATACGTATTGCTCAATCAGGTAGAAAGGGACCTGTTCTTATTGATATTCCTGATGACATTCAGCGAATCGAAACCAAAATCAATCATCAAATTCATCCTGAATCGATTTCTCTCCAGCAAGACTTCGTTGATGAAAAATTGAAGAAAATGTTAACAAACAGCATTCAGAAAAGTGCCCGGCCGGTCATTGTTTGCGGTGCGGGCATTCAACTCAGCTCGAAACGTGAATTTTTAATCGAAGAACTAGATAGATTGGGCGTACCAATTGCATTAACTTGGGGTGCTAAAGACTTGATTTCGAGTGATAAAGACTATCTTCTAGGAACTTTCGGCACTCATGGCGAGAGGCACGTAAATATTGCGCTTAATGAGGCAGATTTAATTATCTCGATTGGGTCCAGACTTGATCTAAAGGCGACAGGAACCCCAGTTACATCATTCGCCCCCAATGCTGACAAAATAATGCTCGATATAGATCAGTCAGAGCTATCCAAATTTGATAACAATGTGCTTGCTGGTTTCACTCCGATTAAAGTTGATATCGAAGGTGACGATTTTGACGACCTAATTAGAAATCTTGAAATTGACGCGACAATAATTATGGATTGGAAAAAAGTACTTTCAGATTACGAAACTCGTTTTCCAGCAGGGAATAGAAATTTTTCCGGTGAAGGCGTAAATCCGTATTATTTCATAAAAGCTTTAGCTGATTCTACGGATGAATCGACAAACGTTATAGTTGATACAGGCTGTGCTATTGCGTGGACCATGCAAGCTTGGAAGACAAAAAATCACCAAAGAATATTTCATGATTTCAACAACACGGCGATGGGGTGGTCAATACCTGCCACCATTGCAAGCGCACTTTCGAATTCTAAAAAAAATCATATCTGCATCGTTGGTGATGGAAGCATAATGATGGCACTCAGTGATTTATCAACACTTGCAAAGGTAGGAACCGCGTCCAAAATCATTATTCTTAACAACTCTGGATACGCCATGATTAAGCAAACCCAAGATCAATGGTTCAGAAGTGAATATTTTGCCTCTGACTCCAAAACTGATCTCGTTTTCCCGAACTTCTCCGTATTAGCGGGAGCTATGGGATTTCTTTACTACTCTGCAGCAGTAGATTCTGAGGTACTTGGAAAAATTGAACAGGTTACTCGGGAGGATAAACCTTTGATTTTTGAAGTGTTTATTCAAGAGACCGCGAGGGTGGTCCCTATAGTTAAATTTGGTAATCCGAACCATGTAATGGAACCTTAAAAATTATTGAGTTCAATTTAAGTAAATTTAACAGCGCAAACTTAAGATAGCGCTCTAAATCATAAATACAAAATAAACGTCACTGCAAAATTTACAACTCAAAATAAATACTTCAATTAAGATGTAGACATCAATACTTAAAATTCTTTCATTAACTTTTAGTACTCTGATCTTTGGTAGCCTCAGCTAATATTTTATAATCCCATCAAATCTGCCTGTACTGCGAAATTTGGGACAGCAGCACGTAATTCTTCAAAATTTCCCTTAGCGGCAATTCTTCCTTTTTCGAGATAAATTATTTGATCAGCATTTTGAATTGTTGATAATCTATGCGCGATTAGAATCAAGGTCAGTTCGTAGTTGATTTGCTCCAATGCATTAGACAACAATTTTTCCGTTTGTGAATCGAGGGCACTTGTCGATTCGTCTAAAAAAAGTATTTTGGGTTTGGTGAAAAAAGCACGAGCAATACCAACACGCTGCCTTTGGCCGCCACTTAACTTCGTTCCCCGTGTGCCAATTTGAGTATCGATTCCTTCAGGAAGTGAAACAACAAATTCCTCAAGCATGGCCATTCTAATTGCAGACCAAATTCGATCATCTGTGGCTTCATTTTCAGGGAATCCCATCGAAATATTTTCACGCAATGTTCCATCAATCATCACGACATCCTGTGGAACATATCCAATTGCACCCGGGAACTCCTTCACTGCGCGACCAGGTGACATGCCCGCGATCAAAACTTCACCAGAGTTGGGCTTATACATTCCCAACATGAGATCAACTAGAGTGGTCTTTCCTGATCCAGATGGGCCAACGATCGCCGTCTTGCTTCCTGCTTTAATATCAATCGTGATGTCTTGAACTACGGGATACACGGCATCTGGATATGTAAAACTTAAACCATTAATTCCTATTGATGGACTGAAATTAATATGTTCTGCTTTATACTCTGGGATAACTTCATTCGATCCCACTCTTGGTAAAGAACTAATCATTTGTAAAGTATTTTCAGAAGCTCCTAGATTAGCCTTCATGGCTACGGCTCCTTGTTGAATTCTAAGGACCGCAGGCGCAATTCTTGAGCCTGCCGCCATAAATACTGCAAGGGTAGCCACTGCATGGCGTGCGTCTTCCAGTTGAAACTGAATACCAGCTATGAGTATAGCCCCAATTACTAAGCTAACTTCGATAACATATTTGCTGATCATGGGCAGGAAGTTGAGTTCCGCGATAACTTGCGAAAGGTCAAATCTGGCTTTAGTTATGGTTTCTAAATAAAACGAACGACGATTTCTGACCAGATTTTCTCTATAGGAAAGTAGCACTTCAGCAATCTTTGTGTTGCTATTGACATTCAAGGCAGCTTCAGCGTTTCCATAATTCCTTGCTCGTAAATGCATGGTTCGATAGAGAATTAATCCAACAATGCAAAAAAGGAACCCGGCCGCGGACGCTACCAGCGGATCTAGAGCGAATAAACCGATTGACATTATTAATAAAATAGATGAGTCTGCAATAATATTAACCAGAATGCCAACCGTTCCAGTTGTAGCAGCCGTTACCCCGGCAGTAGTTGAGTAAATTGTTTCGTGAATCGATTTCGAATTTATTTGGCTTAAGTCTTGATTTAACACCCGGGCAACCAAATCACTCGATATTGTGGCACTCCGTCTACTTACGAATAATAAAATGCGGCGTGATATGTAAATAGAAAAAATAGTTCGAGTAATAAAGAAACCTGCAGCTGTAAATGCTAGAAGTGCCGCTTGCGTCTGAAATGAAAAGCTACCTAGTTGAAGGAGATTTAACACTTCGCTCACTCTGTTTCCAGGCTGTTGTGATTGAATGCCGGTTACAGCTAAAGCACCCAAGACACCAACTAGAGCAACACCAAACAAATCCAAAAACCCAAGAAAGATCTGAATCACTATAACAAGCACGATTTTATTTCTGTCGTGTTTTGAAAACAATCCAATACATTGTCGCAAATGACTGTTTTGCGGCAAGAATGACTTCATATGGCTTAGATTAGCCTAAAATAGTTGTTTATCAAGATTATTTCATTGAATCTACTCAAGATAAGGTTTGTTGGTCTCCAAGAAAGTCGGTACTAGCCTCCCGCGGCTCACGGCATTTGTCGAATTCTGAATCGCTTTAACTCTTTCATCTATTGTGGAAAATTCAGTGTGATTATTGTCGATGTTTTCCAACATCCATTTAACAGCTAGAGTCAACTCGAGTTCAGTATTATTAAACATCTGATACCCGCGCTTGGCTAGCTCGCCACTATCGCGCTCATCATATGCAATTGGCGAAGATAAAATCTTGCTTAAACACATATCACCGCCATGAAAAGTCACGCGCTTTGGCAAATAGAATGTTGAACTATTGCAATTGATCATACTTCGACCAGGCGAGGTTAAATTTGTTGCTAGGTTAGGGACTCCAAACAGTCCAGGTAACAATGTGGGTCCAGAGGTCGATGTAATCGCAAACTTTGCCTTTGAAGTTAAATATGGCTGAAGCATGGGTTTGTTCAAATTAATAATTTTTGGAGAATCATCCATCTTTATTTCAGGACCGAAATTTATGATTTGAAGTCCTGATTTTTCTATTTCTTTGAGTGCTTGGTAATAAGCAGAAATGTCAACATCTCTACGCTCGCTATTACCAGTATTACGTAAATGAATAACTACAAAGTCTTTTCCTATATTTGCATTAATCCACTTTCGTGATTCTTCTCTAAGCAAACTTTCTACTCTCTGCTTAGAAAGAATTGTTTCTCCATTATGGTTTTTTTCGTGATTTGTGAAAACATATTCCATGAAAGCATGAGTTTCTAGGTGTCCAACGTTAGTCTTTACTAAATGGTAATTCTCGAAAAGTCCGCTCGTAGCTGGAAAGAATTCCAAGTCTGCTAAATATTCATTTGTAAGGGATACGTAATTTTCTTGAAACAATTCAAACAAGCTTCTATTGGCAACTTTTTGTGCGTTTAATACGTACCTTTGACCTTTAGGAATTAGATTCAAGGTTTGCGCCCTAGAATGGAGCGCGAGGGCCGCCAAGTGGCCAATAAAACTTGTCCAGCGTGAGCCTATAAAAGGTGGAAAAAAATCGTTAGGAGCATTCAGCGAATCTAACGAGATCTTTTGGGTCAACATCCGAAGTCTAATGGCCTCTTGGTAGTTTCCGATATGATCTTGTTTATACGCCTTAGCAGAGTAGTTGAGAAATTCTTTGTCTGCGTATAAGTCATAACTTCTGAATGTAGAAGTCAGTTTATAGTTTTCGGCTAGCGGAGTAAGAGATCCGGCTATTGTTTTTGATTTTAAAAAATAAAGAATGCGAATGGCAAAAATTGATGCAGAATTTGAGAAGAACTTCCTCAAGACATAACTTATCATTTAATTCGATTTCTTAAGCATAATAAAAGTTTCCGTTGCCCACCTTATTTTGCTTACTATCTGATTGTCTAGCATGCTTAAATGAATCCTTCCTGGGAAATCTCTCACAAGTTTCCAAAGCACACCATGGAAAGTTCCTGGTTTGAATTGATAGGAAAGGATAGGGTGGTAGAGTTCTTTTTCAGATAGCCAAGATGCATACATATGCGTACTTACGTAGTTTCTTTTCGACCCAATTTGAGTCGCGATTACTTTTGTCCATTGCTCTTTATCAAAGTTATTGACTAAGAATTCGGGGGTATAGCCAGCTGAATAATACTCTGGGCTGCCGTGGGCAATGTTGGAAAATGGGCAAGATATCCAAAGATAGCCTCCTTTCCTCGTTAATTTGCTCAACACTTGAAAAAAGTTTGTTAAGTTCCAAATGTGCTCAATAACTTGCGAGCAAATTACGAGATCAAATTCTTCGTTAAGCAGTGCCACATCCACGGTATTAAGATCTAAGTATTCGATTTCGGGATCACTATCAATTCCAAAGTACTTTATGGATGCCAAAGGATTTGCATGAAGTATTGCTTGTACTTCAAGATCCGACTTATAACCACCAATAATGGCGATCTTTTCTAGTTTCTCAATCCGACTAACGTTATGATAATTTTCTCTAAAAACCTCGGCTATAAACCATCGCATGCAAGAATCATATATGTTTCATTTCTTTTTTTAGTAAAAAGTCTCTACTTGTGCCGAATTTTGAATTTAATTAAATAAGTATATTGTAAAACCTCGATGCCTCAATTATTTTCATTAATAAAGAATCTGGTTCAGAATCGTGTTCAAAGAAGCATAATCTTGAAACTGAACAATGTGCGCCTCTAAATTCTCTTGAAGCACCTCAACCTTATAAAAAAATGTTAATCTTTTAGATTCGGCTTTGGGATAATCATGAATTGAGTCGCCAAAGTACCATGTATGTGCCGGGGTTTGTTTAACGTGATTCTTTAAAAGTAAGAATGGCAATCCCGACGATTTATCACCGCCGGCATCTTCGGAGCTTATAATTAAATCAAACTTATCATGCAGTCCGAGTCTAGAAAGTTTTCGTAATTGAATGTACAAAGTTAAATCTGTGACAATGGCCATCGGTATACCCTCTTCCTCGATTGCATCAAGCAATTCTTTTGCCTCTGGGAAAAGTTCCATTTTCTCCAAATACAGGTTCCAGAATAAGTCTTCATACTTAATTAGAGACAATGCATTTGGTTTTACATCTAGCATCCTGAGTGCTTCAGATATATACAAAAGTCGGCTGTGGGACGATGCGGACCTTCCCAACCTTTGCTTAACGGAGTTTCTAGCTTGAGAAAATGCTGTAAATACTGTTGGTACATCGATTGAATAATCATTGCTTATCAATTGAAATAGGCCCATGCTTGCAAATTGATTGGATTTTTCATAATCATAGAGAGTGTTATCTAAATCAAATACCACAAAGTTGGGTTGTTTAATCTCGCGCATGGTAATTCTCTCTTTTTTTAGCCGCAAGAATAATCGTTAAAACTGCCATAATTCCGAGAGGTCCTTCCGGTATCTCGGGCTCTTTAAGAAAGAGTTGATCAAACTCAGCGAGATGGCTTCTTAACAGTTTTCTTAGTTGGGATTGATCTAATGCTGCATTTTTGATTTCGTAAATGTTGAGATCGAATTCAGAACTGATCGTTACTGGCCCGGCAATCTCGGCTTCGAGATTTTTAACAAACTCATCAATCGTAAAGTTGCTTGGAGAGAATACTTTCAAGCATACTTTTTCTCTGTCTTCATATAAATGAAGTCGAATATCTGCTACATTTTTTTGTGGCTCAATGTACGCACTAAAGTCTGGCGTCCTTCTTTTCATACTTTCATTGATCGCTTCTAGATTTTGACCCCTATCATGAGAGTCTCGTTGTAACTTTAATTTTACTCTGAGGTCGTCATCCATGCTCATGAATATGCGCAGATCGGATTTGCTCGAGAGTCTCTCGTATAACGCGTGTAACCCCTGGGAAATCAAAAAATCCCGACTTAATCTCGGCTTTAGTTGAGTAAACTTTCCAGTTTTATGGTCGTACTCGCGTTGTTCAAAATATTTTCGCCCGTATGCCAATTTATAATCACGCTCCCACAAATCAAGATAGTTTGCGGTGGGATTCAAATGGGTTGTACTTTTCCATGAATCGTCTCCACGTTCATATTTGTGGTAATCATCTCCGCAGATGACTGCAGCTGTCTCCAGGGTAAACATGTTCTTCAATGCAGTAGTGAGCGTGTCTTTTCCTGTTCCACTATCACCCGCGATACTCACTGTTATTGGGGCTTTTGCTATTTTGTAACGATCACCTAGCGAAATAGCAGTCTTTAAATTTGAATATGTCCAAATTGTTACCAGAACTATGGCTGAAGTAAATACCGTATCCCTGACTTGGGCATCTAGATTTGGCATATCTAGAAGCCCGAACACGGTTTTGATTTGAATGCCTGAAAAAACACTCAACATGAGATACAGAATCTGAATGAGCACCAAATTGTTTCTAGCTTTTCGTTGATTCGCAAGATTCATGAACATTAAGGGCAATCCCCAAAGCATCCATCCTATTGAAGCTGGGGAAAATGCTGATATCAAGAATAATGCGATGCCAAAAAACGCTACGAGAACTTCCAAAGAAATTCTTCCAGCTTTCCACAACCAGTACAGTAGTAGTAAGTATATGACGGGTAGAACAAGTATCTTGCTGTTACCAAAATTTAGGTAAAATTCAAGGGCTTTTGTGGACTCTTTATTGTTCAAAACCATTTTTTGAAAACTCATGGAGTAGGTCGCTGGCATATAAAATGCCGCTCCGACGATAAAGGAGATTAGTGCAGTTACCCAGATATTTTTTTTGAAACGTGGGTTATCCCATGCGAACAGAATTAGGAAAGGTAGTACAAGCGCAAGGCTGAATTTCATACCTATCGCGATACCAATCATTAATCCGGCAGTGCGATTCTTATGTTTCAAAAGTAAATATGCACCAAAAAATAGACAAGCACTTGGGAAAAAGTCATTTAGCCCAAGAAAATAATTAACCCAAATGATTAATGGACTAAAAAGAAATATGTTTAAACTCTTCTTCATTGACTTTGAAGATTGTAAATGCCACCACAGCAAGCATTCAAGAGCCAACATTTGTAAGCCAACGGCAATTTCTAGCGCCCTTATTGGATCAAATGCCAACATCTGCAAGAGTTGTGAGACAACCAAACTAGGGATGTATGCAATCAACATGGCCACCCCATACGGAAATGCACGATCGTCGCCTCCAGAATTTAACCAGAGACTCCAAATATCCAGATTGAAAGTTAAATTGTTTAGAAACGGTACGAAATAGTCACCGAGGTAAGACGGGAGAACTAAAAAAATAACAGTAAGCCTTATCGAAATCGCAACAGAATACTTAGCCTTCATCTAATCGCTTCCTCCCAAACATCTGGAAACTTTGTGCAGACTGCATCTATTCGCAGATTTAGTTTTCCCATCAAATCAATAATTGACTGCGCTTCGTGTGCCCTTAATCTTCCCTGAAGTTCAGGGGAGACTATGCATAGCTTAACTTTTCCGCTTCTCAACCATTCAGAATGCCGCTCTAAATAGCTCCAGTTGCCGGTGAATGAATCTAGCCAAACCCAATCG
>JACCDN010789187.1_pt1 | contig 20473 bp, 19 predicted proteins | sample 7441691 | NCBI WGS metagenome assembly JACCDN01 (sample SAMN15323439, study PRJNA562643) | freshwater metagenome | isolation source: river surface water | place: USA:Blue River Watershed | collected 2017-08-16 | reverse complement strand
TTATCAGATTCATGGTTCAAAGAAGAAATCCTTGCTTCGCTTGGTGACGTAATTATCGAATGGGTTGACCCTTTAGCAAATGATGATCAATCAGGAATTGTTGCTGTTCATCTTTCAACACCAAACGGTACTGTCATCCTTGATTAGCAAGATTTAAACCGTTTGCCACTCATTCAAGGCAGACGAAAGCATTTGGACATCAAGTTCAAAAGTTTCACTAGAGCCTGCAAGACTAACACGGAAGCTGTTTCTGGAATTCTCTCCAAATTTGGAGCCGGGACACACTGAGACATTTCTTTCAAGTAAGAAATCGAAGGCAGATTCACCGTTATGTTTTCCGGAAGATATGAGTGCATAAAACGCAGCATTTGGTTCCGTGCGCATTAACCCCTCCGGAATAGATTCAGTGGCAAATTTCAATCTACGGGCCATTTCCACACTTAAATTACTTGTAAATTCCTTTGATTCATGAGACCCCAAGTATTCGGCAACAGCATATTGAATAAACTGAGGCACGCAGGAAATGGATAACGACATGAGATCGCCCATGTTGCGGGCCGATTCTTTGTCCGCAAACGCATATCCGATTCGTAGTCCCGGCGCACAATGTTCTTTTGAGAAAGAACGCAAACGAGTTGCCGGCAGGTTGTCGATGGCCGTATCTGTTCCATCGTAAACCAGATTAATATAAGTTTCATCGAAAATAATTTCTACCCCTAATTCGGGAAAATTCTCCAAACTCGCCTTCACAACAGAGTTACAAAATGCAACGCCGAGAGGATTTGAAGGGTTGTTCACAATCACAACCTTTGGTCTGACTTTTAAGCCTTTTATGAAATCTCCTAGATTTGGAAATTTAGCCTCCGAGTTTTCGTATACCGGATAATAGACGATATTTAGCCCAAGAAAGTCGGCGGCTAGTTTGTAGCTCGTAAAGCCAGGATCGGGAAGTAATATAAAATCGCCGGGACTAGTTTTACTTGCCAAGGAGGCTGTAATCAGAAAATTGGCGGGCCCAATTACAATATTTTCACCACCCGCACTAGGCCACTGAGTTTCTACCACCTTGTTTATTAAAATTTCCTCACCACGTGAAGGTGAATATCTATGAGGAGACGAGGAATATTTTGCAACTAGTTCGTGAATCTGGTTGTTGCGGAAACCCGTAGTATCGCCAATTTCCATTCGAGCAACGTAGTTGCCATTTCTCTCTCGTTCCCTGGCCATTGAGAGAACGTCAAACATAGGTTGGGGTTTAATGCGCTCACGCCAAGGTTTCATCCTTAGTCCTTATAACTAAATTGATCTGTCGGAAATGATTTGGCTTTAACCTCGGCGACATACGCTTCAACGGCTAGGCGTGTAATTTCGTGTAAGCCATCTTTCCTTGAAGTGCGTCCATAAGAGATCAAATCCTCCGTCTTGGAGAGTTCTATGACAAGTTGGTCCAGGATTTCTGGAACAAAGCACTTTGCAAATTTAGGTCTAAAACTTGGGTAAAGACCTAATAGATCGTGAAGTATCAACAGCTGACCATCTGTAGAGCTGCCCGCACCAACACCAAAAATAATTGCCTCGGATTTTTCCGTTAGAACTCGGGCAACATTTGGCGGTACTGCTTCTAGTAAGATTCCAAAGACTCCTGCCGACTCCAAATCCCTGATTGAAATCTCCAGTGATTCTAATTCACCTGAATCTCGCCCAACAACTCTGTAACCGCCGAGCGAGGCGGAAGATTGTGGCGTTAATCCAATGTGACCAACTACAGGAATCCCCGATTGCACAATTGCCTCTGCTCGGTTTGCCATAATAGATCCACCTTCAAGTTTCACCGCGTCGCATCCAGCCTGCTTTACAAACCGCATAGCGTTTTGTATCGCGTCGTAGTTGGAAGCCTCATAGGAGCCTTTCGGCATGTCCCCAACAATGAATTTATCTGTAGCCCCGCGGCGCACCGCTGAGGCAAGGAGAATCATCTCATCCATGCTTACTGGGACAGTATCAGAATACCCTAATGCGACCATACCGCCAGAATCACCAACTAGAATCATGTCCAAACTTGTGACATTTAACGCTGTGGAAAACGAGTATTCGTAGCATGTTAGCCAGGAGATCGGAACACCAGTATCTCGTAACTCAGTTAACGATCTCAAATTATGCTTCGACATACATTCACCCCGTAAGAACTCCTTAAGTCTACCTTGCTGAAAGGCGAACACAGAGTAGCCTGTACCAATATTGACACGAGGGGCATATAAATCAAATGAAAGTTTCCATCTACACCGGTGCAGATCTAGTGGCAGATTTTATTGCTGAGCACTGTTGCGGCACAGCATTTCTGGTTACTGGTGGGGCGTGCGCGTTTATTGTGGATGCTGTTGGACGTAACCCAAAAACAGAATTTGTTTGTTTTCAACATGAACAGGCTGCAGCAATGGCTGCGGACGCAATTTGGCGAACAACTGGAAAATTGGGAGTCACAATCGCCACAAGTGGTCCTGGAGCTACGAACCTAATCACAGGAATCGCATGCTCTTGGTTCGATTCAATTCCAAGTCTTCATATAACAGGACAAGTCAACCAGAACGAGAGCAGAGACGCCTTGGGGGCCAATGTTCGTCAGGCAGGATTTCAAGAAACAGACATTGCATTAATGGTTTCTTCTATTACAAAATTCGCAAAAAAAGTTGAAAGTATTGAGGAGTTAGTTGAACTTCTCCCCAAAGTATTGAGCATAGCCACGACTGAAAGAATGGGACCAGTCCTACTTGATATTCCAATGAATATTCAAAAAGCTGCGGTTACAAGAGAGCAGAAAATCAAAGCACTGACCTTAGTGGAGGAAGCGCCAGCTAGATATTCCGACTTTGACCTCTCTAAGATAATATCTGAGTCAGAACGACCAGTGGTCGTCATTGGAGCCGGCGCAGCCCTATCCGGATCAGCAAAACAGATCCAGGGCTGGTGCGAAGAATTTCAAATCCCCTATGTAACGAGTTGGGGAGCATTGTCATATTTAGACCGATCAGCAAAAAACTATTTTGGTTCGCTCGGAGTCTATGGTTCTCGAGCTGCTAATTGGATTGTGCAGTCCGCAGACCAATTAATTGTGTTTGGAAGTCGTCTCGATAATCGACAAAGAACAGGGAACCCATATGGTTTTGCCCCATTTGCTAAGGTAACAGTCTTTGACATTGATGAAGAAGAGTTACGGAAATACCATAAGCATGGAAATTACAGCGGTTTCAAATTTAATCTCGCCGAAATAAGAAATTATTTACCGAAGATAGAGGTATTCAATTCGTGGAGCGAATTAGCAACAGAGAAAACATCGGGGATGATGGATGGTTTCGATCGAGCGACGAAGGATAATGAGTTAAATCCTTATACAGCCGTACGAATGGTCCAGTCCAAATTTGAGAAGGATTCAATTGTGGTGTCTGATTGTGGTGCCAATCTATGTTGGGTTTATCAAAGCTACCTTGCAGATTCCACTTTTTTATTTACAGCCGGTGGCAACTCTCCGATGGGATATAGCCTCCCAGCTGCGATAGGGGCACAACTACTCAACCCGGTCAAGAAAGTCTATTGTTTCATTGGTGACGGTGGGCTACAAATGAATATTCAAGAACTCCAAACTATAGTTGCTTACAACTTGCCTATCACAATCATTATTCTAAATAACTTTGGGTATGGAATTATCAAACAATTCCAGGATGCATATTTTGATTCAAGGCATTTTGCAACTGGCCAAGGCTATACATTGCCCGATTTCAAACGCGTTTCAGAGGCCTACAAGATTCCATACACTGCAGTTGAAAGTGAAGAATCCTTAAATTCACTAAGAATTCCACAAGGGTATTCAATTATAGATATCCATCTCCCGGTCAATTCTTTGATAACACCTAAGACTGAGATGGATCGATTCATTCACGATCAGTTCCCTTATTTAGAGGATGGCTCTATAGATAACTTGATGTTTAACTACCCCAAGCACCCATCGGAGTTATCTGGATTCAGTAACCCAACTGTTTAAATGAAACTATTTGGTCAACTTCCGCTCGAAGATTTAGAGCATCTCGGGAATATTACAAGTGAACTGATACGCGAGAATCGAAACACCAATTTTGTTATTATCGGGGCCTCTGGGTTTATAGGCAGATGGCTTACTACCTATTTTACATACTTACAAATGAATGCAGAGTTTCTAGGAACACTAAGTTTGGTTGTCAGGAACAGCAAATCACTGTCGGAGATTCAAGAAAAGTCTTTATCGGGGCATTTAAAAATTATTGAAGCCAACGGTTTAAATTCAACGAGTTTCTTGCACTTGAATTCGAATCGCATAGTAGTTTTTTTTGCGGCCAGTAGCACTTCAATGGCAAAAGTTGAGAATTTGGACGCAATTAGTCCGTCATTGGAATTAGCTAAAACGGTTGTGCACCACCTTCCGAAAGGTGAGCTCTCATTTATTCACTTAAGCAGCGGAGGAATTTACGACCCAGAAGCTAGAAAGTTACTTGGCATCCCGAGAAATTACAAAACACAGTTGCAGAGTAACAATTCCTACATAAGTGAAAAAATCTCATTAGAAAAGTGGTCGACAGAACAACTCTTAACTAGTCAATTCTCGGCACTAAATCCTAGGTTATTTTCATTTTATGGACCTGGATTGCAACTTGATAGACATTTCGCAATTGGCGAGTTTATCAAAAGAGCCCGAAGAAATTTAGCATTAGAAGTTATTGGGAATCCGGCTAATAGAAGAACCTATCTTCATCCAAGAGATGCAATCTTGCAATTATTATTTCAATGCAGAGTTGGAGTTCCACTTCATACTCAAATCGGATCTGCGAATCCGATTACGATTCAAGAGACTGCAAATCTAATTGCAAAATTAAATGGAGTAGAAGTCAGAATCTTGGGCAGCGAAGAGAACGAAATTGACCATTACGTTCCCTTAGATGTTCCAATAACTAGAGAGAAAGACTTCGAGCAAGGTTTGGAACAGTGGTGCAATTGGTTAAGCCATGGATTAATTAATTAATTCCTCAATTAAGTATAGCGGTCGTTGCTTAACTTCTTCATAAATTAAACCTATATATTGGGCAATAACACCCAAAACAAGAATTGTGATTGAAAAACATAAAACAATCGTTGCAACAATGCTACCAAACCCCGCAAATGGAACTCCCGACAGAATCCATAGCGCGGTTAATCCCAACAAGGCAATTACTGAAACCATTGATGCTAGTACACCGAAAATTGATACCCATGCAAGTGGGAGCGTGCTGTAGGCAAAAATGCTTTGGAACCCTTGAACAACTACGCGAATCAAAGAAGTTCTCAGCCATGTAGATTCCCCTGCAAATCTAGGAGGTCGCTCTATCTCTATTTGCGTAGTCTTGAATCCAACCCAAGAGCCGAGACCTCTGATAAAGCGATGGCTTTCTCTCAAGGTGCGGATTGCTTCATAACAAGATCGACTCACCAGCCTGAAATCACTAACAGATTCGGGTAAGAGCCCACCGGTCATGAAATTCGCAATTTTATAGAAAGAAGTCGAAAGCTTTCTCCGAATGAATGGAACAGTCCCCCGACTCGTAATTTTGACTAGAACTTGATCGTAACCATTCTCGTATTGGCGTAACAGTAAAGGGATCGCCTCAGGAGGATCTTGTAAGTCAGATGTCATGATTACTGCCAAGTCGGAGTCAGCCTTATCCAAACCGCAAGTAAAAGCTGCATCCAGAGCAAAATTACGGGACATTTTTATACCTTTGTACCTCGAATCCGAACGAGATTTTTCCCTGATAAGTGACCAAGTATTATCTTGGGAACCGTTATCAATTACAATAAAACGGAATTGATAGTTGGATTCAATTCGAGAAACTACATCAAATCTTTTGAAAAGTTCTGGCAGACAATCTTCTTCGTTATAGGCAGAAGTAATTATATCTAGAGTCTTATTCATATTTCTGCCAACCAAGAAGGGGGATTAAGTACGGCTAATTTCTCTAAATCATGCTTTTCGCGCAAGGTATCCATGGGCTGCCAAAACCCATTGTGATGGTAAGCGACTAGCTCCTTTTCGCCGACAAGTCTTGGTATTGCACCCGATTCGAATGGTTCAGACATCCCATGAATGTAACTTGCGACTTCTGGTTCTAAAACAAAGAATCCACCATTTATCCATCCAGAATCAGCTTGGTTTTTTTCACCAAATCGCGTAACTAATCCGTTTTGAGATTCGAGTACGCCAAATCGGGCTGGTGGCCTAACTGCAGTTACAGTGGCCTTCTTGCCTTGATGGTCATGAAAATCTAGCAGAGACTTCAAGTTAACATTCCCTAAGCCGTCTCCATAAGTTGCGATAACACGTTCTCCTGGAACCGACTTCATACATTCCAGGATTCTCCCACCAGTTTGAGTATCAAGACCAGTGTCTAGCGTCTCAATTACCCAAGGTTCCTTTAGAGTTTTCACCCAATCATGGATAACTTCGGATTTATATCCCGTTGCAACAATAAATTCAATCAATCCCTGCTTCGCAAATATAGACATTAAATGCCAAATAATTGGCTTTCCAGAAATTTCCACCATCGGTTTGGGTTTATCTGAAGTTTCTTCAGATATTCGAGTTCCTAACCCGCCGGCAAGAATAATGACCTTCATTTGGACGCACCCAGAATCACATAAAGTTGTTCAATCATGTAATCCAACATAGGAATAGTCAAACCTGGCCAGACACCGATCCAAAATGTGTTGTTCATGACAACATCAGTATTAATCAGTTTTCCAACAACGCGACGAGGAGTCCCACTGAACGCAGGTTGCCGAAGAAGATTGCCTCCGAAAAGCAAACGAGTTGCGATCTTTGCTTGATTAAGTTCTTGAACAATTTGATTACGCGTTTTAGGTCCACCATTTTTGACTGTTAAAGCAAAACCAAACCAAGATGGATCGCTATTTGGAGCTGCTTCAGGCATTAATAGGAATTCTTCAAGGTCTTTAAGAGCAGACCGAAGATAGGCCCAATTACGTCTTCGAAGTTGAATAAATGAGTCCAAGCGATCCAACTGGGCTAGACCGATAGCCGCTTGTATATCTCCAGACTTCAAGTTATAGCCAAGATGTGAGTAGGTGTACTTGTGGTCGTATCCTTCGGGAAGTTCGCCCAAAGTCCACTCATACCGCTTAAGGCAGGTGTTGTCGCAACCTGATGGACACCAGCAATCACGACCCCAATCCCGGAAGGATTCGACGATGGTCTTATACGAAGCCTTTTTGACGAGTACTGCACCACCTTCACCCGTCGTGATGTGGTGCGCCGGATAGAAACTAAAAGTAGAAAGGTCGCCGAAAGTTCCTAGATTTTTGCCTTTATATGTACCGCCTAACGCATCACAACTGTCTTCGATAACCCAAAGGTCGTGTTTTTCGGCAAGCCTAGAAACCAAATCCAGATTAAATGGATTTCCGAGGGTGTGAGCCATCATTATCGCGCGAGTTTTCTTTGAAACAGCAGCCTCAAGTGCTTCTTCATTTGCAACATAGGTGCTGAGATCTACGTCAACATATACTGGGACTAAACCATTTTGAAGAATTGGTGTCACGGTTGTAGGGAAACCTGCTGCAACAGTAATCACTTCGTCACCTGGCCTAAGTGCAAGATTTCCAAGTCTGGGACTGGTAAGAGCACTCAATGCAAGTAAATTGGCCGAAGAACCAGAATTAACCATAAATGCATGCCGCATCCCAACTGTTTTAGCAAGCCGACTTTCAAATCTTTCCGCGAAAACGCCAGCAGTCAACCAAAAGTCAAGCACCGCATGTATTCCTGCAGCCATCTCCTCAACACCAAACACTTTTCCGGTTACAGGGACTATGCTCTCACCAGGCACAAATTCTTTTGTGGAATGTTTTTGTTCAAAAAAACTTTGAACGAGGTCATCAATATCAAAACTATCTAGCATAGATAAATGTTTCTCTTGAACATGTGTCGTATTCTAACTATGTTAGGTTCTAAAAAGGCAAAAGAAGCAATGGATATAAATGGATTCCTACTATTCTGGACGCATGGCAATCACCGGCGTGAGCGTTCTCGTTACCAATTCAACTTTTGATTCAAGGGGCACTTTCACCAAAACCTTTGCAAAGCAAAGAGAGCCCCAAATCCAAGATTTTCGGGTCGCAGAAACTTTCTACTCCACTACTTATGAAGGATCAGCACGCGGGATGCACCTTCAAGTGGGCTTAGCAGCGTCTAACAGAATCATATCTTGCCTTCATGGCCGCATTTTTGATGTTTTGATTGACCTAAGGAAAAATTCGGATACTTTCTTGCAGACTGAGACTTTAACCTTAAGCCCAGACGAAATGACATCTATTTATGTACCAGCAGGAGTTGCACATGGTTTTATAGCTCTTGAAAAATCCATAACCCATTATTTGTCTGACAACTCTCATCAACCAGAACTAGACAAAGGGATTCATATGGAGTCTTTAGGAATTAAATACCCTGTGTCAGGCTTCACTTTAAGCCAGAGAGATAAATCACTGCCCACACTTATCGACTGGTTGAAAAACGACAAATGAGAATATTGGTAATCGGTGCATCGGGATTCCTAGGTACAGAGTTGTGTAAAGTGTTGCGGGAGCGAGGTTATGAGATCCAATCAGGCGTGAGAAGAAGAAAAATCGAAACTGAGATTGAAATACCTCTAAATGGAACTATAAACCTCCAAAGTGGAGAGAAACCAAGTTTAATTGTTGATGTTTCCAATAAATACATTCCATTTGAAACCGACGAAGCCATCAAATCTATGTCTAAGACCATTCTTGGGGTAGCCAAAACAATTTTGAGAAGTAATGAATCGTGGAACGCACCAATACTACAAACGACTAGCTATCTTCAATACTGCCCAAGAGAATTGCAGCCCTGGAACAAGTACTCAGAAATTCGGAATAAATCTCTCGAAATCCTAAAGCAAAGCGCCAGACAGCAAGGCTCTGGAATTGCGGAATTGATTGTGCACGATACATACGGAGAAGTTCCAAGAAATAAATTTTTAGATCTTTGCCTAGACGCAATAAAAACAGGAAACTCGTTCAATGCTGGGTGTGGAAAATCGGTCATAAATCTCACTCATATCTCAGACATTTGTACATTCATTGCAGACCAAATCTCTAGTTTGACTTCAGGTGTAGAAAAAGAAATCAAATGGGATTTCAAATCTTCTGACACCTATACATTGAAATCTCTTGTTAAATTGCTTGAGGAAATGTCTGGTAAGTCAAACTTTGTAAACTGGGGAATTTTAAACAATCCAAGAAGAGAAGTTCTTAAAGTTTGGAAAATCCCAGGAGCAATCGAAGCTTTTAATACCAAGATTTCCCTTCGCGATTGGCTTGCAAGAAAATTGTCTACGGGGCTTTAACGAGAAAGATATCGGCATTGGTTCCTGATAGAATTTGAGCGCTGATTCCTTTACTCTCTAGTATAAATTCCACGAGCCGCCAAATTTCACGGGCTGACTTTGAGATATCTTCTATTACGACATAACCTCCACTCTTGCAGCGACCAAGTGCGGCAATAAGGGTTGAAACATTCGCATCCGGCGAGTGAAGCCCATCATCAATTATTAAATCAAATTCGACTCCAAAAAAATCGAACATCATCTCCAAAGTATCAATTTTGGTCTGATCCACCCATGTCGTTTGAATTCTCTCTTCTTGGAAAAGCGCCCCTGGATCAATATCCGCACCATAAATCAATGCAGATGGGATGTAGTCCCTAAAAGCACGAATCGAGGCGCCTGGCCGTCCGAATACTCCCATGTTTGAAACAATGTTTAGATTATTCGAACCTAATCCAATCTCCAGTATGTGCGTGGGTGAACCGATCGCCGACAATAGGTAAGAATAGATTTTGTAGTAATTATTTGGGTTTGCTTTATCACTCCCCTGCTCCGTAAAGCGAGTCATTAATTCTTTTGCATCTTCAGTTTTATAACCGCGGATTTCTAGAAATTCTTCAATGGTAAGAATAGGACTTACCTCGCGCTTTTGCATTTGGTCAATAAGTCTGTTGAGTTCGGGAAAAAGCCTATGGATCGTGCTTCTGGTCAAGTCAGTTCGTTGCCTAGGGTTGCCTGCGCTATTTGGCGCCAAATGCTGGAATTCTTCGTATAGCTTCAATTTTGGCAACCTATGAATCTGAATTGTCTTGATGATATGTCGCTGTAAATCGCCAAGAATCCCCGCAAATGAGCCGATAATTGGTAAATGCCGAACCCAACTTCTAAAAAAACGCCATCTGGAGATGTTTTGATTCTCAACCACTTTTTGCTCTTTTCAATAGAAAATTGGATTTATCATTAAATTGCACCTCAAAGATAGTTTTCCACTCCGAGCTTGGTAAATATTGCAAAGCTGGTGTTCTAGAGTTGCAAACAAAAATATACTCTGCGCTTTCGATTGTTTCTTCTGGCCGAGGACTCCAATTTACATAATCTTTATTCATTGGAAGATATTGTGCTCCCGCGACCGCATAAATACCATCTTGACAGTCAAATGAAACCCTCCCCTTGATAGGCTCATGTTCCAATTTCAACAAAGTTTGATCTAAGAAATGATCTGTACCATTAGTCCCTTGCATGTTTTTCAAGGTTGAGCTCTGGAACGAAAACCTATCAATTCTGATTTCTTGTACAAGAACAATTGCTAGCACAACCGTAATACATAGGGAAAGCCTTGAAATCCCACTTGTGTATATATGCCAAATTCCAAATTTTGATTGTTCGTCCAGTAAGTTGAAAGCAGCAATGATTCCAACAGGTGCAACCCACCAAAGATGCAAGGGGTCTGGTGTTGGATAGAGTTGAAAAATAGTTGACGCTCCAATTGAAGCAACGAATATCTGTGAGGAGCTACCTTTTCTACGAATTAATAAATGGAATAGCACAGCAAGACAAAAGAAAACTCCAAAGTATGAAAACATGAAATTTGAGTGTTTGGAAATGAACGCGTATAGATATACCGGATTAGCATAAGATTGATGATTACTTTTTAGCTCCTGTGAGAATAAAGTTGATAATAGAAGCAAAAAAACGATTATGGCAAATAGTTTATGCATGATGATTCTTGAAAGCAAAATTGTCATAATCCCAAAAAATGGAATTGTTAAATACATCAAAAAATTGACTAGGTGGCCCTTTGCATCTTCGGCTCCGCTTGTCGAATAAGTACCAAATGCCCAGATGATGTCTTGGTAGTAGAACTCATCGATGAAACCAAGTACTGCAGCTACAAAATTGAAAATAGTTGTAACACTTATGAATCCGTAAACACTATCCTTGAGAATTTTCCATTCCTGCCTGATGACCAGCAGGAAAACCAACAAGCTGATCGTGCCTAGCACGTTTATCCTACAGAGACTTGCAAGCGCGATGAAAGCGGAGGCTATAAAGTAGCCAACACTAATCCCGTGAAATAACAGATTTTTGTATTTTTGAGCAAAATAGAGTGCAGCAATCAAAAAAATACTGGAATAAAGTGATGGCCAAGGCAACATAACCGCATGCATTCTTGGGGAAGAAATAGACCAAACGATTGCGACGGAGAGAGCTCCAAGCTCTCCTAAAGTTTTTCGGGCCGCAAAGTAAATAGCAAAGGCAATAAGGGAAACTGTCAGAACTGTAAAAATTCTGAGGCTATAAAGCGTCGGAGAAGTTAACTTTAGGAAGGCACCCTGAAGCGAGGATGATAAAGGACCATACTGCTGGAAATATTCCGAATTCGGTTTTCTGCCTTCGCTGGCTGCAACTGCAGCCCCATAAACAATTCCATCATGATGTGCATCTATATCCCAAGGGGCTTGAATAAAGCCAATGACCACTTCAAGAACTAACAGAAAAATTGGGGGAAAAAAGGAAAGTTTACTCTTAAGGAAGTAGAGGTTTTTTGCTTGAAACATGTTAGTCCTCGACATTTTCTAATCAAGTAAAAGAACCGAATTGAAGAGTATTCTATGCGCATGGAACTCCTGAACCCGCCCGAATCGGGTAAATCTAAAGGAACTGTGTTGGTGACCGGGCACACTGGCTTTAAGGGATCTTGGCTCACTATGCTTCTGCACAGAATCGGTTTTGAAGTTGTTGGAATTTCTCTTCCACCAGAAAAAAATGCCTTGTACCAAACACTTGAACCTAAAAATCGTCCTAGCAAGGAATATTTCATTGACATTAGAGAGCGCGATTCTCTAAAAAAAGCCATTTCACAACACAGTTTCAAGTATGCCGTTCATCTGGCTGCGCAACCTTTAGTTTTGAAATCTTACGCATATCCTGAAGAAACTTTTGAAACAAATGTCATAGGTACAGCCAATGTTTTGAGCGCGTTAATTCAACAAAAAGATCTGAAGGCTATAGGTGTCGTGACCACTGACAAGGTCTACTTGAATTTAAATAAAGAAATCAGATTTACTGAACTGGATCAACTTGGAGGGAAAGACCCATATAGCGCCAGCAAAGTAGGCACAGAATCCGTGACGGACGCTTGGCGCCAAATTAGTGCAATTCAAAAAGGACCACGTATTATCTCCCTGCGAGCTGGAAATGTAATCGGTGGTGGTGATTTCTCCCCCGATAGGTTACTTCCAGATATAGTCAGAAGTTATCTCGACGGCACCCCACTTAAGGTAAGAAATTTTTGTAGCACACGACCTTGGCAACATGTATTGGATCCGTTAATCGGATATTACTTAGCACTTGCAAAATCTTCAGAGCACGGCCATGACTCATTTAATTTTGGACCTCTAGAACCGAGTCTGAATGTGTCTAAAGTGATCGAAGAATCAATTAATTTTTGGGGTAAGGCTTTAAGTGTCGAGCCTACTGGGTCAAACTCCGAAGTAGAAGCTTTAACACTTGAACTGGATTCAACACGCGCAATTAGCGTGTTAGGTTGGAAACCACATCTCAATCAAGTACAAGCCATCAAGTCCACTATAGATTGGTGGAAAGATAATCAGTTAGGGAAGAGGTCTCCGGGGACGTTGTGTGATTATCAAATCAACGAGGCGATTAATTCTTACTTATGAGATTGTCCAAAATACCAGAAGACCATTCATACGTGAAAACCAAAAAAGCATCTACCGAGCCTGGACTGTCTTTGAGTATGCACAATGAAGCGCCCGAAGCTATTCGGGCTATTTCATCATTTCTTAAATTTCATCCAACTTCGGAAATTAGGATTTGGGGAAATGAACCGCAGGAATTGAATCAAGTTGGAATGAAGTTTGGAATCCCAGTCATTAATTCGCCTCAGTATGTAAATAAATTAACGACATTGCTTCACTCGCAAGACTCAAGAGAGCCGGAAAAAGCTGCTGAAATCTTACGTGAATTCTTAAGAACTATTCATTTTGTCTATTCAGGAATGAAATGTGAGTACGTAGTTTATATGCATCCAGACCATCTGGTAGTCAGAAAATTCAAAATTTCACGCCTTAAATATGATCTCGAAATTCACAAGGTTAATAGGTACAGCTTGAATCAAAAAGAAGCCTGGAGAGAAGTAACAGGAAAAAATTTGAAATTAAAGTCCTACGGTTTAGCAGGATATTTTAGGCGAGAGGCTTTGGTCACAGCAATTGAATTTCTTCTAGACGAAAAGACGGTTCAATTGGATCTGTTAATGAGCAAGGATCTAGACTTCATTTTTGAAGACCTAATTATTCCCTGCGCCTTTGATTATCTCGGATTTACCATCAAAGACCAAGGATTTACTCGAGAGATTCGCAGAAAAAAACGTATAAGGTTACTTTTTAGACGACCAATTATGTTTCACCAAGTAGAAAAACTAAAGTAGCTTACCTCGAATCAACATCCATTTAATTAACTCAGACTGAAGTTTATAAATTTTAACCCTTCTTCGTGATAATGAACGAGGAACGCAACCTGGCAATCCTCGAACTTGCGGAACGTAAAGTATTGCAGCATTGATATTGGGTAAAATTTTCCGCAGCAATACCTGCTCATTGTCCCAGATTCCTAATTGAATCCATTTTTTCATTTCAATGTCAATCGCTTTTTTCAGTTCGGAGAGGAAAGTCTTATTGATCCAAAAAGCCCCTCCAGAAATTACCCGCCGACAACTTCCAACTCTTGCATCCTGAATCGAGAATTTACTCATAGCTAGATTATTTCGGATATCGATTTCAAATAGAGCATCATAGCCATGATCAATTAAGTTAGAGCTCGCTCGATTCAATCTTTCCAAATCAATTCTGTCAATAAAACGTGAAATTCCTGCATCCACCCACATGAGAGACCCCTTAAAATCATTAAGGATCATTGCGAACTCAAACTTCGCAAATTGCAGGAGGGCATAAGATGGAATTTTGAAAGTGACATCTTCGGGGGCCAAAGGTTCAAACTCATTTAGCAATGAGGTGACTTGTCCTAGCAATTTAAACGTTTGCAAGTCTTCCAAAGGAACCTTAATCAATCTGCAATTTTGCAGATCATAATTATCCAAATTTCCATCATGGAAAACGACAATTCCAGGAAACAACTCAATGGTGCGAGACAACCATTCAACATAGGTTTCGAATGTCCTTAAGTCTATCTTGACTCGATTTAGGTCATAAAGTGCAGTGTAGACGGTTATTGAATCCATAAAAGCAGATTCTAGACCCGAGTTAAGATTCGATTAGACAGATTACTATAGAATTCAGATATGTCCATATTTTCAGAACCGCGTAATGTGGTGAAGAGTGTGGGAATATTAATGGTCGCAACAAATTCCTTTATGGAGCGATGGAAAGTCACTGCACTCGATCTAGAGAAGTACGCGTTCAGAGAGACAGACAAGGTTTCTATTCATTTATTTACAAATGAGGTAATTGCTGCTTCTCAATTCGCTAATTCGAAATTACAGCGAATCAATTTGGTTATACACAAGATTGAAGGTTGGGGTTGGCCAGAGGCAACTTTATTTCGATACAAGTTTTTTGATGATGCGGAAATCGAAATAAGTGAAGAGTTCTTAATATATTTGGATTCTGATATGCGAGTTACCAACGATTTAAATCAACTTGTTCTTAACTTAACAAGAATTGATGGTATCGGGGTCGTCAGCCACCCTGGTTACTTTCGAGGCCGCGGTCTCCAAAGACTCAAATTTTATTTGGGATCACCAGCATATTTGCTAAAGGACTTAAAACTTGCCTTCCGAAGTTCAAGGAATTTGGGAGCTTGGGAGACAAATCGAAAGTCAACGGCATATGTACCAAGAAAATTTCGGAAAATTTATGTCCATGGAGCTATTTGGTTCGGATTTCGAGAGAACCTTCTTAGCATGTGTAAATCTTTAAGAAACAGAACAGAAATAGATTATCAACAAGGACGGATAGCTCGATGGCATGATGAGAGCCATCTGAATTGGTATGTGACCGGTCACGCGCACAAGACCTTTGATAATCGACTCAGTTGGGTGGAGGGCTACAGAAACCTAAATTCTTATGCAGGAAACTATATTGTAAGTACGGTACAGAAAGAAATTGGAGAGGGTAGAGAACCTTCCAATGTCTAAAGTTATACCAAGAGTAATTTCTCGCATGGTTCGTGAATTTGCTAATCTCGGCATTGCACCAAAATTTCAACCATTCACCTTTATTCGTGCGAAGGAGAACATAGGGGAAATCTCAATTCTAGTGGTGGCTTCCGGAACGGTACCTATCCCCGCCCAAGGTTGGGGGGCCGTGGAAACGATAATTGCTGAAACAATTCCCGAGTTCATCCGTAGCGGTATAAGTGTAGGACTTCTCAATACTCAAAATTACTTCGAATGGAAGCGAGCGCAAAAGTTAAATTTTGATGTAATTATTTGTCACAGCGACTCCCACCTAAGAAAGGTAAAGAATTTTTGGCCTAACACGCCAACTATTGCCGTGACTCATTATGGATTGGCGGCACAGCCAGCTCTCTGGCACCCCTCCTATTCGAAGATTTTTAGGGAAATTCAAATGGCAGACAAAGTCGTGTGTCTCAGTCCTGCAATTTTTGACAAATTTAGCGAATTGATGCCACGCGAGAAATTGGCGCTGTTGGGGAATGGATCCAACTTGATTATTTCCCCCAACAATTCAAAATCTGGTGGATTGGTCATGCTCGGTAAAGTTGAACCCAGAAAACGGCAGTATGAACTGTGGCAATTCGCACTCGAAAACGAGATCGATATCCAGTTTCTCGGACCGATTGCGGATCCTCGAGTTCTTGAACACATGAACCGAGATAGAAGCCTATACAAGTATTTTAAAGGACCGAAAAGTAGAACAGAACTTATCTCAGAACTTCCTGGATACATGGCCCTTATTTTGCTTTCAGAAGGCGAGGCGGATGCTTTAGTTTTGTACGAAGCTCAGTTGGCCGGCTTAGAGATAATCACTAATTCCGAATCAATCGGTAGTCAAGACTCAAAGTTGCCTTGGATTCACATAATTAAGGACTTGGAGCAATTGAAACAAATTCTCAATAGGATATCTAAGAAGCCTTTCCCGGCATCGGAAATAGGAACCTATGCAAACGAAAATTATAGATGGAGCAAGAAATTAATACCATTAATAGAGATTATTAGAGAATTGGCGCAGCATGAAAAAAGATAAGAAGCAAGTCATCTTGTTTGGAGGACTTGGAAATCAATTATTTCAGTATTTTTTTGGCCTATATTTTGAAAAAATGGAAAAAAAGAAAGTGTTGTTTAACGAGAACATTAGTCAAAATTTTGGGAGCAATCATTCAAACAGCCTCTCAAGTTACTTGACAATCGAAGTCATACCACGTAAATCAAAGTTACACTCAAAAATTTTTACGATTGCCATGAGAGTACTCATGAAGTTACAACGTGAATTAAAAACAAGTGTAATTTCGAGAATTTTCAGAGTATATATTGCACCTAATCTTGGCTATTTGAGCGAAAAGGACCTAGACAAAAATTCGAATAAATTTGTGGGTTACTTCCAAACTTGGAGGTATTTTGAGTCCATTCAGGGCAAAATTCACTTTTATAACCAACTGACCCCAAACAGGAGCGATTTGTATAAGGATCTATCCGAGCTCGTAAGCTCCGATAGTTCAATTGGAATTCACATTAGGCGGGGCGACTATCTTTTATTGTCTCAAGAGTATGGAATCTTGGCATTAGGATACTACGAAAAAGCACTGCAACTTTTGGGTGGCGATTCCTCAAGTAAGATATTTATTTTCTCCGACAATATTTTGGAGGCTAAGATATTCTTGAGTGAACTCGATCGTAATTCAGACTGGACTTATGTATCTGGTATCGGACCCCTAGAAACGATGTTGTTGCTTGGTCAATGTAGAAAGATTTGTATTTCTAACTCAACATTTGGATATTGGGCCGCCCAACTGGGAAATCCGGAAGCCGTTGTAGCTCCAAAAAAATGGTTTCGTAATTTAGAAGATCCTACCGATTTAGTTCCAACAAATTGGATTAAGTGCCCATCTGAATGGCAAAGTTAATGAAAATAGCGCAGAGTTCTTCGCCGAAGGGTTGAGAATCCAAATTTTGAAATTTCCAAGAAATCAGCCGTTCTTATTCCCTGAATAACTTGCCATTTGGACTTGGTGATTTTCCGCTTTTGTAATTCTGCTATTTGAAACAATTCCCGTTGAAGAAATATTTTGCGTAGGAAAGATTGGTCAAGAAGTTCATAGTTACTGTAAATCTGAATTAAGTTTTCTAACACGTATTCGTAATCTCTCGAATTGATGCCTATCGAGGTTAGAAGCTCGACTTTTTTCGACAGTTGAACTTCTCTTTTTGTACTTGAAACACCAGATGGGTTAATTGTGTACGAAAGCAAATTATGTGGTGCACTAACTAGTTTGCCAACTCTACTTAATCGTAGCCATAAAGATAAGTCTTCTGCTGGGAAATCATCTTGCATATACCCTCCAACAGCATTGACAGCGTCACGGTTTAAGAGAGCAACTGGATGAGGAGTGCGCTGACTAGAAAAAAGTGAGACCGAAGTTGCCTCGGGATAAACCGCAGAGGGGATACTCCCGAGCGGTTTCCCACTTATCGATCTAAATGAGTAGTCACTAAAAACCACGACTACTTCGGGAGAAATTGCAAGAAATTGTTTTTCGATTCTGTCAGCACGATACATATCATCAACATCGAATCTAGCCACCCAATTATGTGAAGCATGGGTTAACCCCAAATTTAATGCGTTGGCAATGCCAAGTTTCTTATTGTCTATCAAATTTACTCGTGAATCCCTTTTTGACCATTCCCGAAGTAGTGCCAAAGTGTTATCTGTCGAGCAATCATTGACAAGAATGATCTCATCTTGTGACTGCAAGGTTTTATTCAGCTGAAACTGGAGATTGGCGACGTGGCGGGCACCATCCTTAATGGGAATAAGGGCGGTTACGGCCTGTCTGGTTGAGAGCATAGGCGTATCCTAGGACTTCGAAACCGCTGAATTGGAGAAGGAGCTCTTGAGACAAAGAATTGTAAAAACGTTTCTTCAGTGTGTCCGGATCTTGTCAGTACGCGATCAAAAGAAACTCGCCATGATTACAGCGATCCAATCATTTTTAGGACTTTTGGACTTAATTGGAGTTGCATTACTTGGTGCGATTGGTGCACTAGCCATCCGAGGTGTTCAATCAAAAAATCCCGGCGATCGTGTTGGCTGGGTGATTAAGAATCTTGGATTAGAAAATTTTTCACTTCAGACTCAAGTGGCAACCCTTACGTTGATGGCTATATTGTTTCTTATTCTGAAAACAATTGCATCCATTATTTTGGCCCGGAAATCTCTCTTTTTCCTTGCTCGTAGAAGTGCTCAAATTAGTTCTGATTTAGTGACAAAAACACTTAATGGTGAGTTGGAGAATATTTCTAGAAAAAGCACATTGGAGCTTCAGTATGCAATTGGTCCAGGAGTTAATTACATTGGTTTAGGAATTATAGGTTTAGGTTCAACAGTCATCGCCGACTTTTCACTGTTAATTATTTTGGGCCTTGGTCTATTGCTGATTGACACATTCACATTTATGACTGTCACCTTACTTTTTACTCTTATCGGGCTAGCGCTTTATAAGTTACTGCACGCAAGAGCCAGAAAAGTTGGTCTAGAGATGGCCGCATTCAATATACAAAGCAACCAATTGCTAAACGAATCTATACTTGCATTTAGGGAAATATTTGTCCGAAATAAACAAAACTATTATTCAAAGAATATTTCGGAGCTGAAGTTAGGTTTCGCGAAAGCTAGCGCAGAGCAAACCTTCTTACCCAACGTTAGTAAGTACATTATTGAAATTTCTGTCACGTTAGGAGCCGTAATTGTGGCGGCAATCCAGTTCTCAACACAGGACGCTTCGCGTGCAGTCGCAAGTCTTGCGCTTTTTATCGCTGCAGGAAGCCGCATTGCACCGGCGTTACTGAGAATTCAACAAAGCTTGATTCAGATGCAATCGAATATTGGTGGATCAACTCCAACACTTACATTGATGGAAGAGTTAAAAAACCAAAATGTAAAACTATCGACAGCCTTGCCAGAGGCGGACGAGAATGGCTTTCAAGGGAAAGTAAAACTCAGTAATGTTTCATTTTCTTACCAATCCTCACAAAATGCGGTGATCAAAGATATTTCGCTAGAAATACATCAAGGGGAATTTGTTGCTATCGCTGGCGAATCTGGCGCAGGAAAATCAACTTTAGTTGACCTTTTACTCGGGCTACTCGAGCCAACATCTGGACGAGTTGAAGTTTCAGGATTTCCCCCTCGGGAAGCGATAAGAAAATGGCCAAGTGCGATTTCGTATGTCCCCCAGACTGTTGCCATTTTTGAGGATTCAATTCTGAAGAATGTTGGAATCGGATACGAGGCCTCTGAAATTTCTGAACCTCGTGTGCGGGATGCTTTAAACCTTGCTCAATTACAAAATTATGTTGATGGGTTAAGCAATGGAGTTTATGAAGTTTTGGGAGAGCGTGGAAACACGCTCAGTGGCGGACAGGTGCAACGTTTAGGTATTGCAAGAGCCTTGTATAACGGACCAAAATTATTGATACTAGATGAAGCAACGAGTGCATTGGACAGTAAGACCGAAACTGAAATTACAGAAATGATTTTGAAACTCAAAGGTAGATTGACCTTAGTCGTGATCGCCCACCGCCTCTCTACAATTAGAAATGCAGATCGAGTAATACTGCTCAAGAACGGAAGAATTGAGGCCGAAGGAAGTTTTGCTGAGCTTGCCTCTAGAACCCCTGAGTTTGAAAAACAAGCGAAACTTATCGACCTTTAGTTGATTTGTCCGTTTTGTCCACATCCCGCGACAATCTAGACTGAGATTCGTAGTGGGGGATAGAGGCAGCGACGGCTGGCTCTGCATGACAAAAGCGGTTTATGAAGGATCAATAAAGT
>JACCDN010888625.1_pt1 | contig 20480 bp, 20 predicted proteins | sample 7441691 | NCBI WGS metagenome assembly JACCDN01 (sample SAMN15323439, study PRJNA562643) | freshwater metagenome | isolation source: river surface water | place: USA:Blue River Watershed | collected 2017-08-16 | reverse complement strand
CTCACCCAAAAATTCGTGCTTTGGCAATTCTTGTGTGATGTAGTCGTGGTACGCCAACTCCTTGACCTCGCGCACACCGTGCACCAACATCCCAAGTCCCCTGTTCATCTCGAGCATATTGGCTTCTCTTAGTAAAAAGCAAATTACCTTTGCCATCGTGGCAGTAGTAGACCACACAAACCCCAATACAATCGATACCCTTCTTTAGTCCCAGTTGATCAGACATAGCTGTAAGTAAATTAAAATCTATTTTTAAGAAGCCGTTGAGATTCCCTTTGCCCTTCACGCTCTTTAATCGTGCGTCGTTTGTCATGTAGCTTTTTACCTTTCGCCACAGCAATCTCTACTTTTACTAAATTGTTCTTTATATAAATAGAAAGTGGTACACACGTAAGACCACTTTCTACTTTTTGCGTAATTTTTTCTATTTCACTTTTTCGTAGCAGTAATTCCCGACTACGAGTTGGTTCAGCATTGTTGAGATAAGCAGGCTTATAAGGACTAATATGCGCATTGAGCAATGAGACTTTTGTCCCTCTTACTAGCACATATGATCCTAACAACTGAATGTGACCGGCACGTACTGATTTCACCTCTGGACCAGTTAGTTTAATACCAGCCTGATAGGTTTCTAGAATTTCATACTCGAATCGTGCTTTTTTATTGATAGCTAGGGACATGACAAACAGATGATGAAGTCATGTCCAGTATAGCAAATGTTACATTACTTTCACCTTCATGCCCGTATCTGACCAATCGTAAATGATCTTTGACTCTTCATACCCCAAACGAACACAGCCATGACTCACTTTTCTACCTAAGTGGTCAGCTCCTTCATAGATACGGCCACTTTTAGTTTTCCAATAAGGCAGCTTGTGAATGCCATAGCCGACGAATCCATATCGAGTACTACTCAAAGCCATCCAATTGTCCATATAGAGGCCATAGGCACTAGAGTAACGAACATCATTTTTGAAAGCGATAGTATAATCCCCACGAGGAGTATCATGGCCAGATTTGCCTGTTGAAACCACAAAGCTATTGAAAGTATCACCACCAATTTGTTGGTGCATGAGCTGCTGACTAATATCAATTAGCAATCGCTTTTCACTAGCTTGTTTGTACTGATCAGTAAGAGTGGAATCATTATCCACAATTACCTCTACCAACAATGGATCACCGGGAAAAAAAGTAAGCCCTTCTAGTACAGGCGCCAATGCAAGTAGGTATTTGCCAGGCTGACTAGGAGCCTTCACTCGAGCATTGAAACCAACCTGCATGTTGGGATAAACCGTAGTAGGATAATCAGAGCGAATACGATTGCTACCTACCCAAGATGGAGCATTACTTGCATCATAAAATGGACTCACGAGTTGATCATGAGGTCTAACTGTCGCCAAACGCAAAGGTGTAGATGAAACTCCATCAGTACCTACCTCTACGGTACTGAGATTTGTTAAAGTTACAGGGATATCATAATAGCTATCATGCACTAATGATAATGACATCGCGGGTGTATCAAAACGATAGGCATATACCGGTGGTGTCGGCTCTACAGTAATACTAACTGCTTCCTCCATTGCATACGCTGGAGAAATACTTATACTCAGCATTGCTGATGAGAGGAGCATCCGGGATAGCCTTTTCATAGAAAGTTTTAGTTTTTATTTTTACCAACATCTATAATTATGACATTTTTAATATAAATGTCTAGTGCCTATGCCAGAGTTACCTGAAGTTGAGACTGTAGTCCAAACATTGAAAGTCAAAATACTCAATCAAAAATTGATCAAACTAGTTTCGCTCAAACCAGAAACAGTTGTTTTAATGGCGCGATTCAAACCTTTTACAATCACAGCGATCGAGCGCAGGGGAAAGTACATCATTATCATCGGACCTAGTAATGAGAAAGTGATTATTCATTTACGAATGACCGGACGGATCACCGAAAAACCTACACATCCTCAATTTGTTCGAGCTATGATCCATACTGACAAACATATATTACAATTTGAGGACATGCGACGATTTGGCCGTATTATTTTCACTATTAATAACAGCATTGAAAATTTACCTGGAATCAAAAATTTGGGCCCGGAACCATGGGATAGCATTTTAGATACCACCTTCACTAAACAATTAAAAAACAGCTCAAAAAATGTAAAAAGCTTTTTATTGGACCAAAGCAAAATAGCGGGCATCGGCAATATCTACGCAGATGAGTCTTGTTATCATGCTAGAATTTTACCCACCCGAAAAGCCCACAGCCTTACTACCAAAGAAGCAAAGAGATTATTATATTCCATTCGATATATACTGACCAAAGCAATTTATCTACGAGGAACTACCTTTGCCCATTTCATCGATGCTGATGGGAAAAAAGGAGGGAATTTAGAATACTTAGCAGTGTATGGTCGCAAAAAAAAGCCCTGCTTCCACTGTGGACACGAGCTTACAACTAAAAAGCTCCAGGGTAGAACTACCGTCTACTGTAGCTATTGCCAGCAATAAATCTGAGCAAAATAAAAAGAAGTTTGTATAGCCGCTGATTCCTTATATATTCTACACCTACATACTTTTCTAAAAAGATATAGGAAAATTTTGCGTAGAATTTTCGGAGATCATCCGCCATAACAAAACTCCACGCGGATTCTATTACATGATCGCCAAAATGTCAATGCATAAAGCCCCCCTCACCTTTCTATTTCACCTTAAACAAGCATACTTAGAATTTTACTCACTTTCTTAGGCGCTCCACAATACTTGGCAATACTTCCAACACATAATCAATATCTGCCTCAGTAGTACCCCTGCCTAAACTAAAACGAAGACTACTTTTCGCTTCTTTTGCACTCAGCCCCAAAGCCATCAAAACATGACTAGGTGATACATCAGTAGCCTTACAAGCAGATCCAGCTGAAACCATAATTCCCGCCTCATCTAAAAATAATAAAAGAGCATCACCTTCTACATCAGAAAAACCAATATTAATATTGTTGACCAAACGGCAGTCATAATCACCATGAAGCCTAGTACCAGGAATTTTCAGCAATCCAGCCATCAACCGATCTCGTAATTTTTTAAGTCTTTCTGGCTCGGTAGCTAAGTTGGCAATAACCAATTCGCAAGCTTTGGCAAAACCAACAATAGCCGGAACATTTTCAGTTCCGGGTCGCAAGCTTCGCTCTTGAGCTCCACCAAATATTTGAGGGTGCAAAACTGTCTTTCTTTTTACATACAAAGCACCAGCTCCCTTCGGTCCATAAATCTTACCACTATTAATTGTCAGTAGATCGACATGCAAAAGAGCCACAGAAATTGGCATTAAGCCAAAAGCTTGTGATGCATCAGTGTGCAGCAATGATCCATGTGCGTGGGCCAACTTTGCAATTTCTTTCAAGGGCTGAATCACACCAATCTCATTGTTAGCCAACATAACTGAAACTAAAACCGTGTCATTGGTGATTAATGACGCTAAGCGTTTTAGATCCACAATACCAGCCTGATCAACAGGAAGAATGCTGATTCGCACCCCCAAACGCTCCAATTCTTGTGCAGTATTGAGAATAGCTTGATGTTCAATTGCACTAACAATGATATGTTTTTGCTTATTAGTATGAGCATTCATCACTCCAAACAGTGCAAGGTTGTCAGCCTCAGTACCACCTGTAGTAAACACAATTTCATCACTATGAGCACCAATACTCATGGCCACCCGATCTCGACAACTATCAATCACATCACGAATAGAGCGAGCTTGATGATAAAGACTGGAAGGGTTGTAAAAATTATCAGTAAAAAAAGGCTGCATTGTTCGTAGTACCTCTGGAGCAACCGGTGTGGCGCTAGCATAATCAAGAAAAATCTGGTGATGAGTCATAGATCTTACACGGCAATCAAAGCATTGATTTGAGGGATTTTCTCCTTAATCGTTTTTTCGACACCAGCATACAGAGTCACTTGAGCGCTACTACAACTAGCACAAGCACCAACCAAATGAACGGTAACAATACCATTCGTCTCATCAACTCCTAAAAGCTCAATATTGCCACCATCTGAAATCAAATATGGTCGAAGCGTATCTAGAACCTTTTCAACTTGCTCAGTAATGGTGAGCTTAGGCTTAGACTTAGATTTAGGTTTGCCCTTAGTTCTACCCTTAGTTCTACCCTTAGTCTTAGTCTCAGTCTTGAGAACTTTCATTTTCACATCTGCAACATTCTTAGCTGGTTTCTTCGCACTAGTGCTTTTCTTACGAATTGCCATAACTGTTTTTAACTACTTCGATTGTAAAACTTTCTCTGCATTTTGCCTAACTCTTTTTTAATAAAGCAATTACCTCATTTAGCTTATGCTCAATTTTTGCTACATGAGCAATTCTACTCACATCAAATTTCAGCAATAGTTTTTTTATTTCGCGCTCGGCCACCAGATTTACCTGGAGATCTAGTTCAGCTCTCACACGATCATGAGTTTCTTGTCTGTTCTGAGCCATCATTATCACCGGTCCACAATAGGCTGCCTGAAAAGACAAAAAGAGATTAAGCAAAATAAATGGATACGGATCCCAATGTTGAAACCAACCAGTCACATTAGCCACCATCCACAAAACAAATATCGATGTTTGTATGATGATAAATTGCCAACTACCAACAAATCCGGCCATTTTCTCAGCTATACGCTGACCAAAAGCCACCTTCTCTGATTCTAATTGGCGAATAACTAATGGGACAGCATCAATATTTTCCCGGATGCGAGAATAACCTTGAGGATGTTTTTTTCGTTTTGGTTTATTCATAAAGAGCAGCAGTGTTAGCTGAACCTAAGCTGGCTAAAATCAGACGACTCACATCTTCAACTATGGCTTGATGCAGGCGCTGTTTATTATCTTTAGGAATATTTCTAATCGCTTCTTTAAATTGTCCTAATACTTTTCTTTGTTCTACTTTTTGATCATCAGATGCCTGTTTAATTTGGACAAATAAACCTGCAGGTAAATGATTGAATAATAATTCTGATAGAGCCGTAGCATAGTTTACTTTATTAATCCCAACAGCTACTGCTTGTTTGAATGTTTCTAAAGTAAGCCCACTGCCGCCATGCAAAACCAAAGGCGTCTTGGTTGGCTCTAAAGCTCTAGAGATATCTCTAATCCTTTGAAAGCCAATATGAGGCGTCTCTTTATAAAACCCATGGCCATTACCTACCGCAATTGCCAAAGCGTCAGGATGTACCTGATTTACTGCGGTCACGGCTTGTTCAACGGTAGTATAAAGGCTCTCTACATCAGATGGTAAATCCTTAGCAAAACCAATTGCTCCTTGCTCCATTTCCAGACTAGAACCTTGGCTGTGAAGCCGGCTAGCCATAGCTGCTGAGCGAGCATAATTTTCTTGGTCAGACAATCGTGACAAATCCAACAAACTAGATCGAAAACCTGCTTTTATCGCTCTATCAATTAAGCCCTCATCTTGTTGTACATGATCTAGATGAAGTCCTACGGGTATTCGATAACCAAAGTAGTGAACACAAATTTCAATGGCCATCAGCACTTCTTCTGCAACTTGCTCCGGTGACCACTGACAATAAGCCTGCTCACTTTCAGCTATTTCCAAAATAATCGGCGATCGCAACTGAAATGCCGCCTCCAAACAAGCACGCATAATCAAAGGATGGCGAATGTTGCAAGCCAATACTGCAAAGTGTTTTTGATAAGCTGGCTGTAATAGCTCTTGCAAGTTAGCAATGGGATACATGTTTATTTTTGTATTATCTTATGAGTATACCCCATTTAAGCATCGTAGTCATTAAGCAAAGCATATGACCTCGAACAATAGTTAAAGTCTAAAATCGAAAATCGAGCCCCTAAATTGATAAGATAAAAGGCTAAAGCAGTATCCCCAAGTTTAAGCCGGCTAATACAGTCACCATAGTGAAAACAAACAGCATCATCCTTCAACGCTGCTATGCGTGCGAAACTCTCCACTTTCCACTTTCAACTCCATCTGCTACCCTAGCACCGACAATTTTACTGATCGTTTATGCAATACACCGAACTTCGCAAAGGCACTAAAATCACTATTGACGGTGATCCTTGGATAGTCACTGAATACGAATTCATGCGCATGCAGCAGAGAAAAGCCACAGTTAAGTGTACTATCAAAAACCTGATCACGGGACGCACCCTACACCGCACTTTCCAGCCTTCTGACAATCTCGAAGAAGCTACCCTAGAAAATCGTCGCTCTCAGTATCTTTACAAAGAAGGTGAGAATTATACTTTTATGGATCAAGAGAACTTCGACCAATTTGAAATGACTAAAGAACAATTAGGTGACGCTCCTAGTTACCTATTAGAAGGAAATGATGTGGACATTGTTTATTTCCAGGGGAAACCAATCAGCATTCAACTACCCGCTAAAGTCAAAATGAAAGTAACTGATACTCCTCCTGGAGTCCGCGGAGATACTGCAACAGGTGGTAGCAAAAAAGCAACCTTAGAAACTGGCTTAAGTATCACAGTACCTCTCTATATCGAAGAAGGAGAATCTATAATGGTCAACACTGAAACAGGTTTATTTGTAGAAAGAGTAAAAGAAGAGAAGTAAGGTAGAGGAGATTTACTTCTCCTCTATGTTTTTTCGCAAAGCGCTAGCACTGATTGCTATTTTTACTGTACTTTTGGTACAAAGCCCAAGTTCTCAAGCGGCCACCTTCAACGATGTGGCACCAAGTGATTGGTTTTACGCGCACGTAGAACAACTGGCCCAAGCTGGAATTGTATCTAGTGGTAATAGCAATTTCTTCCCTTATCGGACTTTGAGCAGAGCAGAGCTGGCCAAAATGGCTGTACTGGGTAGCAAATCAGTAAATATTTTGCGCTCAGAAACATACAATACAGCTACTTTTTGCGATGTGCGAAATAGCGATTGGTCATTTCAATATGTAGAGACTTTAGTGGCACATAATGTTGTAAGTGGCATAAATAGTAATTGTAGCCAAGGCAAAATTTACTTACCTAACAATCCCATTTCTCGAGCAGAAGCTCTTAAGATTTTGCTTGGTAGCTTCAATATTGCACCACAAGGAACATCAACACGATTTTATGATGTAGATAGTAACTTCTGGTATAGCAGCTATATCGCCAAAGCTACTGACATGGGACTAGTGAATGGTTATAACGACGGCAGCTTTCGTCCAAATGGACTCATTTCTCGCGCAGAGATGAGCAAGATATTAAGCAAATTATTACAACTAACCACCGAACAAACACCCTCTCCTTCACCCACACCGACAGTAACAGCTACACCACATAATTCTCAGCAACTCAGTTATAATATTGGATCTCCCAGTGTCCATGACTACTGGATAGCAACCAATGGTAATGACAGCAATCCCGGCACCCAGGCACAACCATTTCGAACATTCTCACACGCTTGGTCATTAGTACCACTCAATACACAGTTGAGTACTGGCTTTCGTTTTCATGTACTGTCTGGCGCTTATTCAGCTCCCGACCTCTATATTGAAGATCGTTTAGGTACGGCGACAGCCCCTGTGATTTTCCAAGGTGAAGGGTCAGTTTCTATTAATGGCAATTTCAATTCTCGTAATCTCAAATATATTTACTTCATCAACCTGGCCTTCACCTCTCCCAATGATGTGATGCATTTTGAGCTAGGAGATCACATCTTGTTACGCAACATTACCCTTAGATCTCCAGGTAGATCGGCACAAGAGACTTTGAAGGTAAACCAAACACAGTATATATACATTGAAGACTCAGATATCGCTGGCGCGCATGACAATGCTATTGATTTCGTTGCCGTGCAATACGGACATGTAGTGCGGTCACAAATCCATGACAGTGAAGATTGGTGTATGTACACCAAAGGAGGATCAGCTTATCTCAGAGTAGAGGGGAACGAGTACTATGACTGTGGCACTGGTGGCTTCACGGCAGGACAGGGTACGGGCTTTGAATATATGACAGCACCATGGCTACACTATGAAGCCTATGATATTCGCTTTGTAAATAATATCATTCATGACACCGAGGGCGCGGGCATTGGAGTTAATGGTGGTTATAATATCTTGATGGCACACAATACTATGTACAAAGTGGGATCGAGAGATCATGTGGTCGAGGTAGTTTTCGGTAGTCGCTCTTGTGATGGTGAAACAGCCAATTGTGCTACACACCGAGCTCAAGGAGGTTGGGGACCAAGCACTACCGGCTCCGAGGTATTTATTGGCAACAAACATGTGCGCATTTTAAATAATGTGATTTACAACCCAGACAGTGCAGCAGCCCAAATCTTTGCAATTTACGCACCACGTCCCACACCAACAGGATCCAATGCTCCCAATCCAGCAGTAACTGATTCAGATTTAATTATAGCTGGTAACGTCATCTGGAATGGAGACAATTCTACCCCGCTGGGTATAGGCGATGAGCAAGGCTGTAGAGATAGTAACCCTACCTGTAATGCAGCGCAGTTGATAGCTAATAATGCCATCAATAACCAAGAACCAGATCTAGTGAGCCCTGATGGTGGCAATTTCAGCTTGGCAAACAAACGAGACTATTCATCACTAGCCATAGCGCTACCCACATTTTCTTGGTCAGACCTACCTGCAACACCAATGATTCCCACCACCACAACAGTAACTAATATACCTTACACCTATTATCGTGATAGCTCTTTGGTAAGTACAAACTTTCCTGGAGCATATTGAAAGTAAAAAGTTGCACCATAAGGATCCTTTGGAAACAGGTAGCCACAGAGGAATCCCTTAGAGAAAAGTTTTATATTAAAACATGGATATCTTTTTTACCTTATTAGTTAAGCTTATTCCACTTTATTTGATTATTGGTTGTGGGGTAATTGCAGGTAAATATTTGCGCGTACAGAAAGAAAGCATTTCTCCTCTTTTGATCTATATTATAGCACCGGCGGTTATCTTTTATGGAACACAACAAGCAGATTTGACACCGAACATGTTGTTTCTGCCTGTTATCACTTTTGTCACAGCCTGTATCATTTCCATTATTTTCTTTGCCATTGGAAAAAAGATCTGGTCAGATAGTACAAGCAATATACTCGGATTCACTGCTGGTACCGGCAATACAGGCTACTTCGGACTACCTGTAATCACCTTAGTCATGGGAAACAATATACTCAGCACGGTAGTACTAGCCACACTCGGCTTTTTAATTTTTGAAAACACATTAGGTTATTACCTTATCGCTCGAACACATTATTCATTATCAGCGAGCTTACTAAAATTAGCCAAGCTCCCCACCATTTATGCTTTTATTGTGGGATTACTACTCAATAAACAGGCATTCACATTGCCCAGTGGCATCATGAGTGTATTGGAACAATTTAAAGGTAGCTATACCATTTTGGGTATGATGATTATCGGCGTCGGTCTTAGTCATGCATCTAAACTAGCACTAGATGGTAAATTTATTCTTATTGCATTTTTAGCCAAATTTACAGTCTGGCCTCTGGCAATATTGAGTATTATTAATTTTGATCAACACTTTACTCACCTTCTTACGCCAACCATCGACCAAGTACTAATTATCCTAGCCAGTGTTCCACTGGCTGCAAACACCGTTACCTTTGCAACTGAGCTCAAAGCACAACCAGAAAAAGCTGCTATTACTGTTCTTTTGAGTACACTTTTTGCCTTACTTTTTATACCAGCTGTAGTTTCTCTTTTCTTTTAGAAAAAGCCCTTACTGATAGGCATAAATTGGTTTCAAAAAATTCTTAGAATCGTTTCTTGATTCCGTCGAGACTAAGTCATTGCGAATTACAATTTTCAACAGTATACACTGATAATGGCGAATACTTTTTTTCAATGAAAATTGCACTTTATACTGACGGTGGTTCCCGAGGCAATCCTGGCCCAGCAGCTTGGGGATTCGTGATCTATATAGACAATAAAAAAGCCATGGCAAAAGGAGGCTACCTCGGACACACCACCAACAATGTCGCCGAGTACACAGCGTGTTTGGAAGGATTGAAAAGCATTAAAGACCAATGGGGAATGGGCCATGAAGTGCAGTGCTTTGCTGATAGTCAGCTCATGATTGAACAACTCAATGGTAGATACAAGATCAAAGCAGCGCACCTTAAACCATTGATTGCCACAATGCATGAACTAAGCTCAGGCCAAACGATCACATACCAACACATTCCCCGCGAAAAAAACACCGAAGCCGATAAGTTAGTAAACATCACACTCGATCAACACCGTTAACTTGGAATCCTCCATGTCCTACACCGTCTTCTATCGTAAATATCGCCCAGGTAGTTTTGACCAAGTAATTGGCCAAGAAGCAGTAACAAACACCTTGCTACAGGCTCTAAAGACAGGCAATGTCAGTCATGCTTACTTACTCTGTGGTCCTCGCGGTACCGGAAAAACTACCTTAGCCAGATTAATTGCCAAAGGGGTCAACTGTCTCAATTTACAAGCCAATGGTGAACCATGTAATCAATGTGAAATTTGTACTGAAATCAAGACTAATCAATTCGCTGATATTATTGAGATAGACGCAGCATCCAACCGCAGCATCGATGATATTCGAGATCTCAAAGAAAAGGTAAATTTCATGCCTCTTCGTGGTAAGAAAAAAGTGTACATTATCGATGAAGTACATATGCTTACCAAAGAAGCATTCAATGCCCTACTCAAAACCTTAGAAGAACCACCTGCTCATGTCCATTTCATACTAGCCACCACAGAAAGACACAAAGTACCAGCTACTATTATCTCCCGCACACAAAGTTTCTTACTCAAACCACTCAGTGAAGAGAAAGTAATTGCATTATTACAAAATGTCTTGGAACAAGAAAAAATCGTGGCTGAAGCAGGAACACTAGAAATCATTGCTTTAGCTAGTGAAGGCGGTGTCCGTGATGCTTTAACCTTACTAGAACAGTCAGTACTCGATAGAAAGATAAGCATGGCGCATGTTAGTGCTCAGTTAGGCTTTGTCAGTCTAGAGATCATGAAACAATTCTTTGATCTTTGGCAAAATGCTACCAATGAAGAAAAAATAGTCTTTTTAGAAAAACTATATACCGATGGCGTTATCGTTGATCAATTCATCAAACAGGCAACTTTTTATGCTCGTCAGCAGCTACATATAGCAGTGAAAAAGGGGGGACAAGCTAAAAACTGGTATATTAAATGCTTGGAGCAGCTGATCAATTGTGAACGTCAACTGCACTATACACCAGTGGCGATTTTAGCTTTGGAATTGGCATACCTTAGTTTGGATGGAGGTAATTCAGAAGTCAGAATGCAGAATGCAGAATTGAGTACGCCTGCACCAAAGACTGAAACTAAAACCGAGACTAAGATTGAGACGCAGAATAAGGACAATCTTCAAATTTCGGCTCCTGTATCACCCCCCACTCCTGCGCCACAGGCTCAAAATTCTCAACCTTCCACTTTCAAATCGCAACTCCCCCCTAGTGATCATAGCCTGCAAACAAAGTGGCAAATTACGGTTCAATCAATCAGTCATCCCACTACCAAAATGGCCTTGCGAAATAGTGATGTTCGCAAAGAAGATGATAAGTTGATTGTGTATGTGAATTCGCAATTTGAGCTAGCAAAAGTAAACAGTATTCAAAGTACTCAATTCGTCCGAAATGCCATCGTGAGCACATTTGGCACAGCGCTTGACGTGACATTCAAAGTAAAGGAAGATCTAGCCCAGCCCCAAGAAATACTGAATAAAGTACAAGCAATCTTTGGCTCTCCTGCTTAATCTTTTCTGGCATGAATAATTTTCTACCTCCACAAAGCCACGATGCTGAACAAAGCGTCTTAGGCTCTATCTTGATTGATAAAGATGCTTTCATTAGCGTCTCTGATTTTATTACCGCTGACGACTTTTACGACAACCGCCATCAAGAAATTTACAGTGCGATCTTAGAACTGTTTCAACGCTATCAACCAATCGACGTTTTAACGGTATCTAATATTTTGGAAGAACGAAATAAGCTAGCTGACATTGGCAGTAGCGAATATCTCATCCAGTTAACCCAGACCGTTCCTACATCCAGTCATGTCTATCACTACGCCCAAATTGTTAAACAAAAATCAACGCTCAGAAAACTCATTATTGCCGGGCAACAAATATCAGCCTTAGGATATGATGAAAAGAGTGAAACAAAGGAAGTATTAGAGAATGCTGAGAAATTACTTTTCTCAGTATCTCAAACATTTGTTAAGAGTAAATTTGTCCATATTAAAGAAATCCTCGATCAATCATATGATCGTATCGCAGAACTGCACGCAGCCAATGAACGTGATGGCAATGCCTTACGCGGAGTTACTACCGGCTTTCATGAATTGGATCACCACTTATCAGGTTTACAGCCATCAGACTTGATCATATTGGCAGCTCGCCCCTCAATGGGTAAGACGGCATTGGCTCTCAATATTGCTCAAAATGTAGCCAAAAATGCTAATAAAACCGTAGGGGTATTCTCACTTGAAATGTCCAAAGATCAGCTGGTCGAACGTATGTTCTGCTCAATGATGGGGCTTGATTCTTGGAAATTGCGTAATGGCAAACTGACCGATCAAGAACTAAGCAATATCGGCACTGTGATGCAAGATCTCAACAACATTAGTATGTATATAGATGATGCGCCAGACTGTAGCATTATAGATCTCCGTACCAAAGCACGTCGTCTCCAACAAGAACACGGCCTCGATTTATTAGTAATAGATTACTTACAACTCATGAATAGTAGTAGCCCTACTAAAGATAATAACCAAGTACAAAAAATTTCAGAAATATCACGATCACTCAAACTTTTGGCTCGTGAACTACAAGTCCCAATTATTGCCCTCTCTCAGCTCTCTCGCAGTGTAGAGTCGCGCCAAGAAAAAATTCCGCAGTTATCTGACTTGAGAGATTCTGGGTCTATTGAACAGGATGCTGATATTGTGCTTTTCATCTATCGTGATGATTACTACAACCCTGAAAGCAGCAGACCTGGCACAGCAGATATTATTATTGCTAAACACCGAGCGGGTCCTACTGGTCGCGTAGAGCTAGGATATAAGAAAGAACAAATCCTTTTTGTGAACATGGACCGAACCCATGATGCCCCCCCAGATTTTGCGCCACCATCACCAGCCCCTCGCCCGCAATTTAATCATCATTGATTGAGTTCAGCAGTGATGATATCGTATTATTGCGAATAAAAAGCATTCTCTTTTATGGCAATATCTGCACCCGATCTAGTAGTAAAGATGCTCAATGAAAAGGGTATCCCTATGACCCTGCAACGACGAATCGTTTTAGAGGAAATGATGAAAAGAAGCGATCATCCAACCGCTGAAGAATTACACACAACCCTAAGAGCCAACATTAGCCTGGCCACCATTTATCGCACCCTAGAAACACTTACTCAAAACCATCTTTTAATTGAACATAGCCAGGGCAAAAATTCAAGCAGATATGAGCTGAAGAAAGGCACTCATTACCATGTAATCTGTCTTAAATGTAACAAGATGGAAGATGTATTTGGTATTTCCATCCAATCTCTTGAGGAAGAAGTCGCTAAACTAACAGGCTACCGCATAGAAAAACATCGGCTTGATGTCTATGGCCTCTGCCCAGACTGTCGAGTCAGTCAGATACCTATTCAAATTCAATCATGAAAACTTTTGCTGAAGCGAAAAAATTTCATTTAATTGGCATAAAAGGTGTGGGCATGACAGCTCTTGCCCAAGTGCTTTTGACTATAGGCAAACAGGTCCAAGGTTCTGATCAAGCAGAAGTTTTTTTTACCGATGAAATTTTAAAAAAACAAGCTATTCCAGTCACGAACCACATGGGACCGGAAAATATTAACAACACAATTGATTGGGTGGTTTTCTCTCCCGCATGGGATAAACATCCGGAAACTGAAACTGCTAGAGCAAAGGGTATCCCGACATACAGTTACCCTGAAGTGCTAGGTATGATTTCACAGATCAAAACAAGCATCGGAGTTTCAGGTACTCATGGCAAAACGACCACGAGTGCATTGCTCGCACTGGCAATGATTGATCTCGGCTTAGATCCATTAGCCGTCATTGGTTCCCAAGTACCACAGTTCGGCTATACCAATGCTTATCCTGGTCAGGGGGACTATTTAGTAGCTGAGACATGTGAATACCGCAGGCATTTCTTACACTTCCACCCCAGTCACATCATCATAACCAATATTGAAGCCGACCATTTAGATTATTTCAAAGACATAGACGATATTATCGGTGCATTCAGACAATACGTAGAGCGTTTACCAGCTCAAGGAACTTTAATTGCCTGTATCGACAGCCCTGGAGTAAGAAAATTACTGCCACTCATTAGTCGTACCGATATCAAAATTATTACCTATGGTGAGAGTGAAGAAGCTAATTACCGTTTGGTAAATCACACTATTGGTAATAATCAGCAAAGCTTTCAAGTATATGAACATGGAACACTCCATGCCTTTCAAATGACGATCCCAGGTAAGCACAATTGTCTCAACGCCACCGCCGTCATTGCTTTCTGCGACAGCCTCTTTAGTAAAGATGCATCCTCAAAGTCCCAAGTGATCAGTCACTTACAAAGCACGATCAAAGGCTATCGCTCTACGACAAGACGCCTAGAAAGAATTGGCGAATACAAAAATATTGTTCTCTATGATGATTATGGTCATCATCCAACTGAGATTAGTGCCAGTTTGGCCGCCCTCCGAGGATTCTATCCCCAGCATGAGATGATTGTGGCTTTTATGCCACACACCTATACGCGAACACAGACTATGATGAACGAATTTGCTCAGGCTTTTGGTGATGCTAATGAAGTTATTATCAATGAAATTTATGCCTCAGCCCGCGAAACTCCGATAGCAGGAGTAGATGGTGAAGCTCTAGCTGCTCAAACTAGCCTGTATCATCCCGCAGCTCGTTACTTGACGAAAGAAGCAACCAAAGAGTATATCAAGGCCTTGCCTCAATCTAAACAATACCTTTTCCTGACTATTGGAGCAGGAGATAATTGGAAAATAACACATCATTTACTTCATCCGAATGAATAGCCAGCTATACCAAGTACATGCATAAAGGTTTTTGGCAAAATCTCAAAAAACCCATTTTAGGAATGGCTCCAATGGACGGGGTCACGGATGTCGCGTTTCGCTCTATGGTAGGGAAACATGGACCGGCTGATATAATGATTACTGAATTCGTCTCCGTGGAAGGAATGAATGTCGGAAATCCTGAAAAAGTCTTCATTCCTTTTCTATATGAAAAAGATTTGAGACCAGTAGTCGCACAAGTATTTGGCACCACACCAGAAGCTTTTTATCAAGCGGCAATTATGGTAGCCCACATGGGATTCGACGGCATTGATATCAACATGGGCTGCCCTGCCAAGAACATTTCCGCTCGAGGGGCAGGAGCTGGTCTCATTAGAACGCCAGATTTGGCACAAGAGATTATTAAAGCCGTACAGCAAGGCGTACTAGATTATGCCGCAGGCAAAAATATCAGTGACTTACATGTGCCCAACCGAACCAAGGAATATTTATTAGAAAAACATCCCCAAAGCAATCCTAACCGATCCTTGCTACCAGTCTCAGTCAAAACCCGTATCGGTTACGATGAGATAGTAATCGAGAGATGGGTAGAGACCTTGCTAGCCTGCAGCCCAGTTAATATTAGTATACACGGCAGAACTCTTGAACAAATGTATAGTGGCAAGGCTAATTGGGAAGCAATAAGTCGCGGTGCCAAAATCATTCACCAAACTGAAACCTCAGTCCTTGGCAATGGTGATATTCAAGATCTCGTGGATGCTAATAACAAAATCACCACCTATGCAGTCGACGGAGTACTCATTGGTAGAGCATGTTTTGGCAACCCTTGGATTTTTAGAGGCTATACACCCACCATGGAAGAACGTCTAGCAGCAGCACTTGAGCATGCCCGCATTTATGAAACCTGGAATGGCAAAGAATTCTTTCACCCGATGCGCAAACACCTAAGCTGGTACATTCATGGATTTAATAATGCCAAAGATCTACGCTTAGCTCTCATCAAAACGAATAGCGCTGATGAAGTCGCAGAGATCGTTGAGAAACATCTCAAAATGAATGCAGAATTCAGAATGCAGAATTCAGAATAATAATTGCGAATTTTAAGCCTCTAGTTTCAGGCATCAGGCTTCACGCCTCAAGCTTCATAACTCTTCCAAAGGGACCACTTCGGGGCAACTCTCCACCTTCAACTCCAGTCATCATGTTGTAAATCAATCACATATGTTACCATTAGCGTGCTGAAAAATTGCTTTATTTATGAAAATATTCCGCTCCCTATTTGCTATCTTGGGTCTGAGCCTTTGTTTAACTATTCCAGTTCAGGCAGCAACGGTAATTACACAGCCAAAAGCAGTTATTGATAGTCCAGATACTAGTGAAATCAATAAAAATGTTCTTTTTGAAGCCAGTCGGTCAACGGGAACAGCTGATAAAACGCAATATCTTTGGGACTTCGGCGACCAGTCAGTAGGAAGTGGTCCAGATATATTTCATACTTATACCAAGCCTGGTCTCTACAATGTTAGTCTAACATTGAATAATGGAGTTGCAGCTAATGAACCAGTAAAAGTGACAAAACAGCTGTTTATTTACAATGAAGTCCAGACCTTATTGATCAATAGCGCCAATACTGATGAACAACGGACTCAAGCCTTGGTAGAAAAGCTTAAACAGAAAAATATTTATCTCCATTTGCTCAATTATGATTCCGAATGGAGCAGTGAAGATGAACAACTACTCCGCCGTAGCGCTTTTGTTTTCACCTATCTCCATCCTGCAGAACTAGTGAGTGATCTCAAACATGAAGCGCTCAATCAAAGCACCTTAGTCATCATTAGCAATGAAAACCTCCAAACATTAGAGCGTTTGAGCCGCACTTCATTTAGTAGTATTGGTGCTAATAAAATTATTCTAGTTCCCAGCGCCGGAGTCGAAGAAGATTCAAACACCCAATCAATTCTAGAAGCCTCCAATTTAGCTGAGCTTACTGGTCTGGTTACCAATAAAAAACTTTCTTTTATAGAAGTAAATACCCAAGAAGCAATTGGCATCAGAAACTTTATGTTAGCGATTACCAACTACTTGCGTAGCAAAGGGACACCAGATTGGACCTTGTTCTTATTGCTCAGTATTCCTTTCATTGCCACATTGATCAGTTTTGCACGCCAATTTATTGGTATCGCCACATTAGGTATTTATACCCCTACAGTATTTACCATTATTTTCCTTTTAATCGGCGGTTTTACTGGCAGCGTTACTTTTATCATAATCGCAGCACTTAGCATCTTGCTACAAAAAGTACTTCAACGAGTAAGAATCATGTACATACCCAAAGTAGCGATGATTCTCATGTTTACCAGTATTATTCTCTTAGGATTGTTAGCATTGGGAGCTTATTTCAATTACAACTTAATCATCAGTATCGATATCTTTCCCGTCATTTTGCTGTTAACAATGGGTGAACGTTTCATCAGTCTCAAGCTGGAGCGCGGTCTACGCTCAGCTACTTTCCTGTTTGCTGAGACTATTGTTGTTGCTTTAGTGATTTACATGATACTTGGTCATACACGTGAAGCAATATTGGCTTATCCTGAAACGGTATTTTTGATGATTCCAATCAACTATTTAATTGGCAAATGGACCGGTTTACGCTTATCTGAGATTCTTCGCTTTCGTGAATTGATCGATACCGCTGAACAAGATACTGAAGAATAATTTTTATGAAACTATTCTCTACTGGCATCTTGGGGATCAATGCCCGAAATCTCCTTTATATTCGGCCTTTTAATAAAAAAAAGGCAACTAATTTAGCTGATCACAAATTACAATCAAAAATTTTCTTTAAAAATCATCAAATTCCAAGCGCGAATGTCTACAAAGTGATTCATAATAAAAATGAACTTGCTAGCTTTCAATTCGAAGATATTGCTGCCAAAAGTTTTGTGATTAAACCCAACCGAGGCTTCGGTGGCCAAGGTATCAAAATCATTACTAATAAAGATCAATTATTACCGGAAAAGAAACAGGAATTAAAAGATCATATAGCCAATATATTGGATGGTAATTTCTCCTTAACAAGTGCACCAGACATAGCACTCATTGAACAACGATTAATTTGTTATCCCGAACTAGCAGCTTTTTGTTATAAAGGCCTACCTGATATCCGAGTCATTGTTCACAATCTGATTCCGATTATGGCCATGCTGCGCCTACCCACCAAGGAATCTGACGGTAAGGCTAATTACCATGCTGGTGGCGCCATTGCGGGCATCGACTTGGCTACTGGAAAAATTACTCATGCCGTCATTCATGGAAAATACGTTAGTGTATTACCAGGACAAGTGACTCCAATTGTTGGATTTGCGATACCCAATTGGGACCAAATTCTGTTGATTGCTTCTAAAGCCCAGCTTTACTCCAATCTAGGTTATTTAGCCATTGATATTGTCCTTAATAAAAAGGGGGATCCGCTCGTGCTGGAAATGAATGCTCGCGGAGGATTGGCTATTCAAGTAGCCAATAAAGCCCGTCTACGTGAACGTTTAGATCGCATTCAAGGATTAAAGATCACCGATCCTGTCAAAGGCGTCCGTATCGGCAAAGAACTTTTTGGTAGTCACAAAACATCAGAGACGCTAGAGGACGAAATAGAAGAGCTGTCCGGAAAAGAAGTGCTTGGAACATACGAAACAGTCGCTCTTGTTGGTAAAAACAACAAGGATCAACAAGCTTTGGCCTTAATGGACACAAGTAAGATTTATACCTCGATTGATAAGCGACTAGCTCAGCAACTGGGACTAATCTCAGCTCAATATGAAGAAAAGGGTAAAACCGATTTCTTCCGAGTCACATTGGCTCTGGGAAAGAAAAGAAAGCGAACTTTTGTTACTATAAAAGACTATAGCAAGCAGAGCTATCAGGTAGTTGTTGGTAGAAGAAACTTACGCGATGCACTCATCGATCCCTTCCGTGGTTTACCTAGTAATTATTTACAAGCACCGGGACAAATTTCTAATACGCTAGAACAAGAAAAAGAAGCAGATCAGCTCTTAGGCGAGATCTATGAGAATTTCAATTTTCTTCATTACCTCAACCCAATCAATGTTGAAGAGGAAACTGTAAAATGGACTGAAAACCCAGAACATGTTCCTCAATTAACATACCGACCACTACCGGATAGCTACCGCAGTATTAAGAGTGAACTACAAACCATACCAGAATTTGATAGCGATATTGGAAAATTAATAACTAAACGAGCAAAAGAAATGCTCACACAATTAGCATTATTAGAATCTATTGGCAGTGATGAACACCTCATTCATAGCCACACTTTGTTCAGACCACTCACCGCACTTGAGAAAACACTAGCAAGCAAAATCATCGCTCAACCAGTAGAGAAAAAGCCCAAAAATGACCCGGTATTTGATGCAAAAACTATTCAATCGATTTTCACCCAACACATTCAACAATTGGGACTGAGTAAATGGAAAGCAAAACTAGAAAAAACAGCCACTACTAATGTCCGCGTCAAAAGCAATCATACTATTGGTATTCCTGAAACTAAAAAAGCATCTGCTTATCGAGTAAAACAATTAATCGCCCATGAGCTCATGGCACACGCCATCACCCGTGACCGTGGCGAAAAGCAGCAATGGCATATCTTCAGCTACGGCTTTCCTCAATACATCTACACTCAAGAAGGTCTGGCAGTCTTTCATGAAATTCAGGCTACACCAGAATACCGACAAACCATCCTCTACCGTACTGCTCGTGACGCTTTTCTAGTAGAAGAAGCTAATAGACTCAGCGGCAAAGAGCTGATGAAATTACTTTTGAGCATGTTTACAACAGCTAAGGCATGGCAGGTATTTATTCGCTTAAAGCGCGGTATGACTAATACCAATTTGGTCGGAGGATCTGGTCGCGACGCTGTTTACTTCATTGGACTACAACAAATAGAAAGTCTAGCCACAATTGACAAGATACTCTACAGCGGCCGTGTGCAAATTGATGAATTAAAAATTGCGGCGAAGTACAATAGTATTACGTCGTTGGATACTCCAACATTTCCTTTTGAATTGGGACTATGAAAACAGCACTAGTTCTTTTTGTTAGTACACCACTCCTAGGGCAAGCTGGTATTAGTATTGAATCTAATGCCGAGAAAGCTTTGCGACTCTATTCAGTATATATTGAGGAGCTATTAGCCCAATTTCGTGACCAAAAAGCAATAGATATTTATTTCTGTTGTGAAGAAAAATACCAATCTGTTTTGATTAGAAATCACTTCAGTCCCCCCAAAAACTGCCTAGTATATAGTGGCAATCTTGGCCAAAGAATGAAAGAAATTACTCACTATTGTGG
>JACCDN010773662.1_pt1 | contig 20487 bp, 24 predicted proteins | sample 7441691 | NCBI WGS metagenome assembly JACCDN01 (sample SAMN15323439, study PRJNA562643) | freshwater metagenome | isolation source: river surface water | place: USA:Blue River Watershed | collected 2017-08-16 | reverse complement strand
CTACAGTGCAAAAGTTATTCCAGGCCGTGGTGCATGGTTAGAGTTTGAAACCGCCACATCTGGTGCATTGTATGTGAAAATTGATCGTAAGCGTAAAATCGCCGTCACGACACTGCTACGAGCATTTGGTTTAACCGAAACTCAAATGCGTGAGCAATTCAAGAAAGTCGATACAGGCAAAACAAGCTACATAACTGCTACACTCGAAAAAGACCCAGCGCGTGGTGTAAACGAGTCGTTAATTGAAGTGTATCGCCGATTGCGACCAGGAGACTTGGCAACGGTTGATAACGCACGCGGGCTCATTGAAAATATGTTCTTTAACTTCAAACGGTTTGATTTTAGCCGTGTTGGACGTTACAAAATAAATAAAAGACTTGGACTAGAAGTTCCTAACACGGTAGAAAACCGGGTTATGCGCATCGAAGATCTCATTGCGATTGTCGCAGAATTAATTCGACTTAATAATACACAAGATCCTGCAGACGATATTGATAGCCTTGCGAACCGTCGCATCAAGCTTGTAGGCGAGCTTGTTCAACGACAATTCCGTATCGGTCTCCTTCGCATGGAGCGAAATGCAAAAGACCGAATGAGTATGAGCGATATTGAAACGGTAACTCCTGCACAGCTGATTAATGCACGACCAGTTGTCGCAGCTGTACGTGAATTCTTTGCAAGCTCTCAGCTTTCACAGTTCATGGACCAGATTAATCCACTTTCTGAACTTGCACACAAGCGACGATTAAGCTCAATGGGTCCTGGCGGGCTTTCAAGGGAGCGAGCAGGCTTCGAAGTTCGTGACGCCCATGCGACTCACTACGGTCGTATTTGTCCAGTTGAAACCCCTGAAGGTGCCAACATCGGTCTCGTTTTGAATATGGCAATGTATTCACGTATTAATGAATACGGCTTTATGGAAACACCTTATCGAAAGGTGGTAAAAGGAAAAGTGACCGATCAAATTGAATTCCTTGACGCAGATGACGAAGTGCAAGCAATTATTGCAAGCGCTGGTGAGATTCTTAAAGAAGACGGCTCGTTTAACGTTAAGCGTGTCAGCGCACGTAAACACCTTGTCGCAACGGAAGTAGATGTTGACGAAGTAACTCACATTGACGCCGCAGATAGACAAATTATTGGTTCGAGCGCGGGTCTTATCCCATTTGTTGAAAAGAACTACGTTTACCGATCACTCATGGGTAGTAACCAGCAACGACAAGCAGTTCCTCTCATTAAACCAGAAGCTCCGCTTGTTGGAACAGGTATGGAAGGCCTAGTCGCAAAAAATTCAGGTCAAATGATTTTCGCCGAAGAAGATGGTGAAGTGCTTGAAGCACACGCGAAAAAAGTAGTGATTGCGTATAAGAATCGAAAAGCAACATATGAACCTGTGCATTTCTTGAGAAGCAACGAAGGCTCCTCGATAAACCAGAAGGTAGTAGTTCACAAAGGTGACAAAGTGAAAGCTGGTGATTCTCTTATTGAAGGTATGTCTATTGACAACGGTGAACTCGCACTTGGTAAAAACCTACTTGTTGCGTTTATGCCATGGAACGGATATAACTTCGAAGATGCAATCGTAGTTTCACGAAGACTTGTAGAAGACGATACCCTTACAAGCATCCACATTGTCGATTACATGACAGAAGTACGTGAAACGAAGCTAGGGCCAGAAATTGTCACGCGAGATATACCAAATGTCTCAGAAGACGCGCTACGTCATCTCGATGAGGATGGAATTGTGCGTATTGGGGCAGAAGTGCACCCAGGCGATATTCTTGTAGGTAAGATTACACCAAAGGGTGAACAAGAACTTTCAAGTGAAGAACGTCTTTTGCGAGCAATCTTTGGTGAAAAAGCCAAAGAAGTTCGTGATACATCACAACGAATGAGTAATGGTAAGCATGGTAAAGTTGTAGGCGTAAAAGTTTTCTCACGCGCAAACGGACATGAGCTTAAGGCTGGTGTCATCATGCAAATTCAAGTGTTTGTCGCACAAATGCGTAAAATCGCCGTTGGAGATAAGCTTGGTGGTCGTCATGGTAACAAAGGCGTTATCGCTCGCGTACTCCCGCAAGAAGATATGCCATTTACTGAGGACGGAACACCAGTTGATATTGTGTTAAATCCACTCGGTGTGCCAAGTCGTATGAACATCGGTCAGTTATTTGAAACTCATCTTGGTATGGCTGCTCGTGCACTCGGCATGAATGTCGCAAGTCCAAGTTTCAACGGCGTGCCAATCGCCAAAATTAGAGAACTTCTAAAAGAAGCGGGTCTTCCTGAAGATGGGAAGCAACAGCTTTATGATGGCCGAACAGGTGAAGCATTCCAAGAAAAAACTACGGTTGGATCAATGTATATGATTAAGCTTAACCACATGATTGTAGACAAGATACACGCAAGAAGTACTGGACCGTACACCATGGTTACGCAACAGCCATTAGGCGGTAAAGCACAAAATGGTGGTCAGCGCTTTGGAGAAATGGAAGTGTGGGCGCTTGAAGCGTATGGAGCAAGCAATATTCTTCAAGAAATGTTGACACTCAAATCTGACGATGTGTATGGACGATCGAAGGCGTACGAAGCGATCATTAAGGGTACTGAAATTGTTGGACCTAAAGTTCCAGAAAGCTTCAATGTGCTTGTGAAAGAACTCCAAGGTCTTGGATTGAAAGTTGACCTTGTAACTAAAAAAGCCGGAATTCTAGATGCTGAAGATATTCTCAGTAAGAGCATTAAGGATGAAGCAGAACATATGCCAAACGTTGAAGTCCCAGAGGAGACAGCATCTGATGTTGATGTAACAGAAGATGCTTCGGTCGCAGATGAATTTGAAATAGTAGATGTTGATGGTGAAGAAATTGACATTGAAAGCAATAATTTGGATGCAATGGAGCATGAATACTCTGAAGATGAAAACGATGAAATAGTGGAGGAGGCGTAATATGAGACGATATTCTACCGGAATCAATATTTCAGACTTTGACGCCGTACGACTTGCTGTTGCAAGCGCTGATGACATCCTTGATTGGAGTTATGGAGAGATTACAAAGCCTGAAACAATTAACTATCGTACACAAAAACCAGAACGAGATGGTCTGTTTTGTGAACGAATATTTGGACCAGTAAAAGACATCAACCCGCATGATGCAAAATTCAAAGGTGTTCGATCACGTGAAGCTGCGGTTGATAAAAAGGGTGAAGTGGTAACAAAAAGTATCGTACGTCGTGAGCGCATGGGTCATATTAGCCTTGCCGCACCCGTTGCACATATTTGGTTCCTGCGTGGTACACCGAGCGCAATTGGACTGTTGTTGGGCATGACGGTAAAAAACCTCGAACGTATAGCGTATTTTGCGAGCTATGTCGTCGTTGATCTTGATGGAGAAGCTCGCGATAAGATGCTTGCCGATAAAGAAGCAGAATTTGCTGCAGCAAAAGAAGCCATTAAAGCACGATACGAGGCAGACGCAAAAGCAGAAAATGCGAATGTAAAAGAGCTCGCAAAGATGCAAACGAAAGAACTTGAAGAGCTTGAAGCAGATTTTGCTCGAATTAAAGACCAACTACAAGGACTTGAGATTCGTGGCCTCATTTCTGAGACAGAATACCGAAATCTCCCCGATGAAGTTGCGGATCTTGTAAAAGTAGAAATGGGCGGTAATGCACTGCAAACACTCTTAAAAGGTGTTGATCTCATCGAGTTAATTGCAAAATTACAAGAAGAGGTAGAAGAAGCAAAGGGTCAACGACGAAAGAAGCTGATGAAACGGCTTCGATTGCTCGAAAGCATGGAACGTGCAGGCATTAAGCCTACGAGCATGTGTGTGACGGTTCTTCCTGTCATTCCTCCAGATCTTCGTCCAATGGTTCAACTGACCGGTGGTCGTTTTGCAACAAGTGATTTGAACGACTTATATCGTCGCGTCATCAACCGAAACAACCGTTTGAAGAAACTCATTGAACTAAACGCGCCAGAAGTCATTAAGCGAAATGAACAACGTATGTTGCAAGAAGCAGTTGATGCGTTGATTGACAATAACAGCACCCGTTCTGGACGAGCAATCGCATCTACAGGCCAGCGTCGCCGATTGAAGTCACTTTCTGACATGCTTAAAGGTAAGCAAGGACGATTCCGCCAAAACCTCCTTGGTAAACGCGTAGACTACTCTGGTCGTTCAGTCATTGTCGCTGGTCCGGAGTTAAAAATTGATCAATGTGGTCTTCCAAAAATGATGGCACTTGAACTCTTCAAGCCTTTCGTTATTGGATGGTTAATTGAACGCGATTTTGCACACAATATTCGTAGTGCAACGCGGATGATTGAACTAGGCGAAACAGCTGTTTGGGATGCGCTTGATGATGTAATCCGTGGGAAGTATGTGCTCCTTAACCGTGCACCATCACTTCACCGACTCTCAATTCAAGCATTTCAGCCAGTGCTCATAGAAGGGAAAGCAATTCAGCTCCACCCACTTGTTTGTAAAGGGTTTAACGCCGATTTTGACGGTGACCAAATGGCTGTACACTTGCCGCTTTCAAATGACGCTCAAGCTGAAGCGCGCGATATCATGGCTGCCAACCGTAACTTACTTAAGCCAGCTGACGGTTCACCAATTTTGCACGTTGAGCAAGATATCGTCTTAGGTGCGTACTACCTCACCTACAATCGACCTGGTGTATCAGACAAGAAGCCACGTGCCTTCAGTAATGTTGCCGAGGCAATTATGGCTCGCGATAGCGGTGCTATCACCAACCAAACGCCGGTACATGTCGCATTTCGAGGTGAAGTTCGTGACACGACACTTGGAAGATTGCTCTTTAACGAGCTCTTCCCAGAAGATTTCCCTTATGAGAACGGCGAAATGACTAAAAAGCAATTACAAAACGTACTTGCAAAAGTATACGCAAAATATGGTCAAGAAGTGACTGCGCGTATTGCCGACGAACTGAAATCAACAGGATTTGAATTTGCTACTCGCTCAGGTATTTCAATGGGTATGGATGACTTCAGCGATGTTGAAGGCGTGAAAACTATTTTGTCCGACGGCGAAAAGAAAGCTAAGGATATTAGCGATCAATACGAACAAGGATTCATTACTAACGACGAGCGATACCGATTAACTGTTGAAAACTGGATGAAAGCGGATGCAAAAGTTCAAGAAACACTTGCCGCACAGTTCGTAAATGAAGACAGTTCAATGTCAATCGCAGTGAATTCTGGTGCACGTGGTAACATCGGACAGGTTAAGACTGCGGTCGGCTTGCTTGGTGTTGTTACGGATGCAACTGGACGTGCAATTGAGCTTCCAATTAGAAGTAACTATAAGTCTGGTTTGACGCCTCTTGAATACTTTACCGCCACCCGTGGTGCGCGTAAGGGTATGATCGACACGGCGCTTAAAACCGCTGACTCAGGGTACCTCACTCGACGTTTGGTCGACGTATCGCAGGATGTATTTACTACTGACGAAGATATCGAAGACCCAGGATTTGCGATGTACCGAGCTGATGCGGAGTATATTGGCGTAAGTTACGGAAGCCGACTTGAAGGACGCTATTCTGCTGAAGATGTAGCTGGACATGTTAAGAAAGGTGAACTCGTTACTGCTGAGATTGCTCAGGCAATTGATGCTGATGAAAAGGTTGACGGCATCCGAATCATGACCGTTCTAAGCGTTCCTTCAACTAAAGGCATACCTCAGAAGAGCTATGGTTTTGACCCTGCAACGAGACAATTAGTCAAGGAATTTGCTCCAGTCGGAGTTATCGCAGCGCAGTCTATTGGTGAACCTGGTACGCAGTTAACCCTTAAGACTTTCCACAGTGGTGGTGTTGCCGGTGAAGATATCACGACGGGTCTCCCTCGTGTTGAAGAGTTGTTCGAAGTACGTACGCCGAAGGGTCAAGCATTTCTTTCAGAAGTAGAAGGGGTTGCTAGTGTTTGGGAAGAAGGCGAACAATATATCGTTCAAATCGCACCAAAAGAAATGAAAGCGGTCGAACTTAAACTCGATGGTCAGACCGTTCGTGTTGCAAGCGGCTCAACTGTTCGTGAAGGTGATGTACTCGCTGCGAACGAAGACGGCAGTAAAGAAATTGTTTCACCTTTGAGCGGTACAGTTGATGTAGCAGATGGAAAGATTCTCGTCACACCTGGTAAGCAAGGTGCAGTCCGATACGAAATCCCGGGCTTCAAGCAATTGACTATCAAAGACGGTGATGAAGTGAAAGCTGGTGATCGGCTAACCAACGGTTCAATCAACTTGCACGAACTCATGAAATACTCTGGTGTCGAAGCAACACAGCGGTACATCATGAACGAAATTTTGGCAATCTTTGCCGCTCAAGGCCAGAACATTGCAGACAAGCACCTTGAAATCATTGTGCGACAGATGTTCAGCCGTGTACAAATCGACGAACCGGGCGACAGCGAATTTGTCACAGGTGATGTTGTGAGCAAGCAGACCGTCATCGAATCAAATGAGCAACTTGCGAGCGACGGGAAACAGCTTATCCGTTATAACCAACTCTTGCTTGGTATCACCAAGGCAAGTCTTGCAACTGACTCATTCTTGAGTGCTGCAAGCTTCCAAGACACTACTCGTGTTTTGATTAGCGCGGCAACGAGCGGAAAAGTAGACAATTTGTTCGGTTTGAAAGAAAACGTCATCTTAGGTCGCAAGATCCCAGTAGGAACTGGTGTGAAACGAGATGAGGATGAAGAAGAACTTGAAGAAGAGTTTACTTCAGATGCAACGAATGAAATGCCAACCGAGGAAGAAGTTGCAGCTTAAAGCAAAAGCTGTTAGAATAGTGTAACAATAAATAAGCGATTCGAGCTGAGGAACGGGTCATTGTATCAAGGCATACGATACGGTGATACACCAAACTGATTCCTCTTGGCAGAAAATCGCAGACTGAAAGGAAGCTATGCCAACAATTAACCAATTGGTGCGTAAACCGCGCAAGACGGCGAAGCAGAAGAGTAAATCTCCTGCACTTCACCGCGTGGTGAACAACCTAAAAACTACAAACTATGAGAAAAATGCACCATTTAAGCGTGGTGTATGTGTCAAGGTTACGACCAAGACACCAAAGAAGCCGAACTCAGCTTTGCGTAAAGTAGCTCGTGTCCGCCTTGGAAACGGTTATGAAGTATGGGCATACATCGGTGGTGAAGGTCATAACTTGCAGGAACACGCGGTCGTCATGATCCGTGGTGGTCGTGTGAAGGATCTTCCTGGTGTGCGATATCACATCGTTCGAGGTACTTTAGACCTTCAAGGTGTAGAAAACCGCAAGCGAGGCCGTTCGAAATACGGTGCAAAGAAAGGCGGTAAATAATCATGCCACGTAAGACTACCAAGGCGCTCGTTCGCGAGAAGCTTCCAGACCGAAAATACAACTCTGAAATGGTACAACGCCTTATCAACCGTGTGATGCAAGATGGTAAGAAGCAAGTCGCTGAACGAATTGTATACGAAGGTATCGAAGAAGCAGCACGAATGCTGAAGCAAGAGAATGCAATCGAAGTATTCGATAAAGCTATTAAGAATATCACCCCATATGTCGAGACTCGTTCTCGCCGTGTCGGTGGTGCTAACTACCAGATTCCTTTTGAAGTGAAAGGTCAACGCCAGAAGCACTTGACCGTCATGTGGTTTGTTGCCGCTGCCCGTGCCAAAAAAGGCATGCCAATGAGCAAGCGAATTGCGCTTGAGCTCGTTGATGCATACAACCAAACTGGTACGACCTTCAAGAAGAAGGAAGATACTCATAAGATGGCTGAGTCTAACCGAGCTTTCGCTCACTTCGCGAGATAATCCATGGCCAATTGCCCCAAGACTGGTGAGACATGTCCCACGCTTACTACGATTGAGGAAGGTATCGCAGTGGGTCGCAACTTGTGTTCAAGTAATGCTGCGCAAGCTGCACTAATGCAATTTAGTATAGCTGCTCTAGAATTGGGAAAATGCGAAGGTCTCAAGCCGTACATGGATGATGATGGCGATGTTTTCTTAGGAGTAGAATGTGATAACAGCCTGGCGGAGAGCCTGCTCGAAGTAGTAGCTATAGCTTCTGATACCGACATTGAAGGCGAGAATTACACTGAAGAGAGAATATCTACTTCAGAACAACAATAACATTGAATAAGGGGTAACCAAGTGGCAACGAAAAAAGTAGAAATCAAAGATATCCGAAATATTGGTATCATCGCGCATATCGACGCGGGTAAGACAACGACGACCGAAGGTATTTTGTATCGAACCGGTTTGAAACATAAGATTGGTGCAGTGCACGAAGGTGAAACCACCACTGACTGGATGGCTCAAGAGAGAGAACGTGGTATTACTATCGTATCTGCTGCGGTCACCTGTTACTGGAAGGGTTGCCAGATTAACATTATCGATACCCCCGGTCACATCGACTTTACGGTCGAAGTAGAACGTTCACTTCGCGTACTAGACGGTGCGGTCGTGGTGTTTGACGGCAAAATGGGTGTTGAATCACAGTCTGAAACTGTATGGCGACAAGCTGACAAGTATGGCGTGCCTCGTATCTGTTTCATCAACAAGATTAACCAAACTGGTGGCGATTTCTACAAGTCCCTTGAAAGCATCCATAACCGCTTGTCTAAGGCTGCATTCCCAATTCATCTTCCGATTGGTTTTGAACAGAGTATCAACGGTATTGTTGATCTCGTAAAGATGAAGGCATACACTTACAAAGAGTTCACCGATAAAGAACTTGTAGAAGGTGAAATTCCTGCTGATATGATGGACGAAGTCAAGCGTTACCGCTCGCTTCTTATAGAAAACGCTGTTGCTGAAGACGAAACCATGCTCGAGAAATATCTCGAAGTTGGCGAAGAAGGTCTGAGCGAAGAAGAAATAATGACTGCTATCCGTGCAGGTGTCTTGGGCGGTAAATTCTACGCTGTCACTGGTGGTGATGGACGTGGGGTTATTGTCGAGAAAGTACTTGATCTTGTACGTGATTTGATGCCAAGCCCACTTGATCGTGGAAGTACGTGGGGTGAAAATCCAAAATCTGGCGATAAAATTGAGCGAAAACCAGATGCTGGTGAGCCACTTTCTGGACTTGCATTCAAGATTACGACCGACCCATTCGTTGGAAAGCTCGCATACTACCGTGTCTACTCAGGTAAGCTAACCGCTGGAAGCTATGTCATGAACACAAGCACCGGAGAAAAAGAACGTATCGGTCGTATTGTCCGTATGCAAGCAGATAAGCGAGAAGATGTGACGGAAGTTGAAGCCGGAGATATTGCTGCAATCGTAGGTCTTAAAGGCACGACGACTGGTCATACGCTAGCAGATGCAACGAATCCAATTGTCCTAGAAAGCATCACATTCCCAGAACCTCCTGTCTCAATCGCTATCGAACCAAAGACAAAGGCCGATCAAGAGAAGATGAGTCTTGCTCTGCAGAGACTTGCTGAAGAAGATCCAACCTTCCGTATCCGTGTTGATGATGAGACAGGTCAAACGGTCATCAGCGGTATGGGTGAGCTTCACCTTGAAATTATCGTCGATCGTATGAAGCGAGAATTCGGCGTTGAAGCAAACATCGGAGCACCACAGGTAGCGTACCGAGAAACTATTCGTAAAGAAGGTGTTGAAGTACAAGGTAAGTTCATCCGACAGTCAGGTGGACGTGGTCAATATGGTGATGTATGGATTAGACTATCTCCGAACGAATCAGGTAAAGGCTTTGAGTTCATTAACTCTATTAAGGGTGGTGTTGTCCCTGGTGAATACATTAAGCCAGTGCAACAAGGTATTGCTGAAGCAATGTCCAACGGTGTACTCGCTGGCTACCCAGTAGTAGATGTCATTGCTGAGCTTTACGACGGAAGCTACCACGAAGTAGACTCCAACGAAATGGCGTTTAAAATAGCGGGGTCAATGGCGTTGCAAGAAGGTGTCAAGAAGGCAAACCCTGTCATTATGGAACCGGTCATGAAGGTCGTTGTGGTTACTCCAGAAGAATACATGGGTGACGTCATCGGTGACTTGAATAGTAAGCGTGGTCGTATTGAATCGATGGAAGATCTCTCATCCGGCGTGAAAGAGATAACCGCGTTCGTACCACTTGGTGAAATGTTTGGGTACACGACGAACCTCCGTTCTATGACTGCTGGTCGTGCAAGTTCAAGCATGGAGCTTGACCACTACGCAGACGTGCCAAATAACGTCAAAGAAGCTATCATCGCAAAAAACGCTAAATAATAGTTGATCATGGCAAGAAGACCATATTTCCCCGTTCAGGAGTGTTTTCAAGACACTCCTGAATGCTATGGAGTAATTACGGATAAACTTGCAGATATTGACACGGGTCGTTATCAAAAACCCGACGTGTCTTTCTTGATAGTGTGTCGCGGTGTTAGTAATTGTATTACGAAGACATGTACGGCAACCGTTACAGCTAGCACAAAGCATGAGCAGTGTACATAATTACTAAAATGTTGTAAAATGTTAGTATGAGCGACCAGATAGATAATTTTGATATAGAAGTAGCGCATTTTGAGTATGAACGGTATAAGCCGTTTGGTAGTTTTGACGATGCTCTAGATGGTATGACTCAAGGCATTCACCAGATGCAAGCTGGCTTGCATCTAAGGACAACGTCCGAAAAAGACGGGGTCATACCTGAATCTGCTATGGATGGATTTCATTTGCTTGAAAGACACTATCAAGAACTGAACCCACCATATGTTATGAGGCCGTATGATGTATTGACACATCCAGATAATATTGAAAATCCGGCACTTCCGGTAATCTATAACGCACTACGTACAATAATAAACGCTAAAGCATTAAACGAAGAGAAAAAATATATAGGCACAGGTGCATGGGTCACAGCAATAAGTAGTGGCGAAAACCCCATTATTCCTGCTAAAAATACTGCATGGCTTACAGCCTATAATGTGATAGAGCACGACATGGAACGCCTGGGACTTGTATGTCAGAATAGTCATGTTTATCTTTTGCGACGTATAAAAATAGAGCACCCACCAATACTCGGAAAATTGTCAAAGCCTATAAGCATGCAACGTTCATTGCTACAAGCATATCGACAACATCGAAAACGGGTTGCGTAAGCGAGCATTTTCTTCTATACTCATAGGGTATCTCGCGTGAGGGCTATTATTGATGTATCAATGATTATGGATCGCGAAAAGTACAAATAATTCATAAAACCCTTAATAAACTAATCAAAGAAAGGATGCTTTGCCTGTAGCTCTTGCAGCCGTAAGGGAAAAGAGCAGCCAGAACACACGATTCATTCGGGTGTCCTGCGCGTCGAGAAAAACCGTAGGGTTTGTCTCGAATAGCGAAGCGAAAATCATATGGCAGATTTTGACAGAAGCAAGCCACACGTAAACGTTGGAACCATGGGTCACGTTGACCACGGTAAGACAACGCTTACTGCAGCTATCACCGCTGTGCTTGCAAAGAAACTTCCAAGCGATACCAACAAGCCAATCGCTTATGATCAAATTGATAACGCACCAGAAGAGAAAGCTCGTGGTATTACCATCGCTACCTCTCACCAAGAATATGAGTCAGAAAAGCGTCACTACGCACACGTTGACATGCCAGGTCACGCTGACTACGTAAAGAACATGATCACCGGTGCTGCACAGGTTGACGGTGCCATCTTGGTTGTTTCAGCTGCTGACGGCCCCATGCCTCAGACTCGCGAACACGTTCTCCTTGCAAAGCAGGTTGGCGTGCCAAAGATCGTTGTCTTCTTGAACAAGATGGACATGGCAGATCCAGAACTCGTCGAACTTGTTGAAATGGATGTACGTGAACTTCTTTCAAAGTACGATTTTGACGGCGACAACGCACCAGTTATCAAGGGGTCAGCTTTGAAGGCCCTTGAAGGCGATGCAGCTTACGAAGATGCAATCATGGAATTGGTTGCAGCTATGGATGACTACATTCCAGAGCCAACTCGTGAACTTGACAAGCCATTCTTGATGCCAATCGAAGACGTCTTCTCAATCAAGGGTCGTGGAACGGTTGCAACTGGACGTATCGAAACTGGTATCGTTAAGGTGAACGACGAAGTAGAAATCGTTGGTATCCGAGACACTAAGAAATCAGTTGTTACTGGTATCGAAGCGTTCAAGAAATCTCTTGATCAAGGACAGTCTGGCGACAACGCCGGCGTCTTGCTTCGTGGTATTGAGCGCGATGATATCGAGCGTGGTCAGGTCTTGGCTAAGCCAGGAACTATCACTCCTCACACCGAGTTTGATGCTGAAGTATATGTTTTGACAAAAGAAGAAGGTGGACGACACACTCCATTCTTCAAGGGCTACAAGCCACAGTTCTACTTCCGTACAACGGACGTAACTGGTGAAGTTGAATTGCCAGCTGACAAAGAAATGGTCATGCCTGGTGATACTATCACGTTCAAAGTGAAATTGCTTGCTCCAATTGCTATGGACCAAGGTCTCCGCTTTGCTATCCGTGAAGGTGGCCGCACCGTTGGTGCAGGTGTTGTTACGAAGATTACGAAATAATAATCTCGTCAACATAATAAAAGTCCTCCGTATGGGGGGCTTTTTATTATATTGAAATATTATCTACGTTTAGTTTATTGTTAATCATATAAATCTAATGACAGAAAGCAACGATATGAAACTAATTCGAGCTTTAAAAAGTAACAGCGGCTCCTCTGTATTATTAGCAATAATTGTAGGGTTTACTTCTCTCGAGTACTTGGATAAAATCTTGCGTTCTACAATAGAAATAGTATTCAAAAATGATGGTTTTAGTTACGCTGCAGAATACCCAAAAGACTCTGTTATTTGGCCAATACTTTCTCTGTTAATTTCTATATTAGTAATATATGTCGTAATGCTACTCTCGACATTTATAGGTAAAATATTTAAAAGTACATCGAAGTCTCTGCATAGTATCAGTGGCATCTCTATAACAATTGCAATTGTTGTTGGTCTATATCTTAAAGTTCAATTAATGACACTTGCAAACTATCTTGGTAGAGTGCTAATTGGACTCAACGAGGGAGGTGGTTCACATAATATGTCTTTTATGGATAATGTTGTTTATACATCTTTGAGCGCATTAGTTATGGTGCTGCTATTTGAATTGGTGTCTCGTATAATAGATAAAGTAGACACAAAATAAACCCACATATAAATAATTCTTTCAAAATATAAACAAATATTGTAAAATTTGAATATAAAATAATCGTAATGACTAAAAGTCGTTGGGCTTTCTCTCAATAGAAACCTGATGATGTTACATTACAAAGGAGTTATGTTATGGCTGAAGTTGCCAAAAAAGAACAAAAGCAAAGAATTCGTATTCGCTTAAAGGCTTACGACCACAAAATCATTGATCAGTCGGCAAAGCAGATTGTCGATACGGCACTTCGAACCGGTGCGAAGATTGCAGGGCCAATCCCTCTTCCTACGCGCAAGACGACCTTTACGGTGGTAAAGAGCCCACACGTGTACAAAAAAGGACGTGAACAGTTTGAGATGCGCGTGCATAAGCGCCTTATAGATGTGCTTGAGCCAACTCCTAAGACAATTGATTCATTGATGAATCTGTCTTTGCCTGCTGGATGCGACGCAGAAATTAAGATGTAAGGAAGCAAGTATATGGAATTGAATAACACCACTCATTTGGTGCGTGTTTATGACGTGTCTGACACTCAAGAAGAGGGGATGAGCGCATTTTATTTTCGACCAATTCTTGGAGAAGCGATTGTGAGTGATATCGTAAAAACTGTACCTAGTGCAACGGTTACTGAAATTGATTTTCCAAGAGACGCTGACCACATTACTGTTGCTATAGGTGAGCATAATATGTTGATTGACAGAGCTGCCAGCTTATTACGTAGAGAAGGTAGGCTTCTTGAACACATCTTCATAGCGCTAAATGATCGCCATTAAAAGATGTTGCATATCCTAAGCAATATTTAACTGAAGTGCATGTATAACTAACCATAAACGTTATTGTTTGCTATAATTGGTCTAATGACCAAAAAACAAAAAAAACGTAGTCAACCTCAACAAGAACCAGACTCTAGTTATTTCCTAAAGCTCGTTCTATATCTAATATTAGGTGCCCAATGGATTCGGATTGAATCATTGCCAAATTGGAGCGTACCGCTACCAGTTGGTCTCGGTCTAGGTATTTGGTTCGCGATGCATGATCATTTTCGCATAGATAGAAAAATTGAATACGCACTATTGCTTATATCTGCATTTGTCAGTTTCTGGCTCCCGCTAGGCCTCATAGTTTCCTTCTGATGTAGAATAGTCTACGTATTGACTCTTTATAACGGTTTGTGATAAGATAACAGGAATCGCTAATAACTTGGTGAATTGGTAAGTCCGAAAGGAAACTGCCGACCACCAAGAATTTTTATGTCTTAACAGATATAAACCCGCGGTCATAATTATAAAAAAGGAAGGTGTAGGAAACTACTCAAACACTATGAAAGCACTCATAACGAGAAAACTCGGCATGACAAGCACTATCGCAGATGATGGTACTGTTCAAGCTGTGACATTGCTTTCCGCTAGTCCTTGCGTTATTACGCAAGTTAAAACCGATGAAACGGATGGCTATCAAGCACTCCAGATTGGTTTTGAAGAGACAAAGCGGGCAAATAAAGCACAAATTAACCATAATAAAGATGCAGGCATTACGCCAAAAGTTGTTCGCGAATTCCGTACAGAAGATATCGAATTATCAGAAGACCTCAAAGTAGGTGCCACACTTACCGCCGAGGTCTTTTCAGTTGGAGATGTCGTACAGGTGACCGGTACAAGCAAGGGTAAGGGCTACGCCGGAACTATAAAGCGCCATAACTTTAAACGACAACGCAAGACCCATGGTGGTAAAGGTAATACTCGTAAAGTTGGTTCTATCGGCTCTATGTATCCTCAGCACATTTTTAAGGGCAAGCGAATGGCAGGACGAATGGGTCATGAACGAGTAACGGTTAAGAATCTGAAGATCGCCATTGTTGATGCTGATCGCGGAATTCTTGCAGTTACTGGGGCTGTTCCTGGTCCTAAACAAAGCATCGTGCTTGTGAAAGGAGTTAAGTAATGAGCGTTCCTACATTTACGAAATCCGGCACTAAAGCAACGACTGCTGCGAAGCTGGACAAATCTATCTTTGATGTCGATGTTAAGAATCACGATTTGTTGAAGCAAGCATATATTGCATATTTAGCAAATGGTCGTGAAAATCTCGCAAAGACACTGCGACGTGGTGAAGTGCGAGGTGGTGGTAAGAAGCCATGGAAGCAGAAGGGTACTGGACGTGCTCGTTTTGGTTCTATCCGCGTACCAATTTGGCGAGGTGGTGGTATTACCTTCGGACCTCTTGGTAAAGAAAACTACTCAAAGCAATTACCGGTGAGCGCTAAACGCACCGCAGTTCGACAAGCATTGTCTTTAAAGAATCAAGCAGGTAATCTTTTTGTTATCGAATCGTTTGAGTGTAAAGAAGGTAAAGTTTCCGAGACGAAGAAATTGCTTGATAAAATCGGCGCACAAAAGAGCGTGTTGATTGTAGTAAGCCACAAAGACGAACTTGTCGAGCGAGCAACGCGCAATCTACAAGGCGTCAAAGCAGTGCATGCTATGTATTTAAATGTGCGAGATATTCTTGATGCAGATAAAGTTGTTATAAGTGAAAAGGCCGTTGAAATAGTTTCTGAATGGCTTAAGAAAACTCCTAACACCTCTCAAGCTACGGAGGGCAAGAAATAATGAGTATAGTTTTAAAACCCCGAGTAAGCGAAAAAAGCTACGCACAGTCAACTCGTCGAGTATTTGTGTTTGATGTTGATTCCGACTTGAATAAGCACCAGATTGCTGATGCAGTCGCACAGACATATGAAGTGACCGTTACTAACGTTCGGGTCGTTGTGGTAAAAGGCAAAGCAAAGCGATATTACCGTAATCGTCGTTATGAAAATGGGTTCAGAAGTGACCTAAAGAAAGCATACGTTACCCTTAAAGAAGGTGACAGTATCCCAATATTTGCTGCAGTTGAACAGGCTGAAGAAGCTCAAGAAGAAACTGATAAGAAAGCTAAAAAAGCTAAGAAGAAAGAGGAGAAGTAGGTCATGGCAGTCAAGACATACAATCCGACAACTCCAGCACAACGCGGTATGACGACGCGTGACTTCTCTGAAGTTACAGCGAAAAAACCGGTTCGTTCATTGATTTCTATCAAGAAAACAACCGCCGGTCGCAACAACCAAGGTCGCATTACTACTCGGCACAAGGGTTCCGGTGTAAAGCGATTTTTGCGCAATGTTAATTTCAACCTTGCGAGCGGTACAAAGGCAGTCGTCGAAGCAATTGAGTACGATCCAGGTCGTAGCGCAAACATAGCACGTATAAAAGATGAGCAAAACAATTATCACTACATCATTGCGGCTCAAGGGTTGAAGGTTGGCGCTCGTGTTGAGTCTGGAGCTGACGCGCCAGTGAGCGTAAGTAATCGATTGCCACTCCGAAATATCCCCGCTGGTAGCACGATTTATGCAATCGAGCTCATCCCTGGTAAGGGTGCGCAGATGGTGCGAAGTGCTGGTAACAGTGCCCAGCTCGTTGCAAAGGAAGACAAATACTGCCAAGTCCGTCTTCCAAGTGGCGAAGTTCGTATGGTTCTGAGCGATGCAATGGCCCAAATCGGAAGTGTTGGAAATGTTCAGCACCAAAACGTAAAGCTTGGTAAAGCTGGTCGTAAGCGAAAGATGGGTATTCGCCCAACTGTTCGTGGTGTTGTGATGAACGCAGTCGATCACCCACACGGTGGTGGTGATGGTGGACGTCACGGTGTTGGTGGTAGTACCAATCATGGTGCTGCTCCGCGAACACCATGGGGCCAGAAGACTTTGGGATACAAGACCCGACGTCGCAAGACAACAACTAAATTTATCGTGCGCAGTCGCCACGACGCTAAGAGGAAATAAGGTAATAGGATGAGTAGATCACTGAAAAAAGGTCCATTTATCGATCCAAAGCTGGCGAAGAAACTAGCAGCACTTGGTAAAGAAGACCGCACAATTATAAAAACATGGGCACGTTCATGTTCGATTCCACCAGAGTTTGTTGGACGGACTATTGCAGTCCATAACGGCCGCGTCCATGTACCAGTCTTTGTGACTGAAAACATGGTCGGACATAAGCTTGGGGAGTTTTCTCCAACGCGCAAATTCCGAAAGCATGGCGGAAAGATGGCGAAGTAGGTAGATTATGGAAGTTAAAGCTATAGCCAAAGGTGTACGCCAAAGCCCACGTAAAGTTTCAGTTGTTGCAAGCCTCGTCCGAGGGCGCAGTGTTTCTGACGCTTTGACGATTTTGTCACACGCACCACGCCGAGCAGCTACGCCTGTTTCTAAAGTTATTGCAAGTGCCGCAGCGAACGCTGAGCATAATCACAATATGAAACCAGATACCTTGCGCATTGTTGAGATTAATGTAACAGCTGGGCCACGTATCAAGCGATACCGTCCTGCTGCTCACGGCCGTGCTCTGCCATTCCAGCGCAAGAGTAGCCACATTCGAGTTGTTGTCACTGGAGAGATGAGACAAAAGAAAACAGCGGAGAAAAAGTCTGCTGAGAAGGAGAGCAAATAATGGGTCAAAAAGTAAACCCGATTAGCATGCGCCTTCAGGTCAACAAGAAATGGCGAAGCAAATGGTTCGCAGGCAAAAATGATTTTGCTAAGTTTCTTACAGATGATTTGGCGGTTCGTAGGTTAATCGCTAAAAAACTTGGTTCACGCGCGAGCATTAACCAAGTAGACATAGAACGTTCACCAAACTTGGTAACGGTTACGATTCAAACTGCTAAGGCCGGTGTTGTTATCGGTCGTGGTGGTGCAGGGGTCAACGAACTCAAAAGCGAAATCCAAAAGATTTATGGTGGTGAAGTTCGCGTTAATATCGAAGAAATTAAAAAACCAGAATTGTATGCAAAGCTTGTTGCTGAAAACATCGCCAATCAGCTCGAACGCCGTATTGCATTCCGACGTGCAACAAAATCTGCAGCGGGTGCAACTATGCGTGCAGGTGCCAAAGGTATCCGTATCGAAGTTGCAGGTCGTTTGAACGGTGCTGAAATGAGTCGACGTGAAAAAACTGTTGAGGGTTCTGTACCACTTCACACACTTCGTGCTGATATTGATTTCGCACATGTTGGTGCGCAAACTCCAGCCGGAATCATTGGTGTGAAAGTTTGGATTTATAAAGGGGAGGCACTGTAAATGTTAGTACCAAACCGAACAAAGTTCCGTAAAGTGCGTAAAGGCCGAAATGATGGTGTTGCAACAAGTAACAATTTTATCTCTCATGGTCAGTATGGCTTACAGTCTATGGAAAACGAGCGCATTACGAGTCGACAAATTGAAGCTGCTCGTCAGGCGATGACTCGATATACCAAGCGTGGTGGTCAAATTTGGATCAAAATATTTCCTCATACACCAGTCACTAAGAAGCCACAAGACGTAAAAATGGGTGGTGGAAAAGGAAGCCCAGAATATTTTGCAGCAAAAGTTAAAGCAGGAACCGTTCTGTTTGAAATGGGTGGTATCCCAGAAGAACAAGCACGAGAAGCTATGCGACTTGCTGCACACAAATTGCCAGTCAAGACACGATTTATCGTACGGGAGGGCATGTAATTATGAGCGTCAAAATGGAAGATATCCGAAAGATGAAAGCAGAAGAATTGGTTAAAACCAGTACGACACTGCGAGACGAATTAGCAGAAATGAAACGACGTGTGCACATGGGTGAAGTTCAAAACCCACGTGTATTACGTACGAAGCGACGTGAGCTTGCACGAGTACTTACCGTACTTGGTGAGCACCTCAGTAAGGAGAAGGCATAATATGGCACGATCGATTATAGGGACGGTTGTTTCTGACAAAGCCGATAAAACTATCGTGCTTATGACTACAGAGCGACACACGCACCCAATTTATAAAAAGCAATTTAGTCGTACGAAAAAATACATAGCGCACGATGAGAAGAATGAAGCCAAAGTTGGCGACAAGGTAGAAGTCGTCGAGACTCGTCCAATTTCTGCTCGCAAGCGCTTAAATCTCGTACGAGTAATCGAAAAAGCAGCTATCGCGGCAGATCAAACTGTTGACGCGGTGACAGCGGAAAAGTCAGAGGAGGAGGCATAAAACTATGATTCAAGCCGAATCCCGACTCGTCGTTTGCGACAACAGTGGAGCAAAAGAAATCGCCTGTATCAAAGTACTCGGTGGATCAAAGCGACGTTACGCAAAAGTTGGTGATATCATCACCGCAAGCGTGAAGTCAGCTTCACCTACAGGAACTGTTAAAAAGAAGGCAGTCGTTAAAGCTGTGGTCGTTCGATCACAAAACATTATTCGCCGTAAAGATGGTTCAACAATTCGTTTTGACGACAACGCAGCGGTTATTATTGGTGACGATAAAAATCCTCGCGCAACACGTATTTTTGGACCAGTACCTCGAGAACTTCGTGATCTAGGGTATGCAAAAATCGTCAGCCTTGCACCGGAGGTACTCTAATGAATAGTCAACTATTTAAAATTCGATTGAAAAAAGGTGATACCGTCGTCATCTTAACCGGTAAGGACAAAGGAAAAACCGGCAAGGTAGTAGCGACACACCCAAAAACGAATAAGGTAACTGTTGAAAATATCAACGTCGTAAAACGAGCTATCAAACCTTCGCAGACAAACCCACAAGGGGGCATCGTTGAAAAAACGAAGCCAGTCGCAGTAAGTAACGTGGCTATCGTTGAGCCAACGAGCAAAAAGCCAAGTAAAATTGGTTATAGCTTTGACAAAGCTGGTGACAAAGTTCGAATTTATAAGCGAACCGGAAAGGAGATCAAGTAATGGCTACTGCAAAAACTGTTGATACATCAGCTCGTCTGAAGCGCCAATACACACAAACGATTCGTCCGGAACTCGTTAAAGAACTTGGCCTTAAGAGCCTAAGTGAAGCACCAAAAATTACGAAGATTGTTGTAAATGTTGGGCTTGGTAAAGCGAAAGACGAGAAAAAACTTCTTGAAATCGCGAATAACACGCTCGCAAAAATAACGGGACAACAACCAATCGAGCGAGCATCTCGGATGTCAATCGCTACCTTCAAACTTCGCGAAGGAAGTAAAATCGGAACGATGGTGACACTACGAGGAGACCGTATGTACGAATTCATGGATCGTGTCATTAATATCATCTTGCCTCGACTTCGTGACTTCCACGGTGTGTCAAATAAATCATTCGACGGACAAGGGAATTATAGTTTAGGCTTCCACGATCAAAGCGTGTTCCCTGAGCTTTCGTTCGAAGAAACTGCGACACCGCACGGCTTGCAAATAAACTTTGTAATTGAAGCTAAAGAAAAAGAACATGCTAAGGCATTACTTACGAAAT
>JACCDN010215769.1_pt1 | contig 20490 bp, 14 predicted proteins | sample 7441691 | NCBI WGS metagenome assembly JACCDN01 (sample SAMN15323439, study PRJNA562643) | freshwater metagenome | isolation source: river surface water | place: USA:Blue River Watershed | collected 2017-08-16 | reverse complement strand
GTAATTAAACTATAAAGGACAGGTATTTCTTAGAGAGCTCGCCAAGTGGCTCACCTGAAGATTTTAGTAAACCCCTTTGAAATAATAAGACGAGAGATAAAAAGAGCATAACACAAGCAACTCGCGATACCACAAAAAACTATCACACCTGACTCCCCAGTTGCCGTTGGACAAAACCTTTATATACCAATGGTTGTATAGAAGTATTACGATACTTTAGATCTCTTCTTAGCTTAGCGTATGTTTGCGTAAAACCATATGACAACGTCATATTAATATTCTTTGCAGGCCTTGTGGCGCATGACAATGTCATATATGATTAAAGAAGACATAGTAATATTTAAGAGTAAATTATGAACCAACTACTTACAAAAAGTGCTCAAAGCGTACAAGATGCGTTGGCAGCAAAAGGTCTGGAATGTGAGGTTGTCGAGCTTTCTGATAGCACTAGAACAGCCCAGGATGCAGCATCCTCTATTGGTTGCAATGTTGAACAGATCGTTAAGTCACTAATATTCAAAACTAAACAAACCAACAAGCCGATCTTAATTTTAGCTTCAGGGCCAAATCGCGTTAATGAAAAGATAATCGAGTCTCACGTTGGTGAAAAAATTACCAAGGCGGATGCTGATTTTGCTCGGGAGATCACTGGATTTGCAATTGGTGGGATTCCACCTATTGGACATAAACAAACCATTGACTTGATTTTTATTGATGAAGATCTGCTTAAGTTTGATAGTGTCTGGGCGGCAGCAGGAACTCCTAATGCTGTTTTCAATTTGAAAGGTAAAGACTTGGTTGAGATGACAAATGGAGTGGTGGTGTCAATTAAATAGTATATTTGTTTGAATAGTAACTATTAATTTACAGTTCAGGAGAATTTATGAATAAAGTAAGAGTATCGTTAAGGCTTGATATTGATCTGGTTAAACGCATAGATGCAAGAAAAACTAAGACGAAGAGTCGCAACGATGTCATAACAGAACTGCTTTATTCCAGCATTGGCCTAGCAACAGGCAAGAATAACGATCCTACCAGGCAACAAAAAAATCACGCTGAGCTTCTTAGTAAAGGTGCAAAAGCATCCGTTATGCTTTTAAAAATGGCGGAGTTAGCGCTTAAACGACACAGCGATCAAGCTAATGAAATTATTAATAAAACACAAACTCATTATCAGGACGAGATTAAGGCCTTGATATCAGAACCTCAACTAGAGATAGTTTAAAGGAATTGGTCTGAACACGAAGCCAATTTGTTTTTACGCATTTTTGTTACCCTATGTTTAGATCCACAAGATTTTGAGCACCACTTTGAATTTGGTCTGCCTAGAAAGAACTGTTGGCAGTCTTTCGCTTGACACCTTTTTAATCCATCTAGTGTTCCAGCTGCCAAAAGGTGAGATACGCTATACGCAACAGAAAGTTCTGGATCATCTATTTGATCAGCATTGGCTACATATCTCCAATAAGGATTTCCTTTAGGAGAGTGCATAAGAATATGATGGTATTTAACATGAGCGATTCTGGAATTAAGTTTTTCTACTAAAGCTTTGGTAATGCCTTTCTCTATGAAAGCTTCAAACCACAAAAAAGCAAATAGACACTCCGCGTCTCTAATAGTGATTGTATTCTTATTATTCAGATTTTCAGTTATAGCTGTATTGGCATTTTTGATTAAATTCTTAGCGTCGGCTGCTCCCCAGCCTATAAGGCGGCCCTTGCTTGATAGTAAAAACTGCTCTTTGCTTCCATGTAACGCTTTTTCCATAAAAATACCTACTTGAAGATGTAACACTTTTAATGTTTATATCCCGTAACACATTTTTTTTCAAGCTTAAAACAATGGAGAATATTCAGATGTCCACTATAAAGCCAGGTTATATATATGTATTAACACACCCATCTGATCCTAATCTTTATAAGATTGGGGTTACCACCCTGGAACCGAAAAAGCGTTTGGCTCAACATAACAGAGATTTTTTTAAAGCAGCAGGCCGTATTGTCGAAGAAACTGGTCATAAATGGGAATTAAAAGAATATCATGCTGTGCCAGATCCATATCATGCCGAAAGTGCATTCTGGAGTACAGCACCATATCCACTACTTCCACATCATGATGGGGTTGAAGTTCAAAATATGAGATGGGAAGAAGTGCAGAGAGGATTGGTGGCTGCGAAGAAAGTTGGCCTGCGCCCACCTCCAGAACCTTTGCCAGATTGGGTTTATGCTTACACAGCATGGATGAAGCGACGATTAGAAGGACGAGGTATTACTATTTTAGGGCGTGTGAATAGTATGTGCAGCGGAAAGTCAGACTTTCTATGTATTTGTGGCTATAAATGGCGAACGACGCCACAGTATATAGCGGAGGGAGATGGTTGTCCAAAGTGTTGCAATGGTAAACGTAGCGAAGAGGAAATAAGGAAAATGATAAATGCAGGTGTCATACACTTGCTAACGCATCCTGATAAACCAGGGTTAATAAAAATAGGGATGGAGTACGCAAGATCAGAAGAGGATCTAGATGAAAGACCACGTGGTGGCTGGGAAAGAATTCGCTTTCAAAATGCAGAAGATATGGGTTTGGCTGAAATATTAATGTGTAAGTTGTTTGGAATTTCTTATCCATACGATTACAAACCCATAGAAAAAGATTTGAGCATAGCTAGAAAAACTTTCAGCAACTTGCACTATGCGATAAGAGCAGTGATTGCGCTTGAAGAAAGAATGAAAGAAAATCTCAATAAAACTGAAGTTTAGGTAAGCTTGTGTAAAAAATTAAAGTTCTCTTTCTATGTCTTTAATCTTGGATACAGGTTCGAGATTTTTGCCAAATTGCTGTTCATGCAGGCGAGCGTATGATTGATACAGAGGGGTATTCTCCCCGCCCAGATCAGTTGCGGCTTTAATAACTACAGCCTGTTGCATTGATGCAGTTATAGCAGCACTACCCTTGTCAGTTAGCATCTGATTATAATCATATTTATTGGTTATTCCTTTACCAATCGGCAACGCTAACTTTACCTCTATCCCCTTGGCTAAGAAATTGGCTACGCTTTGTTCTAATGCTTTCTTAGTGGATAAATTTGCCCCATCATTGTCAGCACATATAACAACAGTTTTTGTTTCTGGACTTAGGGTAATATTTTTTAATTGCCCGATCCCAAAGCAAGAGGAAATGTTAGCAGCTGAAATACTTTGCCTAATGGAGAGACCGTTTTCTACCCCTTCGGTCAAATACGTCACCGATGAACCTTCAGATTTATGTATGAAGACCGTTGCTGATTTACTTGGGCCAAGAACAGCTTTTTGGGTTGCTGGTATTGTTGTATTATGTGCAGATTTAAACAAAACATTTAACTTGTTCGCGTCTTGGCCAAGATAGATCCTATTAACTGATTGCAGTTTGCCATTTTCATCATAGGCTGGGACAAGTAAAGCGGGTTTTTGTGTACGCAGATCTTTATGCCAGCATCTCTGTGCAAATTTAAAGTTATCTGGGATCCCAGTCTTTATCCCGCGAATATTACCTAGGTATTTTTCAGCTAATGTTCCTTTAATTGATTGTGCAGAATTGTATAGTTGCGTGGCCTGTTTTATTCTTTTTGCTCTGGCTTGTTCATCATTTATTTGTTGTAGCTTTTGAGCTTCGAGTGATGATTTAGCAATTGTAGATGGAGTTAATTCCTTAATATTGCGCTCACTAAACAATTTCTTGGCTGCCTCACAATAGCTTAATCCGTATTGTGTCGCATATAATGATACTAGATCACCACCCGCACTAGTTCTATGATCACACCATAATCCTGCTCTAGCCCCGGCAATATCAAGTGTTAAATTCCCTTTGGTTTTATCATTGCCCATAGCAAAATTAGCGTATGTAGGCGTTTTAGTTACTGGTGATCCCAGGATCTGCGATGCAAATCGCAGCGGATCTTGATTAAGTGTTTGCTTAAGATTATTTAATTGTATGTGAAATTGATCTTTGCTTAACTTATTGCGTTTGGCTTCAAAATTTAAAATCAGGTTTTTATTAGGAACCTCTCTGGATCTTGGATCAATTTGCATTTTAATCAATCTATCTTTTAATTCGTCCGGTTTGGCCAAGCCAAAGACTTTACTAGTCATCTGTGCAACCTTGTTTTTAACATCTAAACCTTGTTGTACATCAATCATCTCTAAGGCAGTTTGTTTTAGGTGATTTAAACTATACTTCAGAGAAGCTTTATATCCTTCAACATTATCAACAAATATAATAAAGTCATCGCCACGAGTTGCTTGCACTAAAAAATTGCATATATTTGACAATGGTAAATGTTTAGCTTTTTCAAAATCAGGATACATTTCAATAAATTTATTATTTAGAGTCTGCTCGCGGCCTTCCCTGTCTACTACCTTAATTTCAGACTTACCATTATCAATATTAGTTTCTATGACTTGCCCAACCTTTGACATTGTTTTGTCTTTCGTATTGCCTGGAATTACAATAACACTTCCTCTAGCAACTGATTCAATTTCCACCATATATGGCTTAGGTCCATCCAGCAAGCCAATGGGATTTTTTCGATCTAAACCTTGTGCAACATGTACGGTTGATCCATAAGCATGGTCAAAATGCTGGTTATTTCTGTCATTAATATCGATATCACATAGCACGCCGTTATTTAATTGTATATTGATGCTAGTGTCTGAGACTTTTAAAACTTTAGCTGTTTCAGAGTTTATAATACCTTTATTTTCAAAATTGCGTCGCCATCTGATAACATCGCCAGCCATAATGCCTCGAGATTCTTGTCTATAGACTTCAACATGTCCATTTGAGTGTTTAAATGGATTCCATGATGTTACATTGCCGGAATCATTGCGTAAAATAAGTTTTTCAGTATTAGCATCAACAACTTGGTAATAATCACCAGATTTGATACCTAAGCGCTCAACATTTGAATTAAAACGTACAAAATCATCTTTTTCAAAACTTAAGGCATAATTCTTTTCAGATATAGTTAAGTCCTTTGCAACCATAACATTTGTTCTTAGCTCATGTCCTGAAAGAGTACCATCAATTTTCAAGTTATCTCTAACATAATGGTTAAAATCCACTCTGTCTTTGTTCTCTGGCATCATAGGCAAAACTTCATTTCGACGTTCTAACGGCATTGCAGTATAATAGTTTGCCATGAGCTGCAAGCGCTCTTGCTTGGAAGGAATCTCTACTATGTTTTGCTGTAGTTTATCAAAGGCATCGTTTAACAAGTTAGGGTTTAAATTTGACGCATAAATTAACTGCATAATTTCTAAACTTTCTGGGGTTTTTAGTCTTGTATTAATGTTCATGTTTACAGCGTTACTAGATGTTCCAAGCATGAGAGAAAAAATACGGGATGCCTCAATTGCTGGTAATTGTCTATCATCGCCGATAACAACTAAGCGCAGATCTAATTTTTCAGTAATGTTTAATAGCGACCTCATATTTCTGGCTGAGACCAAACTTGCCTCATCTAACACTAGAACTATATTCGATGGGTAGGCGGACTTTGCAATAATTGGATTTGTCTCTAGTAACTTGGAGCTTGCTAATAAGAAACTGGCTAAGGTTTGGGCCTGCATTCCGGAGTCGGCAAATGTTCTAGGATCACTTGGATTAAATATAGCGCCTATGCTCTTTAGATGTAGATTTAATTTTGCACTAGCTGTATTTGCAAGCCCTATTAACTCAAAGCCATTATCTCTGGCTAAGGTTTTAACTTCTTTTAACATTGTTGTTTTCCCGCTCCCTGCCACACCTTGAATAAGAGTCACTCGATCTGTTGAGGTTAAACAGGCAGTAATAGCCTCCTTCTGTCCGTTTGTTAACAGATGGTTTGCTTTAACATCTGCTAAAGCCAAATGATGATGGCTTATTATGGGTTGTAATTTACCCATGCCCCTGTCTTGAATACTTAAACATTCCCTTTCGCAGTCATAAATTTCCTTGAATACATATTTGTCCAATTCAACAGATATTAATGTGCCATTTTTTTCAAGATCTAAAATAGATTTTTCTAGGTCTTTGACAGGTGTTTTTATATCATAGCTATATGCGATATACTCAAGATCTTGCTTTCTAAATACAGCTTCACGTTCAGCCAATTTTGCTATTGCATATTCAACTGCATTATTTGCGTTATAATTCGACGTTACTGATCGGGTTGTTTGATTATGAACATCTGGCGCCATAGTAGGTTTAAAAGCATCAATTACATTTTCAGTTTTGTGACTATTAGCCTCCATATAAAGTATTAACTCATTTTTGCTGGATGCAAATACTTTGGGATCATTAGAAAACGATTTAAGCGTAGTATACATGTCGCGTGCAGATACTTGAGGAAAACATTTGTTGTCAATTAATATTGCGCCACTTATGTTATGATCCTTAGAATATGAGTTAATAGATCTAGCATAATTATAGTCAAGATGTTGGGCCAATCTATTGCTTACATCTACCGTCTTAACACCATGTTTGCTCGATATTTGGATATTGTTGGCATTAACACCTACAACTACTAAGCTATCACCCTTTCTACAACCAGTTATGTTAATTTTGTTGGGTGTATTATCTGTCCAAGTTAAATGCTCTCCAATTTTAACATGCAAATTTTGAGGTCTATATGCAGTTATTTTTTGTCCAATACTAGATGAAAAGTTTAAAGTAATTTCTGCATTTTCTTTATCTGTGAGGCAAATAGTATTTCTTTTTTCATTAATGCTGGTAATGGTATAATATGATCCTTGTTTAAATTCAGTATTCTGTATGGTTGCATTAAATCTTATAACATCGCCAAGGTTAAAGTTTACAATGATTGCTTTTTCTTGTGGTGATAATGCTATAGGAGCTAAAATTTGAAGTTGATATGAATCTCCGCTAAGTTTGCCATTTGTTTCCCTATGTTCCCTTATAAAGGTGTTTGCTGTCTTTACCATGGTTTTATTCTGCACTAATAGGGTTGACGTGTCTTGCGACGCAACATAAGCACAGGCATCTTTAAACCGTTGCTCCGGATTTTCGATATAGACAATCTGATTATTGCTTTGCATTACATCCAATGACTTGGAAATTTGCTCATCTTTAATGAGATCTGAGGCGATGTTTAGATTTGGTTTTATATTTATAGTATTTAATTTATGGTCTATTAACTGCTTAAATGGATTACTTCTATGCAAACTATTAGTTCTAAAACTATCGCCTGTAAACAAAACTTTAGATCCAAGCTGTTCTGCATTCTGTAACAAAAAGTTAATTTCGCGATGCGAAAGTTGTTGCGCACGATTAATTATCCAAACGGAAGAGAGATTTCGTACCATCGAATCTTTCTCTGTAACCAGTCTATTAGTGTAAGTGATAAATTCGCTAGTACTAAAAGCTTTGGCCGCTCCAATTTCGGCAGCCATTGTTTGGGCAACATTAAGGTTTTTAGAGAGCACGTAGTGATTACAGTGTGGTGTGAACTTGCAAAATGTCTTTAGCAAATTCCGCATATCATTTTCATTAGATGACTCTATTCCAATATACCTATCTCTAGAGCTCAGAAGAATTTTCAGGGCACCTATTTTGTCTTGATCTTTAATTAGGTTATTAATTAAAAAAGATGCCACTATAGGCAAGAGGGCAAACGTTGAGTCTCTTCCTTTTTCAAGGAGTATTTCATTTTTTATTTCTAGATTTAGCGATTCCTTCGTGCTTAAAATCCCGTCTTTTGTTTCTAATATATTTCCGCATGACTTTAACCTGTTTATTTCATTTGTAATTTGCTTGTCACTAACATTTGACTTAAGACATAAGCTTTTTATGGCATACACTAATTCTTTTTCTAAAAATTGATGTTTTCTTGCTGTTAAGTGCTCAATGGCAAGCGGGAGCGCATCATTTAGTGTTTTGCCTGGATTGTCAGGCACTATCTCGCCTTTAATCTTTGCCTGATCGATAAAGTTTTCAATTACCTTTCTATCAAATCCAGCTAATTGTAATTGCTGTGTCCAGTGCTGTTGCAGTTCATCTTGTTGTAAAGTTTTTTTCTTTGCTCTTGAGTAGATTGTGGCCATTGAGCTTACAGTCGTGTTAACCTGTTTTTCGTATTTAGTATACCTGTTTAGAGTAATAGTTATTTTATCTGAGCCATCCCTACCACTATCGTTAATTATTTTTTCAATCTCGATCCTACGTTTAGAAAAATGTGTAATAAGATCTTTAGGAACATTTGCTATTTCAAATAATCCATTCTTTGAAGTTTGTTCAATGTCATAACCTAGTTTCATTAAATTTTGAGCAAAATTCATTCTATATTCTAACCCCATGGCCATTTTTAGTTTATAAAAATCATCACCATATATAGTCCGCCAAGCATCACCAAGCTTTGTTATATTTAAGATTATACAATGGGTATGTAGGTTAGGATCTAGCAACCGTGAATCTGTATGATTGAACAAAGCAGCTGTAATATTATTGGTTTTAACAATTTTTACGTTCCCTTGAGTTTTAATCCTAGTTCCAGCAAGAGTATCCTCAATGTTTGTTAAAACTGATTTGACAGCAGAAAGATGCGCTTGTGTTATACGCTGATCTCCACCCACTACTGCCAATATAGAGGCAGATTTACAGGCAGAAAACGTCAGATCATACCCAGGTCTGTGCTTTTGATTCCCGCGTTCATCATAGCCACCACCAAGTTTAGTACCATTTGGCAACTCTCCTTCTAATAGTTTTTTGAATTGCTTAGCATCAACCGCTCCTGTAAGACCCAAATCCTTGGCACCGTTACCAAACCATACATTATTTTCAATAGTATCGCCTTTTATATAATAATCGCCCTGCTCATAATATTGAGCAGCTTGGCTTGCTGATTTAAGAGTATAAATGCTTAACATATGTCTTGATCATCCAAAACAAGTTGTATTTCATCCTCTTCAATGCCGCCTATGCTATGCTCCATTTTATTAACTAATCTTGATTTAATTGCTATATCAAAGATTGAAACTTCGTTTTGTATCGCACATATATCAATATCCTCTCTAATTTCTATATTTTTAACGGTGGGAATATCCTTTCTATGTGGAAAATTAATTAAGACTCTAGGCCAATTTCCTGGCAATCTTAAATAAGCATGCATATCTGGTAAGGATGTAAACTCGGAATCAAGAACTATCTGTTCAATTCGACGCTCGTCATTTAAACTTATGCCATCTCTGATTTCATTTGCTCCCATAGATACCGATTCTCTGCGTTCAATAATCTCATGACGACCAAGTAGTCCTGACATCCATTTTGCTGTATCTTCTGAGTTTGTTCTAAATAAAACATTCGTGTTAAATAATGACAAAATTGTATTTGAGCCATTAATACCGTATCGCTCAATTAGTTGTGCTCGATCAAGCAAGGAGATAACATTACATGCCCCATATTCACGTCCTTCTGACAATACCATTTCTAAGGATGGTAATTTATGCGCCGATCCCAGCTCATCATAATATAACCAAATCCTTCTATCTCTATTTAAAGGCAGGGTTAAAAGTGATCTAGCAGCCACATCCAACCAAACACTAATTAACGGGCGTAACATCGGCATTTTTAAATTATCAACAACACTAAAGAATAACCAGCTATCTTCATCTGGATTATTCATCCAATCTCTTATTGAAAATACAGGCTCTCCTTTTTCATCTAATCCACGCAAAAACATCAACGATTTACAATAGGTTGATAAGGTTGCTTTAATTGATAGGGCGGTTTTATCAATTTTTTCTGACACTAACGTTTCTGCCACCGTGCCTTTTAATAAATCTGATAATGATTCTGCGGATTCAGGATCAGTAAAAATAGGTTCTAGTAAAGCTCCCATGGTACATAAGTTACGCTTTTTAAGTTGTTGGCAAACCGATGAAAAGATGGTGCGGGCGGCAGATGTCCAAAATGGATCACTGCTAGATTGGTGCTCGGGGATTAAAGCTTGGGCAATTGTTTCAAAATCTGCACCATCTTTACAATCTGCCCATATATTCCATGGGGGAGATCTTGCATCTAATGGATTAAGAATTATATCTTTACCAGGCCTGTAAAATTGTTGTACAAAACATCCTTTCTTGTCATAAATTACTGCTTTTTGCTTATTAGTGCGTGTTTGCTTCATCAATTCAATCATCGCGGTTGTTTTACCAACACCTGTGGTGCCAATAATTGATATATTTTGCGTCTCTGCATTTTTCTTTAGCGGGACGCCTGCTAATTCAATTTGGGAATTTTCACCGGCACGCTTTAAATCTTTTGTTAATTCTTGAGGAGATGCCAATGATACACCACGGATATCTCTTTTGGCCCTATGTGATCTTCCACGATATTTGAAAATGCCAATTAAAATTACAAACGTAATTAAGGCAATATAGAGGCATAATTTACTAACGTTGCTAAATGCAATTTCCAACCTATAAATTGCTTTTTTGGTATCCCTGTGATTGTAAAATTTATTAAGCGGTAATGTAATTACATGGCCACTTGGTGTTTTAAATCTAAACGGTGTTCCCTCATTACTTACAATTAATACCCCCTTTGCGATTACATACTGTACGCCAATATATCGATCATAGCTTTGTGTTTTTGCAGTAATTAAGGATGCAAATATCGCTACAAACACTAGAATTGCCAGGATAATTATGTAGCGAATCGATTGAATAAACATGCGAATTGCATGCATAGAGGTCTGGCCACCTCTCGTAAAGTCCTTAAATCCAGAATGTTGCATAAGGCTCTCCTTGTTATATGCGACCTATCGTCAAACTTTCCTTAAAAATATTAGATAGACATTGGTTTAAATGCCTAATATTTGTTAGACTTAAAGATATTTGATCATTTTTTGACTGAGCAGGGTCGCATATGCAAGAACAAGAACAGCAAACAACATACAGTATATTTGGCATCATTTTACTATTCTCCATACTTTTTGCGGCTGGAACTCTTATCATTACAGCCCCCAGTTATGTATTTGACCTTATGCCAAAACACAAGATTATATACCTCGTTCTGCTTTGTATTTCTTGGTTGTGTTCTTATAAGCTTGGAATGGCAATTCTCGTTGGCAAAATTAAACTTGACCTTAATTATCAACCAAATATAAACAATGATGTTTCGGAGAAAATTAATATGGATATTTGCACTGGGATTGCCCCTCCTGGCAATAGATGGCATTCTGACAGCAGCAATAATCCAGCAACTAGCATTTATGATCCTTTTGCGTCCATAAACAATAGCTCGACATATTCCCTCACAAATAGAGACTGATAACATCTAGTTTTCCTTCAATGGATGAGTTTTATCAAAATCTTCTTTAGCTGTTTTAAGTTGTTGTTTTTTAACCATAACCTCTTGTTTACGATCACTAAGTTGATCATTATTTACATTAAGTTGCGCCTGGGCTTTTTCTTTTACTTCAGAATTAACAGATTGACTCAACCCACTGTTAGCAGAGGAAGTCATAATCACCTCTGACATTGATGAATGCTTATTATTTATTGCATTAACGCTATTTGCGCTAAATCGCTCATTGTCAAATGAACTCTTGATAACTGACGGGGCTGTCAAGCCATTTTGCCCATAGGATTGAATGATTTGTTCTCTATTTGATTTTATAAAATCGTTTAGCAACTGTTTACGCTGCATTGGATCATCCATAGCATCCTTAACTCCAACGATTCCTAGCTCATATCCATCATTGCCATGTTGGTAAGACGCCCAATCTACAAATTCTTGTGACAAATCGTCTGTAATACCAATACTAGAAGTGCTTACAATATTTGCGGATTGTTGCCATGCCTCACTTTCTGTTAAACTATTCTGTACATCCGTTCTAAAAGAATCAGCTTCGGATAATCTACTACTAAATCCATCAGAAAAATTAGCAGCTTCTGTACTACTATTACGCAAACTATCATTCTGAAATACACGATTTACCTCATCCATAGCTTCCATATATTTTTTGCCCATCTGTAACTGTTCATTAGTATTAGTATTAATATTCGCTTGATCTGTTGATATGCTTTGATGCCTTCCATCCCAACCAACATAAGCATCACCAGCAACTTTAATGCCTGCTAATTTTGGCAGCCCAGCTCCGGCGGAAACCTTTCCACCTACAGACCATATGCTCAACCTGTCTACTGCTTCTCGTTTGTCTATCCCCATTAGTTTTGAATATGAGTCAACAACATCATCAACTTTTTGGAACGATTTACTCATACTTGAAGCTTGATCAATCCCAATGCTTGAATCGTTAGATAAACTGTCCCCTCTTGAAGTTCTAAAATCCTGCATTTGATCATAAGCAGCACCCATGGTAGTGGTATAACCAGTGAGCGATGTTTGTGCCGATGACAATGCTTTAGAAGACATTTCATTCATACTAGAAGAAATCTCATTTTTATCTGTGATCCCAGTTCCAAGCTTGGACATGCCAGCCACTCTATCAATTATTCCCTCGCCAGCTGTTGTTGTTTTTATAATTGCACCATTTGCAGTTTGAAATGACGTGCTTCCACTATTAATGCTGGCGCTATCATCTTGCTTGAAACTATTAACCATGCTACGTGAAGTCGAATCAAAGTTTCTTACACCTAGTGATAAGTTGCCACTAGTAACTTCCTGTGCAGCCATACCAGAAGCAGATTGGGTTGGTTGGCCCATATAAGATGACATTTGAGCAAGAGCGCCTCCACCATATTTAAATAAACCCCAGGATAAGAATGGAACGGACATCATGGCGTACCCTGCATATCTTGCTACCGATGCACCGGCCTCACCAATGCCTGGAATAGTATCAAAGGTTAAAGCTGGTGTTGTTAGAGTGCTTGCCGCTGTAAAAGTACTACCCCTACAATAGACATGGATTATCATGTTAATTAATGAATATAGTGGCGCCCAACTTTGTAACCAAATAAGCCCAGTAAAATACGTTTTCAGCATGTTAATGCCACTTGGTAGCACTAACATTATTGCAACAAAGGGAAACATGCCATAGAAAATAATTTCAATTACTATCTTCATATAGCTTACAGCCTTTTCAGCCACACCTCCTTGAGTTGCATATACCGATTCTTGATATGCCTCAGCTCTTGACACTGCATAGCTTTGAATACTGGCAACAGCACCATCTTCTTGCGCTCTAGTCATAAATCCATCTTGTACAGCATTACGCATAATGTTTTGCTGCATTAGATCATCTGCACTCTTAGATATTCCAGTCAAGTAGTCATAGGCATGAACTAAATTTTGCTTCAAAAGAGTTTCTGAGTTTACTCCGCTGGGTCTGCCACCAAATGGGAAAAGCTTCTTACCATAATAATCGTAAGCTTTTCTCAACTCATCAGGCCATGCACGTTGAATTTTTTGCGCAGTTTCATGGCATGTTAAAAATTCTCTTTGAGCAACGCTATTGGTTGTTGATTGATAAATTACTCCACCTAGAGGCGATGCATTCTCACTTACTAATTTCCAAAGGTTGTCAGTATTTTTAAGTTCATCTACAGTGTATTTGCCATAGGCAATATCATAATATACGCACTCTTTCACATATTCTCGCATATTGTTCGACATGTCATTACTTACAAAATCAAAATGACTCGCATTTGCTACTAGTCTTGCGGTCATAGCAACGCCATTTCTGTTGGCAGTTATTGCATCTCTAAATGTTGTTGGGCTACCAACAATTGCTGGGACATTAAGGCTGGCATCAATTTGTTTCGCTACAACATCCCCTATTTGACTCATATATCCAGCAGGAACAGCAAATAGCCATGGTACATTTGCCACTGGCGATCTAAAACCTGTCACTCTGTCAATAATCATGACATTAACTGTTGGCACAGTGAGAGCCACCATCACTATGGAATTAAACAGCAACCAGTTAGCAGGAATTTGTAACCTTTGCTCTAATACCATCTTATACATGGCTACTGCTGCGGCAAACATGCTAGAAATTACCATTAAACTGCCAATGAAAGAATGCTTGCCTCCATGGAAAAGCGCAGCCATAGCATTTAAACAATAATAAATACCTTCTCCGGCCCCGTGTGATATTAAATCTACTGCTGTTGCCATTATTGGCTCCTTAAACTTTTATTCCAGGTCATCTTGGTAAATAGTTGCTGCGAAACATTAGCTGTAAGCTGATTTTGCATAACTTGCATTCTTTGCCTCATTTCACTTCGTTGCATTGCCTTTCTAGCTGATATCTGACGTACACTTTGCATCCTCTGTCTTGCTTGGTAGATCATGTTTGTAAACTTAGTACTATACTTTTCGGGTAACTGATTGTTGCTAAATGCGCTAGAAACATCGCTTATACATTGATCTAAATACTGATATAGTAAATCCATAGCAATAATATCTGCATACTCTCCAACAAATGATAGTGGAACCTTCCTTGTAAAAGCGGTTTGAAGTTTGATTAACTTGTAGATTTCAAAGTCTGTTCTTGCGATAAAATCTTTCTCTGCGGCTGTTAAAGCTTTATCATCTTTTACCTTTTGTTCAATACTCTTCAATATTTTCAACACTTGTCCGTAAATGGTTTTTTGTGTATCTAACACGATTTCACGTTCTTCAATTTGAAGACATTTTCCAACCTCATCATTTTTACAAGCATATAGATTAACCTTGTTTTCTCTGGACAATCCATCCATTAGAGTTGACGTATCACTGTCTAATTTTGATAGATAGACCAATTCTGTTGGAGCATTAGCACCATCAGGCTGATATATGACCACAGTGCCGGTTAGGCTCATTAAAAAGTACTTGGTATCCTTATCTAAAGAATTTAGGGTTGGATTATTTTGTATAGCTGCCCATGCAATATTTTTGTTTACAATAGATTGATCCTTCAAGTTCGGATCTTCAGATGCCTCATTTGCGAGCCTTTTTGCAACATCTGGCTTATTACATTCATCCCTTGCTCTAATGGCGCGTCCATTGTCATTACTACCAGAAAGTAGCCCTTTAGTTTGGCAGCTTCTATTTGTCGCCCCTCTTATTACATCAATACCACTATTTACAAAATATTTGGAAGCTTCACATGCATCAATATTGTGTTGATTTATTTTATTTGCCATCTCCTGCAATGCTTCCATTTGATTCATAACTTGAGGCGCAACTTGTTTTAAGGCTAGCGAGAAGAAATAAGCAGCAGAAGACGTCCCAATATTTCTAGCCATTTCAACAAACTTCTTGCTGTCAATAAATCCAAAACCACCAGTCCAGAGATCCATGTCACAGTCTCCAATACGCCAACCAGGTGGTTGAAACCACATTGGCTGCACGTTCAAATGCTTAGTCCGCATATACGCGCTACCCCCAAAGGCAAAAGACCCTTCTTGCCCTCTATAAACATCTGCTGGAGTTATATTTGTAGCAAGTCCGATTCTGTTAAACGTGTTATTCAAATCATCCGACAAACCAGCGTAAGCGTTAGTTATAAAGAGCAACATTAGGATCATTTTACTTAAGAATTTCATATTGCACCTGACCTGTTAAATATCGGTAGTTATAATCAAGTTTATCTGCCAGCTCTAAAACACTTACGTTGCCATAACTTAATAGCATTGACTGTTGCGGCCCCTTGCTCGGATCAATAGCAAAAACGGCTGGCAAACTTTTAAGCCCTAAATTTTCCGCCTGTCCATTGTCTTTCTTTGAATTTGGAAACTCAGGAAGTTTTTCGCCATCTAGTGATATAGGAATAATTTCAAATCCATAGCGACTTGCAAATCTCTTTATAGTCGGAGCAAACGCTTTGCAATGCCTACAAGCACCTGCATAGAAAAAGAATAATCCGTGTGTCTTAGTCAAAGCTTTTATACGATCATCCCTCTTATGATCATCAATTGCATCATGCTGTTTCCTAGCTGCATCATCTACAGGATGTCTTAACGTATAGTTAATTTGTGGGTTGCTGGCTACAACCATTTGTGCTCGTTCCTGATATTTTTGAGCCAAATCCATGTAAATCACAGCTAGCATACGTTCATGTAAAATGTTTTCTTTAGTGGGGTTCAAAATGCTAGCGTTCAAAGCTTCTTCATGCACCCGTTTAAGTTCCGCCACAATCTGTGTATTGCTTAGCTTTGTCAATGGCTGTTCATCTTTGTTTTCCAATTTCTTATCAACAAAAAATTCATAGTAGTCTGGCCCTTGTCTTTCGGTTGCCATAGCCATTGATGAAAGCAATAAAAAAGCGATAAATAAATACTTCATCCACCACCTTCTATTGACTGTGTTTTACTAGAATAATATGAGCTAACTCGTGCTTGTAATTGCTTAACTTTATTTGTCAAATCTTCATTATTAGTTAGCTTTGCATTTGCCCGATTTGCATAATTTTGTGCATTAACAGTTACCTCGTCGATTAATTCTTTAAATAATGATTTGGCATACGGATCATCAAAGTTAAGTCGACTAAAGTTATGTGGATCTAGTGGGCCACAATTCGGACTCTCAGGACTGCCCCAAGATATACTTAATTGATGATGTGCAATTTGTTGAAATATTCGAGCTAGTCTTGACTGGAAGCAACAAAATGATTTTTGCCATTTGCGGCATTTTTTAATTCCAGGATACCTGGCAATGCAGTGCCATCCAGAAACTTCATGACACCGGCGCTCACGAATTACAGCAGGCGCCAAAATTTCTTCAACCTCTTTTGGGCATTTATGCCCAATAATATTTCTAAAAACACCTTTAAGGTTGCAGCAGTTTTTAATGTCTGATCCAAAATCTTTGTCGCATGTAAGCCTGTCCCCTCGAAATAATAAAACTGTTCCATCATGTGAGCGATCCATGTTCTTCTTTATCTCTTCTAACATACTCAACTGCCCAATGGCATTACCAAATTCTTCTATTTCGAAGCCATCATTTGCCCCAACATTATCAACCCCATCAATTGTTATTTTCTGACCATTAGCAGTTAAATTGGAAATAATCCGCTTTTTGCCGCAATTAAAAGTTTGTAGGTATTCAACGCAAAATGGTCCTTTTGTTCTAATGCATTGGGAATCTATTTGCGAACATCCAGCATTGTGAAATGGTACGCATTCATTGGCAAAGCTACCGCCGCCACAAGTATAAATATGCTCCTCTTGCCAGTGCGGTTTTGTTACAGGAAATGGATAGCCTTCTATGTTCCTGGTTTCTCCCACACCAATTAGATTGGTAGCTGGACCTTCACAAAAACTATCAATTGCATATTTTTCAAGCTGTGTACATTCCCCATTATCCCAATGTTCCTCAAGTACAGGTATTAGTCTTGCTACAACTTCCCATTTTTCAACTCTACCGCGATCTTGATTTCTATTATTTTTATGTCTTTTTTTAACGTGAGACCCAACATTGTCTTGAATTATATTGCATGTGTAAACAAAGTTATTAGCTGCTGTTGGCTGTTGTATAGAATACCTAACATCTCGAGTATGACCTTGACTCTCGCTTCCTATATGTCTAATGGATAGAATTTGTGCTCCTGGTACTTTTTCATTAAAATAATTAATCACCCTTGAAGACGAATTACTTGCATTTCCAAAGATAATTTTACCGTTCATTAAATCGACAGTAGTGTGATGACCAGAATAACTGTTAGCGATAAAGTTAAGCTCTACATTAAATTTTATGTCTTCTGGCTGAGTGGCTTTAATAATTAGAGTACGAAAGCATTTTTTTATAACTTCATCCCCGGCTTCGCGGCAAGTTAAAATTCTATCTTCAACTCTTGATTGCACTTTTGCCACGTCTGGAATAGCAACCATTCCTGTTGCCGCATCAATCGTAGACTTTTTTATATTTTCGGCTGCAACTAATAATTCATCATTTTTTGAAATTTTTGTTTTTTTACGATTAGGCGCATTTTTATCAGTCAATTCCTTGATGTCATTTACTTCTCTCCACTTATTGTCTTTAGCAAGATGATTGCTTAAATCCGATGAGAAACCATCTTGATTTTGTTGATTAGTACATGAGTCAATTTGCGATTTATAATTTTGCTCTATTTGTTTAAGTTGTGCATCAATATCATTTGAATCAATTGGCTTGATACTGCCCGCTTGGCTAGTTATTGTTCCTTCATTAGCTTTTGCAACATCTGCTGAGCTGGCTTTACCCATAATTTGATTAATAGCATCTTCTGCTTCGCCAGCAACACAAATACTTGCGAAGTTTATAAAGATAATAAAGCACCATATGGCTTTATATTTGTGATAAATATTTTTGTGCATCTTTACTATTTATGCCTTTTGCTTGCATTACTTTCAAAGCTTCAATTAGTCCAATATCGCCTCTAACCGTGTCAATATTGCCATTAGTATCTAAAACCACTGTCGGCACACTTTCAACTGCATATTGCTTAAATTTGAAAGGATCAATATTGAACCCGCCGACTTTGTCGGAGCCAAATAGCCGTTGGGCAAGAACTATGGTTTCTTTAAAACTATTATTAACAAAACCTCTAATCACCAACTCCGCCCCAAGAAGATCTCCTTGCTTTGCCCATTGCTGGACGCTTTTCTCTGGCATGCTAGTAGATATGAATATAATCAAACGTGGTCCGGTAAATCGCTGCTCGTTTTGTTCTTGGTCCTTAAATGCAGGGTTAATTGGTAGACTTTTATTCACATCCTCTGCAAATTCTTGTACCTGCTTAACGAGATCTAAATCTATTTGATCTTGTGCTTGCGCTAGACTACTAGCTGCAATAAGCATTAAAATTATAAAACGCAACATTCTTTACGCCTCCAGAGCAGATAACCAAAGTCTCCATCAAAAGGGTTCATATCTTTCGCAAAGCTCCAGGGTAAAACTGTCTTACCAATGGCATTCGTTGAAGTTGCTTTACTTTTGTTTATACTTGGGTACACAAGCTGCGTTTTGTATTGACTCTTCTTCCACCACAACATGGGATATTTCCCACACATCCCTCTAACGCCCATTGATCCATGTAATAGTCCTTCACGATGCAATTTAAAGAGCATTCTTTCAAGCTCCAAAGTTGTTGAATCCATAGCACTCTGATGTGCAGCAATTGTACCGCTCAAGGGATAAACACCGCCTTGACAACCCGCACACCAAAATAGACTATCTATGGGATGAGCAAAACTGCTAGCTGCACAATCCGCTATACATGCGACTTGCGCTACTGGATTACCAAATAATAGAGATTCAGGTGCAATCCACATTGCAAGCTCATCGTCAGACCACATAGGATCTAACTCTGTCATATAGGCTATATCAAAATCCTCGTGCTCCATACACGCAAGATCTGTTAATAGATTCATCCATAACAACAGCGGATATACATACCAATGAACATGATAAAATGCTGTTTGATGCCCCCTACCCAAATCTGCTGCTGTATTATTTGCTATATCGCCATTAGGCGCGGTGATTCCAATTGGAATCTGCATGCCACCTAAATTCACCATACAATAAGGCTTTCGAGTTACGTCGACCGCTCTAAATGGCTGCCAAAATGCAACCGGAACCCCGTAAACAAAAGGATATCTGTCACTACATTTACAAATAGCTTCACGTTTAGGCGAAACGGTTGTCTTGTCATTTGATGAAGATGCAACCTTAAAACCCGCAATATAAAGAGGAAATAATGCCCGCCAGTCAACATGAGTTATTGGATTAATAAATCGTCCATGGCACTTTGCGATTCCAGCAAAAGCAGGACTGCTAAATGTTATAATTATTAAATATACTACTATTAATTTACGCATTATCTATCCACGCTAAAACCTTTGCTTCTAAAATTGTTTCTAGTTCAAGCCCTATACTTATCACTTCAAACTGCTTTTTCTTGATATCAACTGCTATTAAAGTTGGGATTGATACTATCTTAAATTTCCTAGTTACATTGTTATCGTGTAACGCGTTCGGGAATTGCTCTATGGCTTTACCATCTAAACTATTAGCAACCACTTTAACCCCATGCTTTTCTCTAATTTTCAGTAAAATATCCGCCATTTCATGGCAATACTCACAGCCACTAGAATAGAAAAACAATAAAACCCTAGAGTTATCCTCTTTAGAAAAGGCCATACTCGAAAATATTAGCAATGCCGCAACAACTATAAGTTTAATCTTTTTGGTGTTCATAATATTGCCACCTCTTCGATCACCAAATCTGATTTTTTCCTATAAACCTTTGTGGGAAGCGCCTGAACATCAAACCTATCTACTAAACGTTGATGCTGATCAAAGAAGATCGCTATTTTGTGTTTTCGTATCAACTCAAGTGGACGACCAGCAACCAACACAATTTTTATAAATTTATTTGATTCGTACTCACTAATTGCATAATTAATCTGTTTACTCGATGTTCCATCAATAAATAGCAATGTTTTATTCGATTCAGGCAAAATATCTGATGGGTTTACACTCACACCCTTCTTAAAAAGGACTCGGCCCTTAGCATCTTTAACATCTCTT
>JACCDN010362384.1_pt1 | contig 20492 bp, 16 predicted proteins | sample 7441691 | NCBI WGS metagenome assembly JACCDN01 (sample SAMN15323439, study PRJNA562643) | freshwater metagenome | isolation source: river surface water | place: USA:Blue River Watershed | collected 2017-08-16 | reverse complement strand
CCCGCGAGGAAGAGGTCGATCTCCTCGTCGGTGAGCTCGAGCTGCGAGTTCACTTGCGGCATGGGGGACTGGCTGGCGATGGAGTAGCCGAGCATGGTCCAGGCCTGTTTGACCTGTTCAGGGGTGAGGGTTTTCACTTTGGGTGCGGGGGGAGGAGTGGGGGCGTCGACGGCGGGCTTGGGCGCATCGGCGGCATGGAGGGAGGCGACGGCGACGGCCAACGCGGCGAGGACGGGGTATTTCATGGGAAAGGAGTTCCTACCCGATTCAGGCCTTCGGGGGAAGCACCTTTGCGTGCTCCTGCAAGGAACTGACCGTGAGGGGGTGCTCGCGGAGGGACCGGATGCCGAGCACGGCGGCGCGGGCGGCGTTCATGGTGGAGGCCATGTAGACGCCGCGGAGGACGGCTTCGGCGCGCATGGCGTTCTCATCCTTGCGCGGCAGCATGCCCGCGGCGGTGTTCACGATCATCTGGAGCTGGCCGTTCTTCAGGAGGTCGAGCGCGTTGGGTCGGGCGCCTTCCGAGATCTTGCCGAGCTTGGTGACCTTGATGCCGGCGGCCTCGATGGCCGCGGCGGTGCCGCTGGTGGAGAAGATGTTGAAGCCGAGCGAAGCCAGGTCGCGGGCGACGGCGACGGCGCCGTCCTTGTCGCGGTCCTTGACCGAGAGGAAAGCGCTGCCGGCGACGGGGAGCGCGGGCTGCGCGGCCATCTGGGCCTTGGCGTAGGCCATGCCGAGGTCGTCGTCGCAGCCCATCACCTCGCCGGTGGAGCGCATCTCGGGCGAGAGCGCGACCGGGGCGCCGGGGAAGCGGCTGAACGGGAAGACGGATTCCTTGACGGACCAGTAAGGCGGGCGGATCTCGCGGGTGAAGCCGAGGTCCTTGAGCTTGGCGCCCAGCATGCAGAGCGAGGCGAGCTTGGCGAGCGGCACGCCGATGGCCTTCGACACGAACGGGACCGTGCGCGAGGCGCGCGGGTTGACCTCGAGCATGTAGACGACGCCGTCCTTGATCGCGAACTGGATGTTCATCAGGCCGACGACCTTGAGGCGCTTCGCGAGGGAATGCGTGATGCGGCGGACCTCTTCGACGAGGGCCGGCGAAAGCGTGTGCGGAGGCAGGACCATGCCGGCGTCGCCGGAGTGGACGCCCGCATGCTCGACGTGTTCGAGCATGCCGCCGATGACCGTGGTCTCGCCGTCGGAGATCGCGTCGACGTCGAGCTCGATGGCGTCCTCGAGGAACTTATCGAGCAGCACCGGCTTGCCCGGGGCGACGTCGAAGGCCTCGCGGACGACGGACTTCAGTTCGTCCATGCCGTAGACGATGAACATGCCACGGCCGCCGAGGACGAAGGACGGACGGAGGAGGACCGGGAAGCCGATCTCTTCGGCGGCCTGGTAGGCTTCTTCGGCCGAGAGGGCGGTCTTGTTGACCGGCTGGCGGATGTTGAGCTCGATGAGGATGTCCTTGAAGAGCTGGCGATCCTCGGCGAGCGCGATGCTCGAGGGAGACGTGCCGACGACGGTGACGCCGTTGGCTTCGAGGTCGGCCGCGAGGTTGAGCGGGGTCTGGCCGCCGAACTGGACGATCGCGCCGATGCACTGTTCGGTGCGGTAGATCTCCAGGATGTCCTCGAGCGTGAGCGGCTCGAAGTAGAGGCGGTCGGAGGTGTCGTAGTCGGTCGAGACCGTCTCGGGATTGGAGTTCACCATCACCGTCTCGAAGCCCGCGGCGCGGAGCGCGTAGGAAGCGTGCACGCAGCAGTAGTCGAACTCGATGCCTTGGCCGATGCGGTTCGGGCCGCCGCCGAGGATCATCACCTTCTTCTTGGCGGAAGGACGGACCTCGGACTCGTCGCCGTAGGAGGAGTAGAAGTACGGGGTGAAGGATTCGAACTCCGCGGCGCAGGTGTCGACGAGGCGGAAGGTCGTCTTGATGCCGGCGGCGTTGCGCTTGGCATAGACATCAGCCGGGGAGAGGCCGGTCGCATGCGCGATCTGGCGGTCGGCGAAGCCGGCTTCCTTGGCCTGGCGGAGCAGGTCGGTCCCGACGGACTTGCCGGCAGCCTTGAGGGCGAGCTCGAGGTCGACGATGCCGCGGAGCTGGCGGAGGAACCACGGGTCGATCTTGGAAAGGTCGAAGATCTCCTGCTCGGTCAGGCCGGCGAGCATCGCGTAGCGCACGAAGAACGGACGCTCCGGATTCGGGCGCGCGAGGCGGGCGCGGATCTCGGTGAGGTCGGCGAAGGCGGCGTCGCCGAACTTGCCGCCGCAGCCGAAGCCCCAGGCGCCGATCTCGAGGGAGCGGAGGGCTTTCTGGAACGACTCCTTGAACGTGCGGCCGATGGCCATCGCCTCGCCGACGGACTTCATCGCGGAGGTGAGCGTGGTGTCGGCGCCGACGAACTTCTCGAAGGTGAAGCGCGGGATCTTGGTGACGACGTAGTCGATCGTCGGCTCGAAGCACGCCGGCGTGGACTTGGTGATGTCGTTCTGCAGCTCGTCGAGCGAGTAGCCGACGGCGAGCTTGGCGGCGATCTTGGCGATCGGGAAGCCGGTGGCCTTGGAGGCGAGGGCGGACGAACGCGACACGCGCGGGTTCATCTCGATCACGATCATGCGGCCGTTCTTCGGGTTGACGGAGAACTGGATGTTGGAACCGCCCGTCTCGACGCCGACGGCGCGGATGACGGCGAACGAGGCGTCGCGCATCAGCTGGTATTCCTTGTCGGTCAGCGTGAGCGCGGGGGCGACGGTGATGGAGTCGCCGGTGTGGACGCCCATCGGGTCGAAGTTCTCGATCGAGCAGATGATGACGCACTGGTCCTTGTGGTCGCGCATCACTTCCATCTCGTATTCCTTCCAGCCGAGGAGGCATTCCTCGATGAGGACCTCATGGACGGGCGAGGCGTCGAGGCCGGCCTGGGCCATGCGCTCGAACTCCTCGCGGTTGTAGGCGATGCCGCCGCCGGTGCCGCCGAGCGTGTAGGACGGGCGGATGATGACGGGGAACTCGCCGCCGATCAGGGCGATGGTCTCGCGCGCGGCGTCGAGCGTCTTGACCACGCGGGAGCGCGGGACGTCGAGGCCGATGTCGAGCATCAGCTTCTTGAAGATCTCGCGGTCTTCGCCGCGTTCGATCGCCGCCTCCTTGGCGCCGATCAGTTCGACGCCGTGCTTGGCGAGGACGCCGGTGCGGGCGAGCTTGAGGGAGAGGTTGAGGGCGGTCTGGCCGCCGAGCGTCGGGAGAAGCGCGTCGGGCTTCTCCTTGGCGATGATGCGTTCCACGGATTCCACCGTGAGGGGTTCCACGTAGGTGACGTCCGCCGTCTCGGGGTCCGTCATGATCGTGGCGGGGTTCGAGTTCACCAGGATGACGCGGTAGCCTTCCTCGCGGAGGGCCTTGCACGCCTGGGTGCCGGAATAATCGAACTCGCAGGCCTGGCCGATGATGATCGGTCCCGAGCCGATGATGAGGATTGAACGGATATCGGTCCTCTTAGGCATAGTGTTCCGCGGACTGTCAGCGACCGCTGGAAGGGTGGTCAAGTGGGGACTTCTAACAATTGCGGGCGCCTCGCGGGAAGGCGCTTGCAGGGTCGTCCCGGGCGGTCATTCATCGGGGCGTGGACATCATCAGGATCGCCGGCATCAAGTCCTTCGGACATCATGGCGCCCTGCCCGAGGAGAAGCGCCTCGGACAGCGGTTCACCGTCTCCGTCGACCTCGAAGTCGACACCCGTCCCGCCGCCGCGGCGGACGACCTGAAGCTGACGGTCAATTACGCCGACGTCATCCGGACGGTCGAAGCGCAGCTGACCGGCCAGCCGGTCTACCTCATCGAGACCTTGGCCCAACAGATCGCCGCGCGTATTTTGGGCACTTTCACCGTGGTCAAAGCCGTCACCGTCGAGGTGAACAAACCCTTCGCACCCGTGGCGGCCGAGTTTGACGCGATTTCGGTGAAGATCCGGCGCGAGCGGGCGTGAGCAGGACTCCCCTCCACTATATCCTCGGCCTCGGAAGCAACCTGGGGGAACGCGCCGACCTCCTCGCCCAAGCCATCCGCAGCATAAGGGGGCTTCCCGGAGTGCAGGTTTTGGCCGTTTCCCAGGCCGTCGACTCCGATCCCGTAGGCTACGCGGACCAGCCAAATTTTTTAAACCTTTGTCTAGCAATAGTTTGTGATAGAAACCCCGACGAACTCCTGGTTGAAACCCTGGAGATCGAGCGCAAATTGGGCCGGGAAAGGACCGCCCAACGCAACGGACCCCGGACCTTGGACATCGACCTGCTCTTCTATGAAGGAGGATCCTGGGAAAGCCCGATCGTCACCCTCCCCCACCCTAGGTGGTCTTCCCGTGGGTTCGTCATCTTACCCCTAAGGAATCTGCTTCAGGACCCGGCCCTCGCCAAGCTCCCCGCCTGGGGTTCGCTCGCCGCGGAGGTCCGCGCCCTGCCCGTCGGCGACCATGGCCTCCGTCCATGGCAAGGCCCGACCCCCTGGAGCAAGACTCCCTGACCCCCGAACGCTTCGGACACTGTCCGGCGCTCTGGCTCGCCCTCCCTCTCCTGCTCGGCTGTTCGGCCGACGCCTGCTTCGGCTTGCCCCCGGGCCCTTGTCTCGCGCTCGGGACGGCCGCCGCGGCCTTCGCCTGGGGGAGCCGGCGACATGTGGTGCTCTCGGGCGTCCTGCTCGTCGTCGCGGGCGCGACCCTCGGCGCCGCGTGGCATCATCTCCGGACGCCGCCGCAGGAAACCGTCGTCGTCCGCCGACCGTTCGTCGAACTGCCGGTGACGATCGAACGCGCCGCGCCGCGCACGGAAGGCGACGGATGGTCCGGCCTGGGCTGGATCACCGACCGCGACGGCCCTTTCTTCCGGCGACGCGTCGCCCTCTCCGTGCGCGGCGATTGTCCGGCCGAAGGCGCCGAACTCATGATCGCCGGCGGCCTGAGCACCATCGCTGCGGACGCCTCCGGCTACGACGCGTGGCTGCGCTCGCAAGGGGCGACCTTGAAGCTGCGCGGCGGCCGCGTGCTCGGCGAACTCGCGCCGGCGTCGCGCTTCGCCGTCTGGCGACAAAACCAGCAGCGGCGCCTGGATGCGTGGCTGCGCCACATGCCTTGGTCCGACCCGGACGGCGGCGCGCTGCTCGCCGCGACGATGCTGGGGCGCACGGCGCTGCTGCCCGCGGAAGCCAAGGCGGCCTTCGCGGCGACCGGCACGTTGCACCTGTTCGCGATCAGCGGCCTGCATATCGCGGGGATGGCGGCCGCCCTGCTCTGGCTCGCGCGGCGCGCGCGGCTCCCCGAAGTGCCGGCCGGCGTGGCGATCCTTGTCCTTCTCTGGCTTTACGTACAGGTGACCGGCGCGTCGCCTTCGTCCGTCCGCGCATGGATCATGGCCGCCTTCCTCTGGGGTGGCCGCGTAGGCGAGCGAGATACGCCTGCGTTGCAGTCGCTGGCGCTCGCCTGCGCCGTCACGCTTCTCGTCGCGCCCGAAGCGTGCGCCGACGCCGGCTTCCAGCTCAGCTATGCGGCGGTGCTCGGCATCATCGTCGCCGGGGGCCCGGCCGCGGACCTCTGCGCGCGACCGACGGAAGAAGAACGTCTCACGCCGGCGGCTTCACGGACCTCAACGCAGAAGCTGCGCTGGCGCGCGCGGCGCTTCCTGCTCGGCGGACTCTGCGTCTCGCTTGCGGCGACGCTCGCGGGTGCGCCGCTGACGCTCGGGCACTTCGGCGTCGCAAGCTGGGGCGGCGTCGTCGTGAACCTCGTGCTCGTGCCGCTTTCGGAAATCCCGCTCATGCTCGGCATGGCTTCCATCGCCTGCGGCGTGGGCGATTGGCTCGCCACCCCAGCGAGCTGGCTCAACGGCATCGCCGGGGCATGGTTGCACGCGATGACCTGGATCGCCCAGGCCTGCGCGCTGGTTCCGGTCATCAACCTCGAACTCACCCTGCCGCATCGCTGGCTAGGCCCGGCGGGGAGCGCGCTGCTGGCGGCCGCGTTCCTCTCACAGGCTCAGGCGAAAAGCCTGGGCCGGCTGCTCGGGGTGCCGGCGGCGATCCTGCTCGGCTGGGGTCTGGCCGTCTTTTTGCTTCGTATCCTAACCTGACCTTGCCAGCGGTCCTCAGGCGGAAAAAGTCCGCTCATGACTCCGTTCTCGTTCCGCACGCTCGCCGCGCTCGCGTTGGCCGCGTCCACGTCCCTCAGCCCCGCCGCTCCGCAGGAATGGTCCGGCATCTACCCCGAACTCGCCTACTTCAACAACGAAGGCGAATGCGGCACCGGCGCCGTCGTGCCCTGGGCCGATCGCCTCTGGGTCATCACCTACGGCCCGCACCTGCCTTACGGCTCGAGCGACAAGCTCTACGAGTTCACGCCGGACCTGCGGCAGATCGTCCGCCCCGAAAGCGTCGGCGGCACGCCGGCGAACCGCATGATCCACAAGGAGTCCAACCAGCTTGTCATCGGACCCTACTTCATCGGCGCCGACCGCGAGGTGCGCGTCGTCCCGCCGAAGCTCATGCCCGGCCGCCACACCGGCAACGCCCGCCACCTCACGGACCCGGCAAACAAGGTCTACTTCGCGACCATGGAGGACGGCCTCTACGAAGTCGACGTCCGCACCCTCGCGGTCAAAGGCCTGATCAAGGAGATCAAGAACAAGCCCAAGCCCGGCCAGACCGCCGAGGTCAGCCCCGCGACGATCACGTCGACGCTGCCCGGCTACCACGGCAAGGGGCTCTACTCCGGCCAAGGCCAGGTCATCATCGCGAACAACGGCGAACAAAGCGCCAAGGCGCTCGTCGATCCGACGATCACGAGCGGCGCGCTCGGCTCCTTCAACGGCGAAGGCAACTGGACGCTCATCCGTCGCAATCAGTTCACCGAAGTCACCGGACCCGGCGGCCTCACCGGCAACGCCGACCCGGCCAAGGATCCCATCTGGACCGTCGGCTGGGATTTCCGCTCGGTCATCCTCATGGTGATGGAAGACGGCAAGTGGACGAGCTACCGCCTGCCCAAAGGCAGCCACTCCTACGACGGCGCGCACGGTTGGAACACCGAATGGCCGCGTATCCGCGACATCGGGGAAGAAGGCTCGCGCCTGATGACCATGCACGGGCTCTTCTGGAAGTTCCCGGCGAACTTCTCGTCCAAGCAGTCCGCCGGCATCGCGCCGCGCTCCGCCTACCTCAAGGTCATCGGCGACTTCACGCCCTGGCAGGGTCGCCTCGTCTTCGGCTGCGACGACACCGCCAAGTCCGAGTTCCTCAACAAGCGTCCCGCCAAGGGCGCGCTCGCCGGCCCCGGACAGTCGCAGTCCAACCTCTGGTTCGCTTCGTTCGACACGCCGGACAAGCTCGGCCCGGCCATCGGCCGAGGCAGCGTGTGGGTGGACGAACCCGTGCAAGCCGGCGTCGCCTCCGACCCATTCCTCCTCGCCGGCTTCGCCAAGCGCGCGGTGCTGCTGGAGCACGACGGTTCGGCGGCGGCGACCTTCACCCTGGAAATCGACGCCCTCGGCGACGGCCAGTGGAAGACCTGGCGCGAGGTCGCGATCAAGGCCGACGAAGCGACGCGGTGGGTCGAGATCCCCGCCGCCGTCAGCGGCGCGTGGATCCGCGCCAAGGCCGACCGCGACATCGCGAAGGCGAGCGTCACCTTCCAATACGCCGCGAACGATGGCCGCGGCGTCGGGCGCGACGGACTCTTCAAAGGGCTCAGCAAGGCCGGCGACGCCTCGTCGCAAGGCGCGCTCCTGCTGACGCGCGGCGCGAACCTGCGCACGCTCGCGGTCCTGGCCGCGGACATCACGCCCGACAAGACCACGGTCGGCGACGCCTATGAACTCTCCGCCGACCTCAAGCTGACGAAGATGGCCGACCAGAAGGTCGCCGCCTTCGTCCAGAAGAACACCGAGATCCCGCAGGGCATCGTCACCGCCGACGCGGCCTCGGTCATCTTCGAGGAAAGCGGCGTCCGCTGGCGCCTGCCGCGTTCGGCTTCCCCGGCCCACGACGGCCTGCTCGCCCGCAGCGCGCTCCGCAAGGCGCGTGAAGTCTGCACCGAACGCGACATGCTCCAGGCCCACGGCACCTTCTACGAACTGCCTGCTCTCAACGCCAAGGGCGCGATCCGCATGCGCCCGATCGCGACCAGCGACGCGGCCGTCCATGACTACTGCTCCTACCGCGGCCTGCTCGTGCTGAGCGGCGTCTCGCCCGAAGCCGCCAAGGACGACCGCCACGTCATCCGCTCCGACGACGGCAAGGCCGCCGTCTGGGTCGGAGCCGCCGACGACCTCTGGAAGCTGGGCAAGCCGCGCGGCCATGGCGGCCCCTGGCTCAACACCACCGTCCAGAAGGGCGTCCCTTCCGATCCGTATCTCATGACCGGCTACGACAAGAAGAGCCTCAGGCTGACCAACCACGGCGCGAAGGCGGTCCGCGTATCGGTGCTGCTTGACGTCGCCGGAGACGGCCGAACCTCTGCTTATAAGGTCATCGAAGTCCCCGCCGGCGGCGAAGTCGCGCACGTCTTCGAATCCTGGCTCAACGCCTACTGGGTCCGCTTCGTGGCCGACGAGGACGCCGTCCTGTCCGCGCAGCTGACCTACGAATAATCGCAACCATCCGCGGTTTCCGCGGTTACAAAAGAAACTCCCATGCCGCTCCGTCTCCTCGCCCTGCTCGCCTTCGTCTCTCCGCTCTGCGCGGCCGACGCTCCCGCCACCCTCCTCGCCCAACCGGACAAGGAAATCGTCGGCGACCTGCTCACCAAGGACGCGAAGGCCGCCGACTGGAAGGTCGCCAAGGGCAAATGGGAGCGCACCGCTGACGGCACCCGCGTCGAGGAGATCCCGGCGGACAAGCATGGCGCCGTCAGCCGCGTAGCCCAGAAGCTGCAGGACCTCGTCATCGCCTTCGAATTCCGCCTCGACGGCGCGAAGTCCGTCTCGCTGAGCATCAACGCCACCAAGGACCACATGGCCCGCGTGCTCATCACGCCGACCGCGTTGCGCGTGCAGAAGGATGACCACGACCACGACGGCCCCGACAAGGCCGTCATCTTCCTGAACACCGCCCAGTCCTTCGAAGCGGGCACCTGGCACCGCGTCGTCCTCGAGATGGTCGGCGACACCATGGTCGCGACGATCGACGGCAAGGTGAGCGCCTTCGGCAGCGACGCGCTCTTCAAGACCGAGAAGGTCAATCCCGGCTTCACCTGCTCCGGCCAGTCCGCCACCTTCCGCAACTTCACGCTCTGGAGCGCCAAGCCCGAGGCCAAGGCCTCGTGGAAGGAAACCAGCGCCAAGGTCGCCGAGGCCATGGCCGCCGCTCCGAAGCCCGCCGCCCCGGCGGCCGCCGCCAAGGGCAAAGGCAAGGCGAAGGCCAAAGCCGCCAAATAAGCCCGCGCCGGCCGTTTTTAGCCGGGCGGGAGCCATCTCCCCGCTTGCACCGAGGGAGGTTACGACCAAGTTCGAACCTCCCTCTTTCATGAACGAGCCCTTCGACACCATCGAGGAAGCCCTGGCGGACATCGCCGCCGGGAAGCTCGTCATCGTGACCGACGACGAGAACCGCGAGAACGAGGGCGACCTCGTGATGGCGGCTTCGAAGGCCACCCCTGAGACCGTCAACATGATGATCCGCCACGCGCGCGGACTCATCTGCGTGCCGACCGTCGAACATCAGCTCCGCCGCCTGGGCATCTCCCAGATGGTCCCCGAGAACCGGGAGTCGCAGCGCACCGCCTTCGCGGTGTCCGTCGACGCCGCCGAAGGGATCTCCACCGGCATCTCCGCCTACGACCGCGCGAAGACCATCGCGATCCTCGCCGACCCCCAGGCCAAGCCCGAGGCCCTCGTGCAGCCGGGTCACATCTTCCCGCTGCTCGCCCGTCCGGGAGGCGTGCTCCAGCGCGCCGGCCACACCGAGGCCGCGGTCGACCTCGCGTCCCTCGCCGGCCTGCATCCGAGCGGCGTCATCTGCGAGATCCTGAACGAAGACGGCTCGATGGCCCGCCTGCCGGAGCTCGTCGAACTCAAGAAGAAGTTCGGCCTGCACATGATCTCCATCGCGCAGCTCATCGAGTTCCGCCATCGCCGCGAACGCCTCGTCGAGCTCGTCGCCGAAAGCCCCTTCAAGTCCGCCTGGGGCGAGTTCACGCTCCGCGTCTACCGCTCGCTGCCGGACGGCCGCCAGCACCTCGTCTTCACCCTCGGCCGGCCCGACGAGACCCCGACCCTCGTCCGCGTGCAGCGCGAGAACATGCTCGGCGACCTCTTCCGCGGCAGCGCCTTCGGCGCCGGCGCCTCCCTCGCCTCCAGCTTCGAAGCCGTCGCCAAGGCCGGCCGCGGCGTGATCGTCCACGTCGCCCAGCCGTTCGGCGGCATGCAGGCCGACCAGGACGGCGTCCGGCTCGGCCAGATGGACGCGCGCGACTACGGCATCGGCGCCCAGATCCTTTCGCACCTCGGCCTGCGCCGCATCCGCCTCATCACGAACAACCCGCGCAAGGTGGTGGGCCTCGGCGGCTACGGGCTCGAGATCGTCGAGCAGGTCCCGTTCTGACCGTCGGACGGTTCTTTCCGCTTGCAGGCGTGGACGGAAGCGACTCCATCAAACGTCCGTTCTTCCGCCATGAGCCTAGACAAGCCCACCCCTGACGCCATCGATGGCGCCGAACTCCGCTTCGCCATCGTGTCCGCGGGTTATAACGCCGAGCTCGTCCAGGCCCTGAAGAAGAACGCCGTGAAAGGCCTGCGCGCCGCCGGCGTGCCCGCCGGTTCCATCGTCGAAGTCGCCGTCCCCGGCTCCGGCGAGATCCCTTACGCCGCCTACATGTCCGCCATGACCGGCGACTACGACTGCGTCATCGCCCTGGGCGTCGTCATCGCCGGCGACACCCCGCACCATGAGATCATCGCGCACTCGACCGCCAACGCCCTCCAGGACGCGGCCATCCGCTCCGAAGTCCCGGTGATCAACGGCATCGTCGTGACGAACAACCGCGAGCAGGCCGTCGCCCGCTGCCAAGGGACGCTGGACCGCGGCACGGAGTTCGCGCACGCCGCCCTCGCCATGGCCCGTCACCGCATCACGCTCGGCGAACGCCTCGACCAGGTCGAGGACGAGGAACGCAAGCGCGGCGGCCAGGAACCTTTCGCCCAGAACTGAACGATGGACAACGACTCGCCCATTTCCGCCTCCGCGCGCGCCAAGATCCGCATCCGGATCAAAGGCGTCGACTACCGCATGGCGGACCAGACCGCGGCCGACATCATCGCCAGCGTCGTCGGCACCGGCGCCCGCATCTCGGGCCCCTTCCCGCTCCCCTCGCAGGTCGAGGAACCGCGCACGGCCCTCCGCGAGGAGATCCGCAGCCACCGACGCCTCATCGAGATCATCGGCTCCAACCAGAAGACCGTCGACGCCTTCCGCCGCCACAACGTGCCCGCCGGCGTCGAGATCGCCATCGTCGCCCCGGACGAGCCCGCCGCGGCCGACCCCTCCGCTCCGCCCGCCAAGCGCAACCGCCGCCATGACAGCCGCGTCGCGGCCATGCAGTTCCTCTGCTCCTGGGAGGTCCAGCGCCACGCCGACATGGTCACGGGCCTGTTCGACTTCTTCTCCGAGCGCCCGCAGCCGCGCGAATACTACGCCTTCGCCGAGGAGCTCATCCAGGGCGTCATCCGGGACCTCGCCCTCATCGACGAGATCATCGGCAAGTACGCCAAGAACTGGGCCTTCGGCCGCATCGCGCGCGTCGACCTCGCCATCCTGCGCGTGGCCGTCTTCGAACTCATGCGCCGCACGGACATCCCGCCGGTCGTGAGCATCAACGAGGCCGTCGACATCGCCAAGGAGTTCTCGACCGAGGAGTCCAAGCGTTTCGTCAACGGCATCCTCGACAGCTATAAGGAAGAACTGGGGCGCGACCCGCGCAAGGCCGAGGGCGGCTGAGCCATGGCGGGCTTCTTCGAGCGACTGAAGGCGGGCCTGAGCCGCACGGCCGAGGCCGTGGCCAACCTGCTGGCGCGTCCGATGGACGCCGCCTCCGCCGAGGAGCTGCGTGAACGGCTGATCGCGGCCGACTTCGGCCCGGCCACCGCCGACGAGGTCGTCGAAGCGGCGCGCGCCGCCTGGAAGACCGAAGCCGCGCTGCGCAGGACCTCGCCCGCCGAAGCCGCGGCCGAAAGCATCGTGCGCGCGCTCGGCGGCGAGACCGCGCCGGCGACCTCCCTCTCGAGGCCGCACGTCATCATGCTCCTCGGCGTCAACGGCGCCGGCAAGACGACGACCGCGGCCAAGCTCGCCTGGCGCTGGCGCCAGGAGGGCAAGTCCTGCCTGCTCGGCGCGTGCGACACGTTCCGCGCGGCGGCCGGCGAACAGCTTTCCGCGTGGGCGGACCGGCTCGGCGTCGAGGTCGTCGGCGGCGCCGCCGGCGCGGATCCCGCGGCGGTCGCGTTCGACGCCGTCAAGGCGGGCGTGGCGCGCGGCGCCGACCTCGTGATCCTCGACACCGCCGGCCGCCTGCACACCAAGGCCCACCTGCTGGAAGAACTCCGCAAGGTCGTGCGCGTGACGACCAAGGCGCATGCCGGCGCTCCGCACGAGAAGTGGCTCGTCCTCGACGGCTCGCTCGGCGCGAATTCCATCGAACAGGCCCGCATCTTCCATGAAGCCGTCGGCCTCACCGGCCTGATCGTGACCAAGCTCGACGGCACCGCCCGCGGCGGCGCGCTCGTCGCCGTCGTCCGCGAGCTCGGCGTGCCGGTCCGCTTCATCGGCGTCGGCGAACAGCCGGCCGACCTCCAGCCCTTCGACGCGCGGGCCTACGCCCGTTCGATCGTCGGCCTGGCCGAGTGAGGTTGTCTTGCCAGCGAGGGCGCCTCGCCCCAGCGTGAACCCATGTCGGCCGAGACCGTCACCGTCGAACTAGGCTCGCGCTCCTACCCCGTACGCATCGGGGCCGGGATGCGCCGCGAGGCCTTGGCCGCGGCCGAACGCCGGCTGGCTTCCGGCCAGAAGTGCGTCGCGATCACGTCGCCCGGCGTCGCCGCGGCGCAGTCCGGCTTCGCGGCCGAGCTCGCGCGCCTGATGCCGGTCCTCGCCACCGCTTCCGACGGCGAGACGGCGAAGTCCGCCGCGGAACTCGCGCGCGTCTGGGATTTCCTCGCCGCCAACGGCGTGGCCCGCGACGGCGCGGTCTTCGCGCTCGGCGGCGGCGTCGTCGGCGACCTCGCCGGCTTCGCGGCCGCCTCCTACCAGCGCGGCGTCGATTTCTACCAGCTTCCGACCACGCTGCTCGCGATGGTCGACAGCTCCGTCGGCGGCAAGACGGGCATCAACCTGTCCGCCGGCAAGAACCTCGTCGGCAACTTCCACCAGCCCACGGCGGTCTACGCCGACACCGACCTGCTGGCCACGCTGCCGCCGCGCGAATTCGCCGCGGGCATGGCCGAGGTGATCAAGCACGGCATCATCGCCGACGCCGACCTCTTCGGCCTGCTCGAGCAGAACGCCCCCCTCGCCTGGAACCATGCGCTCCTCCCGCGCGTCATCCGCCGCTGCGTCGAGATCAAGGCGGCCGTGGTCGCCGGCGACGAACGCGAGACCAGCGCCCAAGGCGGCCGCGCGCTCCTCAACCTCGGACACACCTTCGGTCACGCCATCGAGGCCACCGCCGGCTACGGCACCTACCTGCACGGCGAGGCCGTCGCGATCGGCCTGGTGATGGCCGCGCGCCTTTCCGCCGAGCTCAAGCACTGCACCGCCGCCCAGGCCGAACAGGTCGAAGCCGCGCTGAAGGCGCACCTCCTGCCGACCGCCCTCCGTGCTCCGCTCCCGCTCGAGCCCATGCTGGCCGCGATGCGCCGCGACAAGAAGGTGCGCGGCGGCAAGCTGCGTTTCGTCCTGCAAGACGGCATCGGCGCCGCCTGCACGTCCGACGGCGTCCCCGAGGACGCCGCGGTCCGCGCCCTGCTCGCCGGCGGCGCCGTCCGCTGAGCGACCCCGCTTGACCGTTCCGTAGTGCCGGGCTTTGCTGTCGCATGCCCCGGCCGCCCGCCCCGCTGGTCACGCTTTGCCTGTCCCTGCTCACGTTTATCGCGCAGGCGGCGGAGCCAGCCGCGGAAGCCACGCGTGTCAGCGCCTCGGGCTTCATCCGCCATTGGCCAGGCGAACTCCCCATCGTCCTCTCGGTCCCGCATGACGGCGCGGCCAAACCTTCGGACATCCCCGACCGCACGCGCGGAGTGACCGTGCGGGACTCCTACGCCGCCGCCTTGGCCCATGCCCTGCGGGACGCCTTGCGCGAACGTTGCGGCGCCGCGCCGCAGCTCATCCTCTGCGAACTCTCGCGCAAGAAGGTGGACTGCAACCGGGAGATCGTGGAAGGCGCCGCCGGGCAGCCGAAGGCCGAACAGGTCTGGCGCGAATACCACGCCGCCATCGACGAAGCCGAGGCGGCCGTGCTCGCCCGCTCGAAGCATGGCCTGTATCTGGACATCCATTCGCACGGCCACCCGAAGCCGCGCATCGAGATCGGCTACCTGGTGAAGGCGTCCGAGCTGCGCCTTTCCGACGAACGCCTGGACTCCGACAAGTCCGTCGCCGCGAGGTCTTCGATCCGCTGGCTGAGCCAGCGGACGCCGGCGAAGTTCTCCGAACTCCTCCGCGGCGAGACGAGCCTCGGCGGACTGTTCGCGGCCCGCGGCGTCGCCGCGGTGCCCTCGCCGCGCGAAGTCGTGCTCCTGGACGATCCTTACTTCAACGGCGCCTACGACATCGAGGCGCACGGGTCCCGCGACAAATCGCAGCTCGACGCCGCTCAGCTAGAGGTGCCGGGACCGATGCGGGACACGCCGGCCCACCGGGCGGCCACCGCCAAGGCGATCGCGGAATCGCTCGAGGCCTACTTCGTCCGGCACTTCGGGACGAAGCTGCGGTAAGCTTACGGCTGCGGGCCGACGGCGGGCTTCGCCGCGCGCCAGTCGCGCTTGAGCAGACGGTCGTCGTTCTTCTCGTTGGCCTCGCGGACGCGCTCCTTGAGGGTTCCTTCGCCGGCGGACTGGCCGGACAAGGCGGCCGCGGCGGGCGTCTTCTCGACGACGAACGACCGGTCGCCGACCGGGCCGGCGGCGCAACCGACGAGGAACAGCAGAGGCAGGAGGAGCGTGGTCTTCATGAGTCTTATTTCGCGCGGAGCTTCGCGTCGGCCTCGAGCCAGCCGCGGAGGGCGAGGGCCGAACGGCGGGCGCGTTCGCGCGCGGCGGCGAGGTCATCGGCGTCGGCGACGTCGGCCTTGGCGAAGGAATAGAACTTCGCCTTCGGCTCGGTGCCGGAGGCGCGGACGGCGATGCGGCGGCCGTCGGCCAGCTCGGCGAGGATGAACTCCTCGGGCGGCACGCGTTCGCCTTCGGCGTCGAGCACCTTGTCGCGCTCGTAGTCGGTGACGCGCAGGACCTTCGAGCCGTCGATCACGGCGGGAGGGGACTTGCGCCAGGAGGCGACGATGCGGCGTATGCACGCGGCGCCCTCGGCGCCTTCGAAGGAAAGATTCAGCAGGTCCTCATGGTGAGCGCCGTGGCGCAGATGCAGGACGTCGAGCGCATCCAGGAGCGTGCGGCCGCGCGAGCGCAGCAAGGCGGCGAACTCGCAGAGCATGACCACCGTGGCGTTGGCGTCCTTGTCGCGGACGGCGTCGTCGGCGAGGTAGCCGTAGCTCTCTTCGGCGCCCAGGAGGAAGAGCGTCGAGTGACGGAGGGCGAGCGGGGCGCGGCGGCGGAGCGGGAGCGCGGGAGCGTCGGCGCCGGCGCCTTCGACAAGGCGGCGGTTCCAGTTCTCGAGCTTGCGGGCGATCCATTTGAAGCCCACGAGCGTCTCGACGCAGCGGATGCCGTGGCGGGCGCAGATGGCGGCGACGAGCGGCGTGGTCACCAGCGACTTCACCACGGCGGCGTTGGGCGTGCCGGCCTCCGGGAGGATGCCCGCGTCCTTCAGGGCGGAGATGCGGAACTCGGCGAGCAAGGCCGCGACCTCGTTGCCGTTGAGAAGACGATGGCCGCCGGACGGCAGCGGACAGGCCACGCCGACGCGGTCCGAGTCCGGATCGGTCGCGAGGATGAGGTCGGCGCCGATCTCGTCGGCGAGCTTCAGCGCGAGGGCGAAGGTGCTGGCGTTCTCCGGATTAGGGGAGGCGACGGTCGGGAAACGGCCGTCATGCTCGCGCTGTTCCTCGACGACGTGCGGGTCGATGCCCACGCGACGCAGGGCCGGCACGACCATCACGTCGCCGGTGCCGTGCACGTTGGTGTAGACGACCTTGGGCGCGTGACGGGAGATGACCTCCGGGTCGAGCACGACGCCGGCGAGGCGGGCGAGGTAGGCGTCTTCCGCCGAGGCGGGGACGGTGAGCACGCGGCTGAGGTCCTTTTCAAGGTAGGGAGCGACATCGGCGGGGCCGAGTTTGCCGACTTCGGCGACGATGGCGGCGTCATGCGGAGGCAGGACCTGGCCGCCGTCCCCGAGGCAGCACTTGAAACCGTTGTCGTGCGAAGGATTGTGGCTGGCCGTGATGACGACGCCGGCATGCGCGCCGAGGTGACGGACCGTGAAGCTGAGCTGGGGCGTCGAACGGGCGCCGGTGAAGAGATAAGCCTCGCCGCCGAGCTCGGTCCAGGCGCCGGCGATCAGTTCGGCGAAGTGACGGGAGAAATGGCGGACGTCATGGGCGACCACCAGGCGGGCGCCGGGCTGGGTGGCGGAGACGTGCTTCCAAAGACCGATGACGGCGCGGAGGACGTTCACGTCGTTGAGGCAGGCCGAACCGATGGCGGCACGGACCGGCAGGCCCTGGGCGTCGACCTCGTTGGCGGCGGAGACCCGTCCGACCGTCCGACCGCGCATGCCCCCGGTGCCGAAGGCGATGCCTTTGTAGAAGCGGTCCTCGAGTTCGGCCCAGGCACCGCGTTCGCAGAGATCGCGGAGGGAGGCCAAGGCTTCGGCCGGCAGGGCGCCGGAACGGAGCCAATCCCCCGCGTTGGTCAGGCTGGCGGGGGAAAGCTGCCCCTTGTCCCGGGCGGCTTGGAGGAGCGAAAGGACGGCGGCGGAGGCGCTCATGAGTCCGTCCATACTTACCCTCCCTCAGGCGGGGACAAGCCCGTAGGCGGGGGAGGCGGGGGTTGACACAATCGCTCCTTTCCCAAGGGTTGACCCCCCATGCCCGAAGACCGTTCCAGCAAGCAGCCCCCGGCCGGCGATGACCGCAATCTCGTGGTCGTCGACGAAGATTTCGTCAATGCGGACGCCGAGGACCGTCTCTGGCTCTTCTGGGAGCGCAACAAGGGCGTCATCGTCAAGGCCGCCACCGCCGTCGTGGTCGGCATCCTGGGCTACCTTGCCTTCTTCTTCTGGAACGAAAGCCAGCGCGAGGCGCTCGGCGAAGAGTTCACCGCCTGCCAGGACGAAGCCGCCCGCCGCGCCTTCGCCGCCCGCCACCCTGGCGAAACCCTGGCCGCAATCGCCCTGACCGACGTCGCCGACGACCTGAAGCGCGCCGGCAAGTTCGCCGACGCCGCCAAGGCTTACGACGAAGCCCGCCGTCTGGCCGGACTCGCCGGCACCGCCCCGGCCGTCAACGCGCTCGCCGCCCGCGCCCGTCTCTACGCGGCTCTCTGCCGTCTGGAAGCCGGCGACGCCACCGCCACCAAGGCTCTCGCCGAGGTCGCCGATGATGTTTCCGCCGCCGAGACCCTCCGAGGCTTCGCCATGCTCACCCTCGCCAACGTCGCGGTCGCCAAGGGCGACACCGCCGAAGCCAGCAAGTGGCTCAACGCGATGGACAAGAAACTGCGCGCGAACCATGTCTGGAAGGCCGACAAGGAGATGCTGGTCCGCTCCGAGCCTTCGCTGATCGCCCCCGCCGCCCCGGCCGGAAAGTAAGCGGCGTGCCAGCCGGCTCCGACCGGCTTCCCGCCCCCTATTAACCTTGCCAATAAAGGCCGTTGGGCGTGTCTTCTGGACACCCGTCGGCACGGCGCCGGCGAGCCTGTCACCCTTCCCTCCGGAGCCCAACCCATGAACGAAGCCGCGCCCCAGCCGGAAGCCGCCGTCGTGGCGGAAAGGCTGACCAAGCGCTACGGGTCGCTGACCGCCGTCGAGGACCTGAGCTTCTCCGTCGCGCCGGGCGAGATCGTCGGCTTCCTCGGCCCCAACGGCGCCGGCAAGTCGACCACCATGCGCATCCTCGCCGGCACGATGTCCGGCACCTCGGGCCGCGCGGCCATCTGGGGCGTCTCGGTCGCGCTCGATCCCGCGGGCGCCAAGCGGCACCTCGCTTACATGCCGGAGAACAACCCGCTGCCGGAAGACCTCCGCGTGGAGGAATACCTCACCCTGCGCGCCCGCCTCAAGGACGTCGCCCCGGACCGCGTGGACGAACGCGTCCGCCGCGTGATGGAGGACTGCGACCTCACCCGCCGGGCGTCGGGCCGCCTCATCGGCCAGCTCTCGAAAGGTTTCCGCCAGCGCGTGGGCATCGCGGACGCGCTCCTCGCGGAGCCGCGCGTCGTCATCCTGGACGAGCCCACCATCGGCCTCGATCCGCACCAGATCCTCGGCATCCGCGAGCTGATCCGCTCGCTGCGCGGCAAGATGGCCGTGCTCATCTCGAGCCACATCCTCCACGAGGTCGAACAGGTCTGCGACAAGGTCGTGATCATCAACCGCGGGCGCCTGGTCGCCCAAGGACGCACCGAAGACCTGCGCCGCGAACTGCTGCCGGAGGCCGCGTTCACCGTCGTGACGCGCGCCGACGAAGCCGCCTTGCTCGCCGTCTGCCGGCGCGCGGAAGCCGCGGCCGAGGTCGCCGCCGTGACCAGCGCCGACGGCTGGAACACCTTCCGCGTCGCGCTGCCCGCCGGCTCGCCCGCGCGCGAGACGCTGGCCGCGACGCTGATCGGCGCGGGCCTCGCGCTGCGCGAGATCGCCGAAGAAAAGTTCGGGCTGGAGGACATCTTCCTCGCCGCCACCCGACGAGCCCCCGGGGAGGGCCGACGCTCCTGATGCGACACTTCCGCACCCTCCTCGCGCACGAGCTGCGCAGCGCGGCGCTCTCGTGGAACACCTGGGCCGCCGCCGGCCTCTTCCTCGCGCTGATGGGCGGCATCCACTTCTTCGCCCTCGTCGACGCCGCGCGCGCGCCGACCTCGCGCGCCCCCGTGGAGGCGACGCTCTGGTTCTTCTGGCTGCCCCTGCTCTGCGTCCTCCCGCTGCTGACGATGCGCACCTTCGCGGAGGAACGCCGCTCGGGCACGCTCGCCGCGCTGCTCACCACGCCCGCGAGCCCGGCCGCCGTGGTCTGGGCCAAGTTCCTCGCCGTCTGGATCGTCTGGGCCTTGTTCTGGCTCTCGTTCGCCGTGTTCCCGTTCCTCGCCTCGCAGCGGCTGGACGGCGCGAACGCGCGCGCGCTCGGCGAAGCGTCCTCCCTCTGGGGAGGGCTCTGCTTCATCGCCGTGAGCGGGTTCCTGCACGTCGCGATCGGCATCCTCTGCAGCTGCGTCACGCGCTCCGCCGCGCTGGCCGCCCTGCTCGCGTTCATCAGCCTCCTCGCGCTGACGGCCGCCGGCGGCGCGCTCGAGACGTTGCCGATCGAAAGCTGGGAATGGCTCGGCTGGCTGCGCGAGCCGGCGGCACACCTCCGGACGTTCGGCCACCTCCAGGATTTCACCGACGGCGTCCTCGATGCCCGTCCGCTCGTGCTGTACGGCACCGGCACGCTGCTCTGCCTCGGCCTGGCGGTGCTCACCGTGGAGGGCCAGGAATGACATGAGCTCACCGCGCGACGACTTCGGTTCCGTCCGGCCCATCCGCCGCCTGAACCGCCTGACCCAGGCCCTCCTCGCGATCGCGCTGGCGGTCGCCGTGAACACGCTCGCGTCGCTGCCGGAGTTCCGCGTGCGCCGCGACATCTCCGCCGACCGCCGCCACTCGCTCGCCCCGGAATCGGTCGAGACCGTGCGCGCCGCCGGCCGGCGCAGCCCCGTGGGCGCGGCGCGCTCCCGCGGCTGGGTCCGCGCGGTCGTGCTGACCGGGGAAAGCGCAGAAGAAGCCGTGTTCCTGCGCACGCGCCTCCTCAAGCTGCTTGACGCTTACGTCGTCGAGAGCGGCCGCCAAGGCGGCAACTGGCTCGCGATCGAACTCGCCGGCGGCGGACGCAACGCCCCTCTTTTGTCAGAGATCGCCAGCCGACACGGCGCGCCGGAAGCGACGGTCGCCTTGGTGCTGACCTGCGGTGGACGGGCCAAATACCTCCACTACCGCGACCTCGTGAACAAGGACGGCGCTTTCCGCGGCGAGGAAGCCGTCACCTCCGCGCTCATCGAAGTCACCGAAGACAAGCCGGCCGTCTGCTACGTCACCAAGGGCCACGGCGAACTCGGCGTGGAGGACGCGTCGCCCGTCCGCGGGATGT
>JACCDN010072041.1_pt1 | contig 20495 bp, 19 predicted proteins | sample 7441691 | NCBI WGS metagenome assembly JACCDN01 (sample SAMN15323439, study PRJNA562643) | freshwater metagenome | isolation source: river surface water | place: USA:Blue River Watershed | collected 2017-08-16 | reverse complement strand
CAGATAATCCGGGCGGGTTGTAGTACGTGTTGTACTGAAGAAGTTGGTCCTCTGTTAAACCCTCGGGTGCGCTTTCTGCTGGCGCACTCCCTGGCCATTCAAATTCAGCCATACGGTGATGCAATGTTGGGTTACAGCCCAAATAGATGTCGGTGCCCAACGGGGTGGCAATGCGTTCTTTAATGAGTTGGCCCACCGACTTCTTCGTAACGCGTCGAAGTACTTCACCAACAATGAATCCAAAAGTGTTCACGTGATAACCGTGGGTCGAGCCAGGTACCCACCAAGGCTTTTCATGTGCGAGTGCTGAGCACATGAGGCTCCAGTCGTACATTCCATACGAGGGTAGTGGTGCCCGTACTGCTGGGAGTCCCACGCGATGTCCCAATGCGTCGCGAAGGGTCATGAGTTCTTTCCCATAGCCAGCAAATTCAGGCCACACGTCAACAATGCGTGTGTCGTACGAGACCTCGCCCCGATCAACGCATTGCGCAGCCACTACGGCCGTTACGCCTTTCCCGACGGAAAAAGCGTTAACCAACTGGTCCTGTTGCCAGCCTTTTGTCCGGGCGATGTCTGAGAAACCACCCCACAGATCGACCACTCGGTTTCCCTCTATCTCTATGCAGATAGAGGCTCCAATCTCGCCATGCTCAATGAAGTTATTCGTGAACGCATCCTTCACAACCACGAAGGCTGTGTCACAGGTTCCATGAATAGAGGGAGAGTTGGTCAGAGTGCTGACTTCTCCAGAATGTGAACACCACATGCCGAGCCAAGTCCGATGACATGAGCAAGTCCAACTTTTGCGCCTTCAATCTGACGTGGACCAGCTTCACCGCGAAGGTGGTGACACACTTCCCAGATGTTGGCGATTCCCGTTGCAGCAATTGGATGACCCTTTGATTCCAATCCGCCAGACACATTGACTGGTGTGGAACCGTCTCGCCATGTGGCGCCGGAGTTGAAGAAGTCAACAGCGCCGCCTTCTTCACACAACATCAAGTTGTCGTAATGCACCAATTCTGCTGTCGCGAAGCAGTCATGAAGTTCAACAAGGTCGAGATCTTGGGGGGATACTCCGGCCTGTTCGTATGCCTTTTTGGCAGCGATGCGGGTGAGGGTATTGACGTCTGGCAACACCTGACATGCCTCTTGGTATGGGTCACTGGTGAGAACAGATGCAGACACCTTAATTGCGCGGCGTTGCTGTTCAAGCGACATTGTCTTCAGCTTTGCGCCACTGACAACAATTGCAGCTGCAGCTCCGTCACAGTTTGCAGAACACATGGAACGCGTATTCGGGTACGCAATCATGACGTCGTTCATGATTTCTTCAAGAGTCATCTTCTTTTGGTACGCAGCCAATGGGTTCAGCGTTGAATGCGCATGGTTTTTCTCGGCAATCTTTGCAAATACTTCGAATGTTGCGCCGCCGTACTTATGTCCGTATTCCATGCCCACCTGAGCGAATGTGCCAGGCATGTTTGCGGTTCCGATGTATCCGTCAACGTTCTGAACGGCACCGTAACGACCCGATGGCTTCCATTCTTTTCCAGAACCCTTACCGCCGCCTCCAGCACCGAGAAGGCCAACGCCAGCCAACTTTTCAACACCAACTGCAAGACCCATATCGCATTCGCCAGCCTTGATGGCCATGATGGCTGTGCGAAGTGCTGTGGCGCCGGTAGCGCATGCGTTCGACACGTTGTACACCGGAATTCCGGTTTGACCCACTTGCTTCTGAATCATCTGGCCAATGCCGCCTTGGCCCATGAGGCAACCAGCCGCCATGACGCCCATGTCGCGCATGGTGACTCCGCCGTCGGCCAGAGCTGCCATTACTGCTTCGCTTGCAAGGTCAACGGTGTCCTTGTCCGGATACTTTCCGAACTTTGTCATGTTGATGCCGAGGATGTAGATGTCGTCTGATGCCATGGTTGTTGTCCTTCTTATGTAGTTCTTCTATTTATGCGATTGGTTCAAATCCGAAGCCGATTGCTTCGACGCCGTTGTCATCATCGCCAAGTGAGTACGTGGCAAGACGAACTTTGAGTCCAAGGTGCACCTTTTCGGGTGTGGGGTCACAGTTGATGATGTTTGCGCGAACACTGGTTCCTCCGCAATCAATGATTGCTGCCACAAAGGGAACGGGGACACCTGGTGATGCGAAGGTCACGATGGTGAACGATCGCACTTCGCCTTCGGTTGGAATGTCAACCGTTTTGAAGTTGGTGGAGAAGCAAGATGCACATGCATTGCGACGGTCGAAGAATCGAGCTCCACAGGATGTGCATTCGTTGGCCACTAGATGAGGTGTAGGGGATAGAACCAGGTATTCAACAAGGGGAACTTGGGTCTTCGTCATATTGGCTCCTTTGATGGGGCAGATGTGTACACCCTATGCGCTACGACTGTCTCTAGGTGAAGATGGAGCAGGCGCAATGGAGCCAGGTCGGCTATGAATAGAGGCATGACCAAGCGTTGGAAGAACTGGGCAGGGAATGTGGTGGCAAACCCGGAGAGCATTGCTGCCCCTGCGCGCGAGGAAGAGGTGACGTCCCTGGTTGCTTCTGCTGCTCATACAAACCACACCGTTCGGGTGGTTGGTTCTGGACACAGTTTTACTCCTGCGGTGGCCACGAAAGGAGTCCTGTTGGATATCCGTCAACTGTCGGGCATCTACTCGGTTGACCGGGCGGCGGGAACGGTGACCGTTGGTGCAGGGACCACGTTGAATGAACTCAATCGACTTCTACACGCAGAGGGATTGGCGCTGCCGAACTTGGGGGATATTGCCTATCAGACAGTTGCTGGAGCCGTTTCAACCTCGACCCATGGCACCGGAGTGTCACTTCCTGGATTAGCTGCACAGGTTGTGGGTATGCGACTTGTTAACGGCTTTGGTGAAGTTGTTGAAGCAACCACATCCTATAATTCCGATGTTCTCGATGTGGGTCGAGTGTCGCTTGGTGCTCTTGGCGTCATAACGCAGTGCACACTGAAAGTAGTTGATGCGTTTGCACTTGAGGCCCATGAGATGCCTATGAAATTGGACGCTGTGTTGGATGATGTCGAGGCTTTAAAGATGTCCAATGATCATTTCGAATTCTTTTGGATTCCTCACACGAAATGGGCGCTTACTAAGCGCAACAATCGAACGACTGAGCCTCTAAATCCGTTGCCTAAGGTCAAGGGCTGGATTGAAAAGACGTTCATGGAGAACTATGCCTTTGGCGCCCTGTGTCATCTCGGGAAATTGCGACCCTCGCTCATTCCACGCCTCGCAACAGCATTGCCATCGTCTGGCTCACGTAAGTACATAGATCAGAGTTTCAAAATTTTCGCAAGTCCTCGACTTGTTCGTTTCTATGAAATGGAACATTCCATTCCTGCCGACGCCTTGCCGAATGCACTGCGAGATATTCGTTCCATGATCGAGCGAAAAGGTTATTTGCTTAACTTTCCTGTTGAAGTTCGCTTCACTGGAAAAGACGATGTTCCGTTGTCAACTTCGTACGGTCGCGAAAGCGCATACATCGCGGTTCACGTATTCAAGGGAATGGAGTATCAACCGTTCTTTCGGGATGTGGAAGACATTCTGCGCGGGTACGACGCTCGGCCTCACTGGGGAAAGATTCACCACCGCAACTCCGAAGAACTTGCTGGTTTGTATCCGCGCTTTTCCGATTTCTTATCGATGAGAGATCGGCTTGACCCAAACAGGGTTTTTCAAAACGATTACACGAAGCAGGTTTTTGGCTGACTTACAAGCAGATGTCTTGTGGTCGTACTGGGCACCGAGGAATATCTCGGCCAACAGCATTACGAATAGCCGCAACAATTGCAGGTGTCACTGAAATACATGGCGGTTCGCCAACACCTTTTGCACCAAGTGGTGCTTGAGGGTCTGGTTCTTCCACAAGGCGAGCAACCACAACCGGCGCATCGAGAGCCGTTGGCAATAGATAATCGGTGAAGCTCGGATTTCTTACTCGACCGTTATCTACGACAATCTCTTCCATGACGGCCAAACCAAGTCCTTGTGCGATGCCGCCTTCAATCTGTCCAAGAACAGAGAGTGGGTTAAGGGCGCGACCGACGTCTTGGGTTGTTGCAATTTGGACCACTTTGACGAGACCTAATTCTGGGTCTACGTCAACAACAGCTCGGTGAGCAACGAAGGCAAAAGCTACGTGACAATTTCCTTGACCATTTTCGTCAAGGTCCTCTGTTGTTCTGTGATGATGCTCGAATTCTTCAGAAAAAGTGACTCCTTGTGTTGCTTCTGCAACAGAGACGCGCAATGTGCCCACGGTGTCAACAATGTCTGTGTCCTCAATGACGAGGCGGATGGGATCAATGCCGTGTTGTTTGCCGACGTGTTCAAATAGTCGCTCTCTCACCAGCCTGCAGGCACCGTCAACTGCGCCGCCACTCATCCATGTTTGACGTGATGCAGATGTTGATCCGGCGGAACCAATGTTCGTATCAATGGTGTCGCAAACAACGTCGTCAACACCAAGAACCGAGCGAGCAATTTGAGGAGCCAGAGTGACAAACCCCTGGCCAACTTCGCTGGTGGCAAATTTCAAAACAACTTTTCCGTCGCGCAATGTGCATCGCGCGGTGGAGTAATCATCGAAGCCTTCGCTGTACATGATGTTCTTGATGCTGACGCCCCAGCCGATTCCACGTCGTATGTGCTTGCGTTCTGCTGTGATTCCTGAACCACCTGGAAGATCAAGTTCGTGGGGAAGGTCGGCAAGATCTGCAGGAAGGGGAATGCTGTCTGTTTCACGAATGAGTCGCTCAACAGGCGCAACGCTTTCTACTGTTTGACCAGTAATGAGCTTGTCGCCAGTCTTCATGGCGTTTCGAAGGCGTACTTCAACGGGGGATAACCCGGCTGCTTCAGCCAATTTGTCCATTTGGCCCTCGTGTGCAAAACAGGCTTGTACTACTCCGAATCCGCGCATTGCGCCACACGGCGGGTTATTGGTGCGTACCGCATAGCCGTCTACAACGGCATTAGGACATACGTAAGGTCCTTGAGTGTGTGTCACGCCGTTAATGAGAACGGCGGATGACGTTGAAGCATACGCTCCGCCATCGAACACAAACCTGGCTTCAATTTTGATGATATGACCGTTGTCGTCTGCGTGATGGCGCATCCAAATCTTTGCTGGATGTCGATGAACGTGACCAAAGAAACTCTCTTCACGCCCGTACTGCATCTTCACTGGGCGACCAGTCCGTAATGCAAGAAGTGCTGTGTGAACCTGAAGGCTGATGTCTTCGCGCGCACCAAATGCACCGCCAACGCCACCGAGCACTAATCGCACGCGGTTTTCTGGAATTCCCAAACATGCAGCCATTTGTTTTTGATCTTCGTGCAACCATTGAGTTGCGACGTGCACTTCTACGCCATGGCCATCGTGATCTGGAAAACCTAGGGCAGCCTCGGTCCCAAGAAATGCTTGGTCTTGCATGCCAATGTCATAGGTTCCTTCAACGACAATTGAACCGGTTGCTGATTCGTCACCATAAACAATGCGCTGATGTCGAATCAGATTCCCATCGGGATGAATGGGATCAAATGATCCAGCAATTGCAATTTCTGGGTCGCTGAGAACTGGCAACTCGTCGTACACCACTTTGATGGCTGCAAGAGCACGACGACACGTCTCGGGATGGTCCGCTGCCACGGCAGCAATTGGTTCTCCCATGTAACGAACAACTTCGCGAGCAAAAACTGGTTGGTCTTGACTGATGAGGCCGTATGTGGGGGAGCCGGGCACGTCCTCGGCCGTAATGATGGTCTCTACGCCAGAAATCTTCCATGCCTCTGTGGTGTCAATGGACACTATTCGGGCGTGCGCATGCGGTGACCGGAGTGTTGCGCCCCAGAGCATGTTTTCCGCATGAAGGTCTGAGGTGAATTCGAAATCTCCTCGAACCTTTGCGGCGCCATCGGGGCGTAGTGCGCTAGTGCCGAGAACATCGCGACGCGTCTTTACTGCACTCATCACTTGTTGTCCTTTCGCATAGCAACTACAGCGTCCACTGCTGCAAAAATTCGGCCATACCCAGTGCAACGGCAGATATTTCCTGACAAGGCTTCTTTTACTTCGTGCTCAGAAGGATCTGGTTTCTCTTCGAGGAGATGGTGTACAGCCATCACTAAGCCAGGTGTACAAAAACCGCATTGCACGGCCCCTTCTGTGATGAACGCTTCTTGTACATCGGTGAGCGTTCCGTCGGAATTCAAACCTTCAACTGTTGCAATGTCGCACTCAACTGCGCTGGCGGCAAGAACTAGACAACTACACACAGATTCGCCATTAAGAAACACAGTGCAACTTCCACATTCACCTTGTTCACACGCTCCTTTAGCGCCCGGCAAGCCCAATCTCTCGCGCAAAACATAGAGAAGACTCTCGCCAATCCATGCGTCCTTCACATGGTGTTCAACACCGTTTACTTTCAACGAATAGATTTCATGTGTGCTCATGATTTGTCTCCTCTAAGAACTAGACGTTGTGCAAGTACACCAACTGCGTGACGTCGATATGCCGCAGTGGAGCGATGGTCGTCAATTGGACGAGACTCTTCAGAAACCAAACGTCCAAACTCCACCGCTATGTCATTGCTAATTGGTGCGCCAGATGAAATGGCAGAATTCAAAAACTTTTCGGCATTGGTGCATCGAATAATCACTGGTCCAACGCTTCCAAGCGCAATGCGCGCCACATTGTCTTGAAGCGCAAAACATGCAGAAGCAACAGAAATAACCATTGCATTGCGAACACCAACCTTGGCGTATCCCTGTTTTCCGTTGCAGATGGGCAGAGTGACCCCTGTGATAATTTCATCTGATTGACGCGAGTTCCTCTTTGGACCAATCATGAATTCTGCAAAGGGCACTACGCGTTCGTGTGAAGCCGATTGCAAATGAACCTGTGCTTCTAATGCCGACAACACGGGGAGAGAATCTCCCGCTGGAGAACAGGTACCAAGGTTTCCGCCGATTGATCCTGCTGCGCGAATCTGGGGCGACCCGACAGTTCGTGCGGCCTGTGCGAGAGCAGGTATAGCTTCAGCGAGTTGCCCCGTCTCCATGAACTTGTACGGCACTGAGGCACCAATGAAGACTGTTCCTTCTTTGCGGTTTACCGACCATGCTTGCAATTCGGCAACATGTCGTAGCGCAATAACAGATTCTGGTTTTCTATGGTTGAAGTTAACTTCCACCATTAAATCGGTTCCGCCGGTGAGCAGCGTCGCTTCAGTGTTATCTGCGAGCATTGCCGTTGCCTCATTGAGGCTCTTTGGTAGCAGTACGGACACGGTTACAACCTTTCGTGCAAACGCTGTGCGGCTTCCGCCGCTTTGGCTCGAATTTCATTGAGATCAAAGTTCAGTGGGACACCATTTGAAACTTGAGGAACTCCGTTGATAGCAACATCGACAGCACGAATACCTGGAGTGAAGGCCACATGCCAAGGACTGTCGGAATGATCGTAGGACCACTGAACAACATCTTGTTTGGCCTCAGGGAAGAAGTGGTGACCGTTTTCTAGCCACGACCACGCAGTGTCTGGTGAAGCGGTGAGATCAAATTCGCGATGTCGTGCGTATGCCAAACGGAACTCTTCCATCATGTCGGCGCCGATGCCATCGGTACCTAAAACGATTCGATTCTGCCGTTGCGACGGAGCTGCGTATCCAACAGAGTTATTCATGTTTGATCGAGGATTATGCGCGATTGTGCCGGCAAGTTCACCGGATAAGTGCACTGCATGAACAAGCAGCCAGTCATCCGTGGCCAAATTTTTAAGCCGTTCCCCAGCGTCAATATCGTCGACGCCTTCCGCCACATGAATATGAACGCCAGTGTTGTACTTCTTAGATAAATCTGCAGCAGCTTCGAGAGTTTCATTTCCGCATGTAAATGCGGCATGGACTCCAACCATCGCGCGACGCCCGCTTTTCAGGTAACGCTCATTCTCCAGAAGTCCCCGACGTGCCCCATCTGTTATGGGTGTGGTTGGTGAAACAGATGAAAGCATGGAACCATTGTTCCAGCGGTCGGTGACTCCATAGCTGAGAATGTGGCGTACACCAACTAAGTCGCAACCGCGTGCGATGGCATCTAGCGAACCCTCGATAGATGACGGACTCTCGTGGTGGTCGATGATGGCTGTGGTGCCAGACAAGAGTGCTTCGGCTGCACCAAGAGCCGCCGACCAGTAAATGATGTCCAAATCGAGAGCGGCATCGAGGCGCCACCAGACATTTTCTAAAACTCCAATAAAAGAACGAGGGACCGCCGGGGGAGACGGCATACCTCGCGCTAGCGAGGAATACAAGTGGTGGTGTCCACAAACAAGACCAGGAGTCGTGAATGACATCAGTCTGCAATTACTCCACGTTGCGATGTAATGCGTGTGTAGACCTCTGGTCGTCGGTACTTATCAAAATCAAAGAGTGTTCCTGTGTAGCGCTGACACCAATCAAGGTCACAACGGGCGGAAATGAGTTCGTCATCCGTTGTAAATGTCTGAGCAACAATTTGCCCAGACGGCGCAACAATCATGCTTTGGCCGAGAGAATCAACGCCTTCTTCTACGCCTGCTTTTGCAACTCCGACAACCCATGTGCCGTTTTGGTAGGCGCCTGATTGCATGACCAACGCATTATGGAAACCTTGAAGAATGTCCTGACTCGGATCGGGTACATAATGAATCGGTGTGTTGTAACCACACAAAATCATTTCCACTCCTTGCAGGCCCATCTCTCGATAGGACTCTGGCCAACGTCGATCGTTGCAAATCATCATTCCGACACGTGCGCCGAAAGCACGCCACACACCAAAACCTTCCATTGACGGCTCAAAGTAGTAACGCTCTGCATGCTGGAAAGGTCTGTCTGGTTCGTGGTGCTCGTGCCCGGGAATGTGCACCTTTCGGTACTTAGCAATAATGCTTCCATCTTTTTCAACAAGCACTTGCGTGTTGTAACGATGTCCATCGTTGGTTAATTCCGCGTAGCCGAGGCAAAAGCCAATTCCTAACTTCTTTGCTTCGTCAAACAAAGGCTGGGTGACTGGAGACGGCATTGCGGTTTCATACCAATGGTCGGCTTCGCCGATGTTGTTAATAAACCATCGAGGAAAGAAAGTAGTGAGAGCCAATTCTGGAAACACGACAAGGTCGCAATTGGCTGCGCTGGCCTTGTTCAATAGCGCAATAAGACGCTGCACCACTTCTTCGCGTGTGTGATGTTTCTGGATTGGTCCTAGCTGTGCTGCGCCAACCGTAATGATGCGACTCATTGTGTCTCCATGTTTGATAAGTGAAGCATTGTGTGGAGAAGCAGATTTGCACCGGCTTCAAGATCTTCATCGGATGTGTCCTCAGCAGGATTATGACTGATTCCGGCAATGCTAGGAACGAAGATCATTGCCGAAGGACAGACGCGAGCAAGCATTTGTGCATCGTGGCCGGCGCCACTTGGAAGCCTCATCACCGTATGGCCATGTTCTGTTGCCAACTTCTCAACAAGAGAGACAATGTTCTCGTCGAACACCACTGGCTCAAAACGTGCCAACTGTCGTGCGGTGATTGTGACACCCTCTTCTTGAGCAAGCTGTGTCAGGTAGAGACGAATTTCTTCTTCTGCTTTTTGAAGCAGTTTTTCGTCGGTATTGCGAACATCAAGCGTGAGAGTTGCCGTTGAAGGAACAACGTTAATGAGATTGGGGTGTAGGTCAATTTTTCCAACCGTGCATACTTGGTTTCCGCCGTATCGCTCTGCAAGTTTGCGCAAAAAGACCGCAATTGCGGACGCAACGTAAGCAGGGTCGTGACGCAAATTCATTGGTGTGGTACCCGCATGATTGGACTGCCCAGAAACAACAACTTCTTGCCAACTAATGCCTTGAACACCGGTGACAGCACCGATTGTGAATCCTTTTTGTTCAAGTACAGGTCCCTGCTCAATATGTAGTTCAACGAATGCGTGCGGCGCTTGTGCAGGGCATGGTGTTGCACCGTTGTATCCAATTCGCTCTAGTTCGTCACCAACTCGCGCGCCATCGATACCCACAGTGTTTAGTGCTTCTTCAACACTCCAGCCGCCGACGAATACCAAAGATCCAAACATGTCTGGTGCGAAACGCGCACCTTCTTCATTTGTAAAGAAAGCCACAGCCAATGGTCTTGCTGGGGTGATGCCATTTTCTTGACATGTCTGGATGACCTCAAGTCCAGCGAGTACTCCGAGGTTTCCATCGAATTTGCCGCCGGTTCTCACGGTGTCAATGTGGGAGCCGGTCATTACGGGTTCACCAGAGCCGACATTCCAGATCCCCACAACGTTTCCAACGACATCGATGGTGACGTCCAGGTTGAGATCGTTCATCCACTGCACCACTAGATCGCGGCCAAATCTGTCTTCATCGGTGAGGGCAAGTCGAGCGCATCCGCCGCCAGGAATTTCGCCAATGGATGCCAAGTCCATGAGACGGGTCCTCAGACGTGCGTAATTGACTCGCAAAGAGGGTTCGGCGGACACGGGCATAGTGAAAGTGTACGAAATGTAAAAGGGGAATGCCTGAATCATTGGGCTTCCTTTCCGAATCCATCGAAGGGAGAGCGGTGGAACATAGGGTTGGAAGGGCTTGCAAGGAGGCTTTGTGGATCGTTCACTCTTGAAATCTCGGATGAATTCAGAACTGGATTTGTTTGATTCGCTGCATCCGGTCTCCCAGGGTTTGGCCAGGCAGGCCGACAGTCATCTGTTGTCTGGTGTGCCGATGCCATGGATGGTCCGATGGCCAGGGAGGTTCCCCATTTTCTTTCAGGGCGCTGAGGGGGCTTCTTTTGTGGACGTTGATGGTCATCGGTACGTTGACTTTTGCTTGGGGGATACCGGGGCAATGACGGGCCATGGATTGCCTCAGGTTGCAGAAGCACTACATGTTCGTGCGCTGTCTGGAATCACCACAATGCTGCCAAGTGATGATTCGGTGTGGGTTGCAGAGGAGCTCACTCGTCGTTTTGGTCTTTCCAAGTGGCAATTCGCCATGACAGCCACTGATGCCAACAGATTTGTTTTACGTTTTTCGCGCCACCTCACACGTCGACCGAAGATTGCTGTGATCGACTGGTGCTATCACGGAACAGTTGATGAAACGCTTGCCGTATTGGACAACGATGGAAATGTTGTGCCGAGACCCGGAGCTCTTGGGCCTGCATTTCATCCAAGGGATACAACTGTCGTTGTCCCGTTTAACGATTTGAATGCGCTTGATGCATCCTTGGCTAACGGTGATGTGGCATGTCTACTGATGGAACCAGCACTCACAAACATTGGAATCGTTTTGCCGGACCCTGGTTATTTAGACGGTGTTCGCGAGATCACTCGAAAACACGGAGTGTTGTTGATTATTGACGAGACGCACACAATCTGTGCTGGTCCTGGTGGTTGTACCAAAGAATGGAATCTTAAACCTGACATGTTTGTCATTGGTAAACCAATTGCTGGCGGCATGCCTGCGGCTGTGTATGGAATGAGCAACGAAGTTGCATCGCGTCTAGAAAAAGAAATGGCCATGGATGACGTGGACGTTTCTGGCGTTGGCGGAACGCTCACGGGGAATGCATTGGCCATGGCCGCCATTCGAGCGACACTTTCGTCAACGTTGCTAAAAAGCGATTTCGAACGGATGATTCCATTGGCGACCAAGTGGACCGACGGTGTGCGTGATGCATATACATCTCGCGGTCTTAATTGGCATGTCCAACAATTGGGCTGTCGCGCAGAATATTGGTTCTGTCCGCCGCCACGTAACGGACGAGATGCCGCCGTGAGTATCGACCACGAACTAGATGCTTACTTGCATTTGTTCTACATAAATCGCGGAATCCTGATGACCCCATTCCACAACATGGCACTGATGTCGCCTGCGCATACGGACGCTGATGTTGATTACCACACCAAAATTTTCAACGAAGCTCTAGATTCGCTTAGTGGTTACTAGTGGACATCATTGAGATCGCGTGGGTCGTCATTGTCGTGACGATTTCGTCACTAGCCCAATCACTTGCAGGATTCGGTTTCGGTTTGCTTGCAGTGCCTCTCATGACTCTTGCTGTCGATCCACATCAAGCAGTCATCGTGGCCACCATGATTGGAACAGTTTCCACCACGTTGCAAGCCGTGATTGATAGAAGATTTTGTGATTGGCCAACGGCAAAGCGACTAGCGCTTGCTGCTTATGTCGGTATGCCATTCGGATTTGTTGTGTTCCTTTTGGTCTCTGAGTCGGCCATGAGATTTTCGCTAGGGGTTGTGGTGTTGGTTGCCACGTTTGTCCTTGCGCGTGGTTTTACTTTCACTAGACATTCAAAGGTGATGGACTGGCTCATGGGTTGGTGCAGTGGAGTTCTGTCCACGTCAACCTCCACAAACGGTCCGCCACTTGTGTTTCTGTTACAAGCACGAGGCATTGAGCCACATGTTTTTCGGGCGACAATTAATGCGGTCTTCGCTTTGTCAAACATTGGTGCCTTGGCATTATTCGGTACATCAGGTGAGGTTGAGGTGAACGGAATTATTGCAGCATCAATTTCGTTGCCATTTTTATTTCTGTCACTGAAAACTGGTTATGCCTTGCGACCAAGGGTAAAAGTTGAGCACTTCAAGAAAATTGTTCTTGGAATGCTTTTGTTATCGGGAATTAGTGTGCTGTCTTCAGCGTTTCTGTAATTAGTCGTGACCGAACATAGTGAGCCAAGCCTCTTTGGACTTTGGCTTAAAGACGTAGTTGAACTGCTTCACTTCGCCGAGTCGCGCGGCTGGAGGCTCTGAATATCGATGTCCTGGCAGCACAATGGTGTCATCTGGGAGAGAAGAGAGTCTGTTCAGGCTGTCGTACATCTGTCCAACGTCCGAACCAGGCAGATCTGTTCGGCCACACCCGTCAAGGAACAATGTGTCTCCAGACACGAGACAACCGTTCACTAAGAAGCATTGGCTTCCCGGTGTGTGGCCAGGCGTATGAACCAAGGTGATGTCAAGTTCGCCAACAGTGACAACGTCCCCAGAAACATGAGACTGAAGGTCTGTCTCAGAGACACCAGTGGTTTTGACAATCCACGGAACTTCGTTTTCGTTTACGTGGATGGGTATCTGGTGGTGTTCCAGCAATCTAGAAATGCCTTCAATGGAATAACCCATCATGGAACCACCAACGTGGTCCGCGTGGTAATGGCTGGCAAGTGCACCAACAATTGTCATGTCGTCGTTCTGGGCAATGGCAACAAGGTCGTCCACCGCATACGCCGGGTCAACAACCACACATTCTCCACTGGCACGATCTCCCAAGAGATAAGCGAAATTGACCATTTGCCGGGCCATTGGGTCTGTTTGAGCAAAGTCCTGTCCACTGAGGAGTTGGCGAAAATAGAAACGATTGCTGACTTCGGTGCTCACAACAAGCAGAATAGAACAATGACTTCAATCGCGCGACTTCATGCTGGCGACAAAGTACTTGTTGGTCAACAAATAGTTGAGGTGAGTGCGGATTTTGCTGGGTCCATTGAAGATGGAGATGTCGTTCTCGGAATTGCGTCGTCGGGTGCTCTGAAGCGAATTCCTGCAGCAACCCATGCATTAGTTGTCGATGGAGTGTCAAAAGCTTCGGAAGCTTTTGCACAATTGTCTTTGTGCGCTGATTCAGCCATCAACTCATTCTTTGGTTCAGCGGCTGACCTTCTCTCTGATGACTCTGTATTTGACTTGATCGCTACCGCCAATGCAGCAGATGTGGCTTCTGCTCGAAGTCGTGGGCGTTCCACAACTCGACTTGTGTTGTCCTCGAAAATGCGGTCAGACATGGTTGCCGCATTTCGAATGTGGCGTGACCTTGAGCTTGCGAGAGAAACGAAGATTTCTGAAGTTGTTCACGATGGCTGGACAGTCGAGCAATGGCGAGCTCCGTTGGGTGTGCTGGGTTTTGTGTTTGAGGGACGCCCAAATGTTTTTGCGGATGCAACTGGCGTTTTGAAGAGTGGCAACGTGGTCGTCTTTCGAATTGGGAGCGATGCTTTGGCAACAGCTCGCGCAATCATGACCAACATCATCACTCCTTCTCTCAAGAAAGCCGGTCTTCCCGAAAATGCAGTAGTACTTCTGGACTCGCCTGAACATGCGGCCGGATGGTCCTTGTTTTCGCAGAAGCAATTGGCTCTGGCGGTGGCACGTGGGTCCGGTTCTGCCGTTGCTGAATTGGGTTCAATCGCTCAGCAGTCCGGGATCTCGGTGAGTTTGCACGGAACCGGCGGCGCTTGGATGATTGTGGGGGAGAAGTGCGATTCTGCTCGATTGGCCTCAGTGGTTGAACACTCGTTAGACAGAAAAGTGTGCAACACACTGAACACCATCTGTGTTCCGCGCTCGAGAGCTGCTGAACTTGTGCCGACAATTCTCGAGGCATCTCATCGCGCTGGACGGACACGCGGACATGCACCAAGAATTCATGCTGTTAACGGCATTGAAGATTATGTGTCGTCACAGGAACAAGTCACTGTTGTGAGAGATGCCAAGGACGTTGTGGAGTGGCAAATCACTTCTGCTCCACTTTCATCTGTGGGCGAGGAATTTGAATGGGAAGAGAATCCTGAATTTGCAATCGTGCTTGTCGATTCCATCTCTCATGCTGTTGAACTGTTCAACAGATACTCACCACAGTTTGTGATTTCATGTGTCTCTGAAGATGTTGAAGAAGTTGATTTCGTATGGCGACATGCAAATGCTCCATTCGTTGGCGATGGTTTCACGCGGTGGGTCGACGGACAGTTTGCATTGCTACGACCAGAGCTCGGTCTCAGCAATTGGGAGACTGGTCGTCTCTTCGCTCGTAGCGGAATACTTTCGGGGGATTCCGCCTTCACTGTCCGCTTGCGTGTATCGCAAGCCGACAAAGACTTGCATCGTTAGGCAGGCTTCAGTTCCACGTTGTCGATAAGACGAACATCACCAAACCATGCAGCCACACAGATAACAGCACCTGCGGAGGTATCGGCAATAGGGCCGAGGTCTACAGGATTGCATACATCTACGTACTCGATGCTGGTTGCATTATTTTGAGAAATGTGAGAAGAAACCAACTCAGAAAGTTGACGGGAACTGTGTTCGCCCAGCTCGTGTTTTGCTCTGGCAGCAAAGAGCGCTTCGGAGATTGATACCGCCGCGGATCTGTTTTCCGGCGTCAGTCGAACATTTCTGCTGGACATTGCAAGCCCGTCCGACTCGCGCACGGTTTCTATGCCCACAATCTCCACGGGAAAGTCGAGATCTTTGACCATTTGTCGAATGACTGCAAGTTGCTGAAAATCCTTTTTTCCAAAATACGCCCGATGTGGCAGAACGGCATGGAACAACTTGCTCACAATGGTGGTCACGCCAGCGAAATGCCCTGGCCGCTTTTCGCCTTCCATGCGGTCTGCAGCAGTTCCTGGCACTACAACGACTGATGAACCAGATGGATACATGACATCAACAGTGGGCGCGTACACCACATCAATATTGTTTTGTTCTGCGATTTGCAGGTCGTGCTCAAGTGTTCGTGGGTACTTCTCAAAGTCTTCAGCCACATTGAATTGGGTTGGGTTAACGAAGATGGACAGAACAGAAGCACTGTTGCTCTGCACGCAATGTTGAAGAAGAGTTGTGTGTCCAGCATGTAGCGCACCCATTGTGGGAACAAAACCAATGTTGTGCTTGTGGCGTTGAGCGTGACGCGACCATTCCTGCATTTCAGTAGGGGTCGTAAGAATCAACATGGGTTAGTCAAAACTGTGAGCGCTATCTGGCCATGTTTGGTTTCGGACTTCAGACACATAATCAGACACCGCAGAGATAGCAGTTTCACGCAAATTCGCGTACGCCTTAGCGAATGTAAAACTTCGCGCAGACAATCCAAGAAGATCATGCATAACCAATACCTGTCCAGAGCATGACGCTCCGGCTCCGATCCCAATTGTTGGGCACGTCACCTTTTCAGTGATTTCAGCAGCGAGATTTTGTGGAACGCCTTCAATGACCATCGCCACGGCACCGGCCGCATCGACTGCATGTGCGTCTTCTAAGAGCCGTTCTTTGGTGCCAGCAGATTCACCCGACTGACGACCCTGAATTTTGTTTCCGCCCATACGGTGATAGCTCTGAGGAGTTAGGCCAATGTGGCCAATCACGGGAATGTCAGCTTGAGCAATTGCAGCAATTTTGTCCGCAACATGGATACCACCTTCAAGTTTGACGACCTCGGCTCCAGCTTTCACAAGACGAATTGCATTGTTCACGGCCTGCTCAACAGATGCTTGATATGAACCGAAAGGCATGTCTCCCACGATGAGGGCACGTGGCTTGACGGAAGCGACCATTTGAACGTGATACTCCATGTGCTCCATAGAGACACCAAGGGTTGTTTTTTGTCCTTGCATGACAGTTGCCACTGAATCGCCAACCAAAATCATGTCTACGCCAGCTTCATCGACAATGCAGGCAAAGGTGGAGTCATAGGCGGTGACCATGGACATTGGCATCCCTGCGGCCTTGCGCTCGGAAAGCATTGGCACAGTGAATTTTTTCAAAGGGGTTGACGACATGATGCCTCCGACAATCGTGCCTTTTAGGCTACGGGCAGAGAGCGTTCCCGCACTCACATAGCGAGTACTACTTGACGGTAAATAACTGCCTGATGTCTGACTCTGGATCGCTGACCAATGTCACATCAGAATCAATCTGAAGCGTGGGTCTGGCTTCGACGTCATATTGAGACCAAGTGGGGTGGCCATGTGTAGCAAAGTGGGAAATTTCATCCGCGAACCGCGATGCAATCTGTAATCGATCGGGTGACTCGCCCGTAAACATTTCTCCGCCGGGCGCATCGAGGTTGTCAAAGGCAAACGGTATATCCAACGCATGGCAACTCCCGAGAATCCCTCCGAATGCTGGCGTGGCCCATGTAAACCAGTACATCCACGACGGCATGTTCTGTTTCACTCGTTCATCAATAAGACTCCATGCGCGTGCACGAAATGCGGTGTCTGTATTGACAGCCGATATAAGAAAATGTGGGGACTCGTTAGGGCGTAGCGATTCGTATGTTCGAATGGCGACCTCTGCTTGAGAAGAAAACACCCGTTTGGCATGTGCGTGCCACTCTGCTTCAGTCACATTTGCAGCGTTTGGGTCAAATGCAGCCCACAGCTTGTTCTCGTCTTTGTTGGTTCCGATGACAAATGGTTTCGGCGACGTGCTGGCCTCTGCTAACAAGTTCTTGGAAACGGTGTCGGTATTTTCTGTTGGAGCAAACCAGTCATATTCCTTGGACTGTTGTGCAAGAAGAGCATTTTGAATTTCAAGCAGTTGATCGGGTGACATCGCTTGCAAGTGAGAGACATCATCTTCGGAAGCGTGAGTCAGCACCGCATTCTGAATTTCCTCGGCTCTTTCTTTTGTCCGAAGTTGACCGATGGACGGACTCATAGCCCATGCTTTATGAAAGAGTTCCTTGGCACTTGGTGTAGATAGAAGCGAGACCACAGCGGATCCGCCAGCTGACTCTCCAAAGATGGTGACATTCTTTGGATTTCCGCCGAAGTTCGAGATGTTTCGGTGTGTCCAACGCAAAGCGGACACCATGTCTTCTACGCCCAAATTCTTGGTACCAAGGAAACCAAATATTCCAAGCCGATAGTTAATGGTCACCACAATGCATCCACGGCTTGCCAACTTCGACCCGTGGTACCACGCCAGAGAACCAGCACCATTTGTATATGCGCCGCCATGTATCCAAAACAAGACCGGGAGATTTGCATCGCTCTGCGTCTGTGGCGGAACGAAGATATTGAGCGACAGACAATCTTCTGACATGGAAGAAGAGTCGAGTCCGAGCGCCTGCTCTAAAAAACCGGGCGTTTGATAACAGATTGGACCGAATTCACGCGCATCAATCTTTCCGTTAAATGGAACATCCACAGGAAGAGCAAATCTGTCTGCACGCGCGTACGAGATACCGCGAAATTCGCAGCCCCCATCGTTGCGTTGCACGCCGATTATCTCTGCGTCACCAGTACGGACTGTGGAACTAATCGCTGCCATTTCCACACCGTAGTGCTTGTTCCATGAAGCCTCACTAGCGTGTTGGAGATGTTGGGTCGAATCTTGGGAGCGCTGTACGTGAAGTGGAGCAATTGGATTGCTTTGCACGCGTCCATTTCTCCAAGCACCAAAGCAGGTCGGCGCTTTCTCTCCTTTGGTGAAGGAAGCCTCATCATGTGGAAGCCGACAACGATTTTCAATGAGAGGTATATCAGCGTCGGGACAGACACATTAATTGGCCCTGGTGTAGCTCTTTCGGCTGGCATGGTTCCTGGCCAAGAATGCTTGACGAGTCCAGTGGTGTCTATTGGTGATCGATGCCTCATTGGTAAAGGAAGCGGCATCGTTGGCCACTTTTCAATAACTATTGGCGACGATGTATGGACTGGTCACCACGTTTACATCACAGACCAAAATCATGGGTACACAGATTTGACCAGACCAATCTCCCAACAATCCCAGCCCGAACGTCCAGTTGTCATAGGAAATGGCAGTTGGCTAGGACATGGAACCATTGTGTTGCCGGGAGTAACAATTGGGGAGCACGTTGTGATCGGTGCTAACTCCGTTGTTACGCGAGACATTCCATCGTTTTCAGTGGCCGTTGGATCCCCAGCGAAAGTAGTTCGTAAATATGAAGAGGGAGTTGGCTGGGTTGATGTGTCTTAGACAGATAAATCCAGTGGTGGCTGGCAGGTCTTCATATCATTTTCTCTAGCGAATTTGCCGATTCTTTCGCTGATGGGTACGCCTTCAACTTCTGTTTCTGCGAAGAAAGGGCGGCGAGATTCTGTTCGAAGTGCCTTGACGAAGTCTCGTCGATTCTGGATGTAAATGCGGTAGTCATCAAGCCACTGTGGGACAAGTTCTTTGCCTTTTGCGTCCGAAGGGCTGTCTAACGCAATCCTATTAATTGCCCGCTCAAGTGAATCAGTAGCGATTTCAACGATGTCTGCTTTCTTCTGAAGCGCATTGCGATCGTTGGGATCCATTTCAGTGAGGTCTTGTAGAGCAAATCTCTCGTCTTCGGCTTTCTGACAGTGAGCCTCGGAGCGAGCCTTCCAAGCATCGTCTCCTATTTTGTTGAAACTTTCTCGGGGAGCAAAACCGAACGCGTACACCCACATGGCAAAAATGCCAGTGCAGAGAACAGCGAGAATGACACGAGCGATTTTTTGCATACATTCAGATGTTACGGGCGCTAGCGGGCCCGATGCGGGCGGTATGCAATTGCCAGATGGCACACGGCCAAAATGACTCCACACGGAATCGCCCATACGGAATAGTTGGAGGCAACGCCAAAGAAGGCGTCCAATGAGTACGCACCAGGTCCGGTCAGTGATAAAGCAACAGAAACTCCGGCAATGGAGGCGCAATACTCCCAACCGCCGTTAGGGAGAAAAATAAAGAATCCAACTTTTGCGTGAACAGTCACGATCGCAACAATCATCAACGCGATGAAAATCGTTGTACCCGCACCAGTCAGCAGGCCTAAGGCCAATAGTGCTCCGGCAGTCAATTCAGAATAAGCAGCTAAAGGTGCCTGCAATTTCGGCCATCTCATTCCGATGGATGCAAACCAGTTCGACGTTCCATTTAGTCCAGATGAGATTTTGTTCCATCCATGACACATCATTGTGATTCCGAATACAACGCGAAGCACTAGTAAGCCAAGATCAAGTTTCAGCACGCCGTCACACTAGGGCATGGGCAATTAGGCTGAGAAGGTGGCTAGGTATGGGGTTTTAAAATCGCTATTGGTGCTTCCACTAATCGTCTCTGCATGCAGTTCCAGCTCTGACAGCCTGTGTGAATCGGCCCTTTCAATACCTAGTTTTACGATGAGGTTTGCTCAGGGATTAGATAACTTTTCTGAAGATCAGTACGAACAACTTCGACTCGACACGCTGGACGCACTAGAAACGGCCAACGATGTGGCGGTGTTGTCGGAATCTCCCGAAGAGGCATCAAAACTTGCCATCAAAATTAATAACTTCATCACAGCCATGGACGATGTTGATTGGGATGTATCAATTGCGTTGTTGACGAATGAGGCTGTCCAGGCCGCTTCTGTTCTGGGTACATCAGAAACATTGGCACAAGCCAACACCATCGATGCTTTTGTCATTTCCCAATGCGGGCTGCCTAGCACCTTGGCCCCTGTCGCGGATTCAGCTGATTCTTTGCCTCCGCCATCTATTCCATCTCCAACACAAACCGATCCTCCGTCATCTCCTCCAAATGAATCCTCCGAAGTCCGTGAAGAAGGTCGGCTAGTCGCTGCCATCTTTAATTTGTCTTTGACTGATGTAGAACTGGAT